>JAEEGK010001953.1_pt1 | contig 51678 bp, 36 predicted proteins | sample 8958771 | NCBI WGS metagenome assembly JAEEGK01 (sample SAMN16246547, study PRJNA631951) | gut metagenome | biome: gut microbiome; feature: rumen; material: SC-attached | host: Bos | place: Iran: Karaj | collected 2018-10 | reverse complement strand
TCTTCTGGATGGGTTTCTTAAGCCTTGTCGCCGTCCTGCTTTCAGGCAGTGTGTGGGTCGCCGCTGCCCTCATCGCGCTATTCCTCTATATTTCAATTTACGCATACTTCAAGCCGGAGTCCCGCAAATTCATCACCACGAACATGAACGCCATGGCCACACAAATCGTGGGCGGTTGGTGGCATGGCGCTAGCTGGAACTTCATCATCTGGGGTGGCCTCAACGGGTTCGGCCAGGTGTTCAACAAGATTTGGGTCAAGAGGAGCCGCACATTCAGAGCATCCGCAGCACTGTTCTTCTTTGCCATCAGCGCAATCATCTACAAGAACTACGACGTCGCCATCTGCGCCATTTCGGCCGTATGGTTTGGCGTGCTGTTCGTCGGCATCTACGCCGTCATGCTGTTCCGCCTGTTCAGCGACAAGTATTTCCACTGGCTCTATGTCGCCTGGAACGTATCGCTCACGTTCGTGTTCATCACGTTCACGCGTCTCTTCTTCCGTGCGGGTTCCAACCTCGACCCCGCCGAAGCGAACGAAGTCGCCTGGAACACGGCCAAGAACATGGTGCAACAGATGGGCACCGCCTGGAAATGGGACGATTCGCTCTGGACAATCGCCTGGGAACACATCAACATCATTCTCGTGTTCATCGCGGGCATGCTCATCCACTGGATTCCCAAGAAGTTCAAGAGCCGCTACAGGATTGCATTTGCATCACTCCCGCTCCCTGGAATGGTCGCCGCGACTGCGTTTATCATCTTCGTGATATACCAGTTCATGAGTGCGGACAGCTGCCCGTTCATTTATTTCCAGTTCTAGGAGCGATGAGGTGTGAGGTCGGCACTTCGTGCCTTTGAGGTCGGTCGCTAACGCTCCCTTTGAGGTGTGAGGAAAGTAAACAGTGGTTGGTGGTTAGTGGTTAGGGAAATAGACGAGAGACGAGAGGCGAGAAGATTTGTCATTGCGAGGGGCGAATAGCCCTGAAGCAATATCTAGAGGCTAGGATCTAGGGGCTGGAACCTCAAACCTCAGAGTGCGAAGCACGACCTCATACCTCACACCTCATTGCTCATGCCTCGAGCCTCATTGCTCATTGCTCACAGCTCGAACCTCGTGCCTCGCGCCTACATCGTATCATATATCCGGTCGTCTTTGTTCAAAATACTGCGCAGCGGCCAAGCACATCACTAAATTTTACTTTTTCCTCTTTTTTACTCGTTTTTCACATCCCTTAACTTATATTTAGGGTATGAATAAAAGAGTGCGTAAAATTTTGGGGAATCTGTTCATTTCATCTACAGCGTTTCTGTGGACCGCCTGTGGCAACGACTCCGCCAGCGCAGCGAACATTACCATACCCCAAGCAGGCAATAATCCAGCCAGTTCTTCCAGTGATCCCGTTCCAACTTCTTCTAGCGAATCGATAACAAGTTCTAATGGAACTTCCAATGCATTTTTCAACATCGAAGAGGAACTTTCAAAACTGAAAAGGCCGGACACGACTGGATTAAGAGGGACAACCGTATCAGGATATAATGCTTGCATTACTAGAATTCTAGCCAATGAAAATTCGGAATACATCGCTTATATAGGACGAGGAGGAGAAATCGAGGCCGAACGCGTTGTAGATAACAGAATAGAAGCGTTCCTAGAAAGTCCCAAAGGGGCGTCTCTTTCTCAGAGTTTAAAGAACTGCTACAAGTCCGCCACGTATCTCATTTCTGCAGGTGCATTAGACTACGGCGTCATTCCCTGCAGTTCCTATTCCGATGATGTTATCGTTGACGACAATTACATCAACAACCTCTTGGAGGCAGACGAAATCAAGCGCAAGGATTTCAAAAAAGCCCTCGAAAAAGTCAATGAAAGAATTGCCGAGTGCGAAACGAGGTAGGAAGTAGACAGTAGGCAGTGGTTAGTGGTTGGGAAAATAGACGAGAGAGTAGGAAGTAGTTTGTGGTTGATGGTTAGTGAAAATTTGTCATTGCGAAGGGCGAATAGCCCTGAAGCAATCTCCAGGATAAGGATCTAGAGACTAGGATCTAGGGGCTGGAAGCTCACACCTCATTGCTCACTGCTCGTGCCTCGAGCCTTTCCATATGATACAAGCGAACAAATTTATCACGAAAATTTGCGCATTGGCATTTTTTCCGACGTTTCGCATGTTTTTTAATTTATGTTTATAACATGAACAAGAAAATAAATCGCTTTCTTGGAAAGATATTCATCCTGGGCACAGCATTCATGTGGTTCAGCTGCGACAGCGAATCCGTTTCATGTCCGTCCAGCGAACCCGATCCTAATTCCTCCAGCGAACCCGTTCCGAGTTCGTCAAGTAATCCCATTCCAAATTCTTCAAGCGATTCAACAACAAGTTCTAGCGGCACATCCAAAGCCTTTATCAATATCGAAGAGGAACTTTCGCAAATCAAGCCGACCGATACCACAGGGCTCAGAGGAAAGTGCATTCCTGAGCGTGAATATTGCGAAACGATAAACGGCTGGGGCAGTCATTATGCAGCCGAAGCCCACGCCGCATCCATCGCCATCAACAAACTCGAAGATCAGCATAAGGATACACCTGACTATTGGTATGGTAATAATTACTGTTATAGAACCTTGTTAGGCGGTTTAGGAAACGCTCCTGTATATGGGGTTCCTGAATGCCCTATTTCCGGATCTACACCATGCGAAACAAATGGCAATGGCTATTCCCTTTATAACGAAGTTCACATTGATGACGCCTACATAGAAGCCCTTCAGCGAAAAGAAGAAGATTATTACGAAACCGTCAAAAGCACTCTCGAAAAAATCAATCAAGGCATGGAAAAATGCAATTAAACCGGCTTCATACCTAAAGGGGATTATTCATGCTCAAAAAAATTCATAACATAGTGGGAAAAATATTCCTTTCGTGCACAGCATTTTACTGGTTCGGTTGTACCGACACAAACAGTGGTATTCCCGTCGGCCCATCAAACATCGCCAATCAAAATTCATCGTCAAGCGAAGCATTTTCTTCCAGCGAACAGCTCTCATCAAAAACGGAAGAATCATCTTCAAGCGAAAGTCCCTCAAGTTCTAGCGAAGTACAGACAAAATCCAGTTCTTCCAATAACACACCTTCAAGTTCTTCAATCAGCGCAGCAAGTTCCTCCAGCGAAAAAGCCCCGATTTCATGCAAGGAACCTATAAGTTCATCATCTGTCAAAAGGGAACCTCCCCAAAAAGCATCTTTTGACATTGAGCGAACACTATCCGTCATGAGCCATGACACGACCGGACTCCTTGGGCAATGCGTTTCCGCAATGCAATCTTGCGCAATACATTTGCAAAGCTATTACAAAAATTTTTACGAATACGCTGTAGATAGCCGGAAAAGAACCCGCGCAAAAGATTTCGTCAATTCAGAACTGGATTCCCTCCTAGCAAGTCCTCGCGGGGCAACATTTTCAGAAGAAAAGCGCAACTGCATCCTGAATTTAAAATACAGCTATTGGGAAGCGACACCCGATTACGGAATTCCTCCTTGGTATAGTTGCGAGGACAATGGCGATGTTCAAATAGACGAAGCATACATCCGAGCCATTTTAACATTAGATAGTCTCTCTCGCGAAGAGTACAAGAAAATACTCGAAGAAACAAACGAAAAAGCCGCCGAATGCGATGCGCTTGAATAGTCGGCCATAAAAACTATATTTGAACCCGTGGACAGCGCCCCGGAAAAAAATTCAGCATTCGACAAAAGGCTCAAGCGGCAGGTCATAGGAAAACCTCACCGCTTCTTGGCCGTTGTCCCGCTCGGGTTCGAAAAAACATTCGTCAGGGAAATGGACTTTTTAAGACGAGAGAATGTCGAAAATCAAGGCACAAGCTCGCTTGACATAAAAATTGCCGGTGACGGGAAGGTTGAATTTACTGCTAAGCTCGTTGATGCCTGGAAAGCTGTGGCTTACAGCCGCATCGCCAACCGCATCCTGGTGCACATCGCCGATTTCAAGGCCGAAAATTTCCGCGAGCTAGAAAAGAAAGCCGCCGAGATTCCCTGGGAACTTTTCCTAACCACTAACCACCAACCACTAACCACTATTCACGTTACTTGCAAACATTCGCGCCTGTACCACAGTGACGCCGTCGCCGAACGCTTGCAGAAGGTGATTGAAGGGGGAAGCCTCCCCCTCGCTGCAGCCCCTACCGGGTCTTCCGCTACCCCCTCTGCGGGGGCACCCCGCAACGCCCCGAAAAGCGAAGCGAGCGACCTCGTTCCTCATACCTCAAACCTTTACGTCACGCTTATTGACGATCGTTGCACCCTCTGGCTTGACCTCGCCGGCGAAGAACTCTACAAGCGCGGGCACGAACGCTTCGTGAACGACGCCCCGCTCAAAGAAACCATCGCCGCCGCAATACTCCAAGAAGCATTCAATGCCGCCATCCTAACCACCAACCACCAACCACTAATCACTCTTATTGACCCAATGTCCGGCAGTGGCACCTTCAGCCTCGAAGCGGCCTACATGGCACACGGGCTCATTCCTGGCAAATGCCGAGACTTCGCGCTCAAGCACCAGCCAGCGTTCAAACCCGCAACCTGGAACCACATTGTCAATTCGGCAAACGCAAACCCGAATCCGTCATTGCGAAGGAACAATGATACCGAGTTGTCATTGCAAGGGAATGATGATTCCATATTGTCATTGCAAGGGAACGATGATTCCATATTGTCATTGCGAAGGAACGAAGTGACTGCGGCAATCTCCAGCACGATTCACAAAATCATCACCTCCGATATTTCGGAAAAAGCGGTCGGCATCATCACGCACAATGTGGAATGTTGCCCGCTCGCAAACATCGCCCCCAGCGCAGCACCGACTGTCAATCCGCAGCTTCGCGACTTTTTCAGCTACACGGCAAAAGAAATTGCAGACCTCTGCGGAGAATCCTCCCCCGTCATCGTGCTGAACCCGCCCTACGGCAAGCGTCTCGACTTTGACGCACCAAAACTTTATACGCAAATCGGCAAGAAACTCGCAGAACTTGCCCGCGAACTTGCGCCCCGCGGCAAGCAACTCACGGTCGCCATCCTCGCCCCCAAAGACGATTCACGCCCAGGCTCTAAATACACATGCACCGCGAACCTGCTGCACGAATGCCCCGCACTTGACCCACAACAAAACTCCGACGCAAAAAACATCGTCACGAGCCACGGCGGCCTCAGCCTGAACGCGATAATCGCAAAAATTTAAGGCTCTTGACTTTTTATTTTTAATTTTATATATTGTACATCAGATGACAGGGTGGCAGACCAATCCACCTAAGATAAAAAAGAAAGGTCAATGGATGACAGGGTGGCAGACCAGCCCACCTAAGACAAAAAAGAAAGGTCAATGGATGAGCCGTATTTCATATATCCTATGAAATACGGTTTTTTTTTGGAGGAAACATGAAAAAACATCTATGACAAACTCATACATTTAGCAACAATTGAATATTATCTGATAGCACTTACCAAATGCACAAGCATTAAATCTCGGAAAAGTAGAAAAGAACTAATTATATTTTTCTGCAATTTCTGACAAATAAGCCAGTCTGCGTCTTATAAAAGGAATCCGATTATCTTTTTTTTGCTTTGACAGCCAGACTGATAAGAATGATATTATCATACTAGACAATGTCACTCCAAATATAAGCATTGATTTAAAATCATAAGGGGCCAATAGATCTTTTTTATCATCAAATAGTAAAAAGAAAACTGCAACGAAAGCAATAAATGTATACATAGGTATCGTCACCATATAGACAAGACGTCTTTGTTTTGCCTTTTTTGTTTGTAACGTCTGCAATTCATATTCTAATGTTTCTTGTTCTTTTTGTATTTTCTTCGAAAAAAGAACCTTTGAAAAATTTCTTATTTTATCTTGAAAATCCTGTTCTACAAACAGAATCTTGCAAATATTGATTATTTGTTCCCAAAAACGGCTGTCAACATTTTTTATATCGGGAATCGTTGATAAAGCAAAAGCCTTTCTTATAGTCCAGTCAAATAAAACAGATTCAATATTTGTGAACAGCGTCCCTCCAGAAAGCTTATTGTATATTTCATATTCATCGCTTGTAACTTTGTTGAATACTTGATACGACTTACTTGTTAGCAATTTTCCTATTTTCAAGTGAAGCGATCTAATAGAAGCCGAACTTATTGCATCCGCCTCCATGACAAATAAGGTTTGATCTACAAAAGTCAAAACATTTGGCAATATCGGCGAATACCCTGCTTGACAGTCAAAAATGACAACTCCATATTTACTAAAAATACTATCCGAATATGGACAAAAATATTTCGATTGAGGAGGAGGATCAACAATCAGACCATCTATTTTTGTTACAGATGGTATGAAATCAAAATTTTGCTTTATATTAACAATTTTCCCAGTTGATGATCCATTATCGACAAGATCTCGCAATGACATAAAATCATCAGCGGACCGAAGAATATCCTCAAAAAAATATGTCGCTCCGTTGGTGCTAAAATCACAATCTACCAGCAACGTTTTAATACCACTAGCAGCCAGCAGGTTAGCCATACACAAACTCAGGGAGGTTTTTCCACTCCCGCCTTTTCCACTTAAAACAGCAATTGCTTTCATTATCTCCCCCCATTAAGAGAGCGCGCATACGCTTTTTGTCGAGCATCGGTTTCTTTAGGAATAGTATCAATATCAGTATAAACAACTAAAAAATCAACTAAAACAAGAAATAAAAAAATTCCAAAAAAATACAAATGGTAGAAACAAAGTTCTTTTGAAAAAAATTTGCATTCGAACGCAGTTATAGATAAACTAGTCAAAGTGGTAATAGCGAAACCTACCACAAAAATTACGTGAAAAACCCTGGCAACTTTTGACTCCTTATCTCTGATAGATAGAAAAATGCTACTTAAACAGGATAATGAAAAAGCCAAAACCGATACAGCAAGAGATTTATTAAACACATCATTAGCATCATTTGCATAATTTATCCAAATGAGCAAAAAAGTCAGAGTCCAACAAAAGAATTTGCAGAAAATTTCTAAGCCATCTTTTCCGAAATGAATATCTGGATGTTTTTGCGTACGTTCTTGCATACCTTTTTTAAATATAGCTATTTTTAACAGATTTATTCAAAACATTTATCAATTTACAAAAAAAAAATATCATGTAAATAATAATGAGAATTCTACTCCACCGGCAGATTCTTCGTCCGGCGCATAAACCGGAGAGTTTCCTTTTCGCCCTTCTCGGCCAGCATCTGGAGCAGATAAAGTAATTTGCGGTAAGTCGTCTCGGTCATTTTTTCGTGAGCGGTACTTTTGGTCAAATACAGCAGCGGGGATTCCTGCGTGTACGCCTTGTTGTACGTTTTGGAGGCCGCCACACGGTCGCAGAACATTTCCTTGATGTAGCGGTCGGGCATGTCCATCGGCACGAGTTTCTTGGTTTTCATGTCGTAGTCGTACCAGAACTCGAAATGGTGCTTGTTTCGGCCCTTGTGGTGCATCCAGGCGAGGCTATAGCCCTTATCGAAACGTTCACCGTTATTGGGCGACTGGTCGCCCGTGTAATACCGGGCTCCCGGAATAAATTCGGTCGGGCTGTACTTGGAAAGGTCGTGAAACAGTCCCTGGAAACCGATACCCGCCTTGAAACAGAGGCGAACCACTTCGTTGCGGTGCTTCGTTATCGTGATGAAATGCCGAATAGGATGGAAGCTCATAGCCGTACCACGTCGTCACAGATTTCAGCGACCGCCGAGCGGTGCGTCACGAGGATGATTGTCTTGTCGGCAAGGCCCGCGAACAGGCGTCCGTACAATTCACGTTCCGTGTTCTCGTCGAGTGCGGAACTGATTTCGTCAAGGAGGAGGATGTTGCCAGGGCGCAAGAGACCGCGCGCAATCGCGATACGCTGCGCCTGCCCTTCACTCAAGCCGCCGCCGCGTTCGCTAAGTTCCGTATCGATTCCTTTCGGCAAGTCATCGACAAACTCGGCGCAGGCCAAGTGGAGCACCTCTCGCAATTCGTCTTCACTGGCATCGGGTTTTGCAAGCAGCAGGTTATGCCGGATGGTCCCGCTCATGAGCGTGTTGCCTTGCGGCACGTACACAAAGTTGGCGCGCATTCTTTCCGAAAGGATTTCCACAGTCCCCGAAGCACTCCCGTCATCGGCGCTGCACTGCGAATAAATCAGCATCCTGCCGCGATCCGGCCGCACAAAGGCAAGCAACAGCCGCAACAGTGTCGTCTTCCCTGCTCCGGTCTCGCCCATCACGGCCACCTTGCTTCCGGGCTCAAAATCGTAGCTGAAATGGTCAATCGCCTCGTGATTTTGCCCCACGTAACCAAAGCTCACGTCCTCGAGACGGACGCCAAGGCGACCGTCCATGACCTGGGCCGGTTCGTCCGTACTTTCGTCGGATTCACGCTGTTTTTCCAAATCTTGCAGCCGGTCTATTCCAGCCATGGCGTGTATCACCTTGGGCCCCATATTCAAGAGCGAAAAAATCGGATGCTGAATCTGCCCGACCAATTGCAAGAAGGACGTCATCACACCAAAGGTTATAACGCCGTTGCGCAGTCCGATTCCGCCCCACACAAAAGCCACCAAGTAGCCGAGCCCCAGCGTACAGCCGAAAAGCAACCGCGTCACCATGGTAAAGCGCGCCCGACGGCAAACATTGCGTCTCAACAGGCCCTGCTGTTCATCCAGCAAGCCAGTCACCCAGCCCTCGCTGCCGAGCGAACGCAGCACAGCATTGTATTCCATGCCCTCCTGCACCTGCGTCTGGATGCGGCTTTCGCTCTCGCGAATCGCAAGCGTCATGTTCTTTAGCTTATGCGAAATCAACTTGCCAAACACCACGGCCACGGGCGTCAAGAGCAACAGCACCCAGGCAAGCCTCGGGTCGAACCAGCGCAACAGCAGGAACGAACCGACCAGTTGCAACGTGGTCACGAGAATCTGCGGGAGCGTGTCCATCGAAACTTCGCTGATAGTCTCGATATCCTTTGAAAAACGCGAAGTGATGTCGCCGGAATGGAGTTCCTTGACATCGTAGAGCTTGCGACGGAACAGGACCTCGAACATCTTGAGGCGCAGCCCGCTAGCCGCGCGGACCGACGCATCGGCCGTCATGTAAAAGCATATCTGGCGCAGCACCACGCTCCCCACCACGGTCAGCACAAGCAACACAACCATGCGAACAATATCGTCGTCGCTCCCCGTGCGGATAGTCTCGTCGATAAACCGCTTGGAGAGCCAGACCATCAAGAGCCCGAGCGAAACACGGAGAGCCCCCATAACGACCCGAGCCGCGATGTTCAGGCGGAAACCCCGCGTAAAGCGCCAAAGCCAGACGAGATAGCTCATTCGACTACTTTAACCTTCTGCCATTCGCCGACAATCGCCGACACATCCGCTTTTGCGCGTTCCAAGTCCACTTCGTATTCGCCGCAAAGCGCCTCGGCAAGGGCTTCTACAGTGAATTCACCTAGCGATTCCGCCTTTTCCCACAGCCAGGCGGCAGTTTCGTTCAGGCAAAGCAGGCGGCCAAAATCCAGGGCACCGATGCCCTCGCCCATAATCACCTTTTCGCCACACACGTCACGCAATACAAAGCCTTTTTTCAATTTCATATCGGAATCCTTCTATAAATTGCCAGGAGCCACCTCCTAAAAGGTAACACCGCGTACCAAATTTTTGCAGCCAGTCGGCCGCCCAAAGAGTCCAAAGAGCGCCTTTTTCCGCCCTTCCTCACCACATGGGTCGCACGGGCCCGGACATCTGCAAGCCGGCAATGTTCCCGGCCAGCCAAATTTCCGTCCCCCATCAAGGTCACAGCATCGCCATCGAGGCAAACAATGCGGTGAACAACATACCGCCCGCCCTCTACCTGCGCAAGGACGACATCGCCCACTTTCAAGCTCTCGGGCTTCACGAGCACAACGCTGTCCTCGCCGCCCACGATAAAGGGAAGCATGCTCCGGCCATTCACCGGGAACGTGACAGAAACGCCCTCGCCCACCAGGCGGATAGCTTCCTGCATTATGCTTTCATCGCTAGCCATCTATCCCGTCCGCAATCGTTTCACGGCAAAGCCGCGCCGCACCTTCGTCCGGCAAACATTCCAAATACCACACGGGCACATTCGAGGCCAAAGCGTTCTCGGTATAATGCAGCCCGTCGGCAATTCCACGTTCCCAACGCTTGCCCGAAATACAGGGAACTAGGGCCGCATAGGCCTTGACTCCGCGCAGGCGCGCAATCTTGTTGAACGGTGCTTGCGAAAGAAGCACAATTCCGCCCAAAGGCAGGCTCTCGTTCTTGTAACACGGAGTCTTTCCGCTCCAAGGGGAACCGAAAACCACAGCGTGCGCCACGCCCGCCGGGGATTCCGGTGCAAAAAAACGCACCACGGGATTGTCATCGTTGAGCAAGTCCGAGCCTTCGTTGTAACGCAGCCAAAGCCGCGCATGCGTACTCTTACCCGTTCCGCTCTTGCCAAGGAACATGTAACCCTTCCCATGATAAGCAACTGTCGCCGAGTGGAAAAGTGCTGTTCCGTGTTTGGCCGTCGCAAGGGCATAAAGCACCATCAGGGAATTGTTCACGGCAAATTTCACGGAATTCTGGTTCGAAATGCTAGGCACGACCAGGCGAGCCTGCGTATATCCAGGCGAACAGAGGAGTGTCCCCACGTCCGCATCACGCAACCGGAAATTGAACATGATCAAACCATCTGCACTATGACCACAAAGGATTTCCTGCCCCTCGTCCTCTTGGCGAGTTTCCTCGATAAATCCAGGCAAGGCCGTAGAATGCTCGACTGCAAGGGTAAACAAAGGGCTTTCCGGCACATCGCCGTCCTCAAATGGCACAGCAAAGGGCTCGTAATTGTCCATCAACGCAAACAAGTCCACGCCAGCCGAATCCGGCAGGTTGGATCCAACAAAAAATGAATGTTCTGCCACCTTGTAAACCCGAGAGATCATCCGTGCAAGCCCTTCAATGACAGGCGTCGCAACTTTATTCGCGACACAATCGATCTAAAAAACCATTTCCAATAATAGAATTCATTCCAAGCAGTCTCAACAGGGTCAAACGCAAAAAAGCGAATAGACCGCCACCTTTTCCAAATCCATCCGCGCAAAAAGCCCAACTCACCCTTTTTAGAATAAAATCCAAAATTGCCACCCGCAAGCACATCCTCAAGCAACCACTTGCCGCGCATCTTGTCCGGTTTACAAAGCATGCGGTCGTGCTCCAGGCCGAATACGTGCCAAAGCGCCCACATCAAGGCAGCACAAGTCCGAGCAAGGCCAAGCCGCACCAACTGCGAAGCCACCTCGTCACGGTCTTCTTGAGTTGAATGTTGCAAAAGAACAAAGTAATCCGTCAGTTGCCGCAAGCCAATACCGTTGTGCAAAAAATGCTTTTGGATATGGGAAAGTTGCATCACGAGCGCAAAGCGGAGCGATGGGACGTAAAAGCCCTCTGGCACTCTCTCGGTATTTTTGATTTCGTCTTCCAAGTAGTGCAGAAGCCTTGAACACACAAAAGGATTCCTGCTCTTGGAAACAGGGCTAAAATGCACTTCTACGTCACATTCTTGAGAACTTCGGGCAAGGCGTACATGGTGTTTTGCCTCAATAATTTTCGGATCCCGAACATAATCCAAACCGAGTTGGCCCAACAGGCCAATAACTTTATCCCGGCCGCCCGAAACCCAGATATCGATATCCCCACCCTGACGGCTGTACGGGTCCGGATAGAGCCGCGCATTGGCAGGCCCCTTGAGTATCGCCGTATGCCTCCCCTGCGCAACAAAAAGATCCGTCAAGCGCGCCGCCTCGCGGTTCAGCATCGCATTATGGCCCTTGATGAGCTCCGCCTCACACGCCCACTGGTGCAACAAGCCAAGCGGAGGGCGTTTTTCGGCAGGCAAGCGGGAAATCCCCTTAAAGGTCAGCCCCAGAGAGTTTTGCTTGGTCGCAATATTTTGCAATTCAAGCCATTCCTTTTCGCTACACACCGGAAAAACGGAAAGCCCCTCGCCAGAGGAGCTTAGGGCTATCCGTAAAAGTGCAAAGAATTTTTCTACGACTACAGTCAAACTACTTCACAATCACCTTTTTGCCGTTATTGTAATACGTTCCCTTTGTCGTCGGCTTGCCGTTGAGCCTGCGGCCCTGCAAGTCATACCAGCGATCCACCTTGAATTCACCGGTCCTGGTATCGAGCGTGCCCCAGCCGACAACCTTGCCCTTGCCATCCTGAACCTTCACGTCGATTAGCTCGGGCAATTCAGCGACATTCACCGAACGCCTTGCAGAAGCGCTGATGGAACGAGTCAAGCCACCAGCATCATTATAGACCAGGTAAGCTCTCATCGGGCGCAGCCATGCTCCGGTACCGGCCTTTACGAACTGACCGACTTCGACACCATTGCCACTGCTGGCAGCAAAACCATACGCACGGCCCAATTCCGGATCACCCGCAGTAAATTTCTTGTACACATACAATCCCTTGAACACCCAGTCACCACTAGTGGATGGATGCATTTCGCTCGTGTTGAACGTTACCGGCCCATTCAATTCGAAGGTCAGCGGAGCGGTTTCGGACGGCATCACCAAATAGGGCCTGTTAGCCACGATGGTTCCCGCTTCCGGCGGATTCACCGTAGCAGTCCACTTGTCTCCATTTCGCTCAAGCAAAGCGAACTCATAGAATTTGCCGCCATGCACCTCGCTCGTATCGATAGTGAACGGGAACATCACCGTCGACATCTTGCCGCTATTGAACACGCGGTTAAAGCGGATCGTATCCACCTGGACATCGGTGGGAATATTGACGGTATCGTTGGAAGAACCATCCAGTTCGGCAGCAGAGGTCCCATCGCTATACATGGTTATCGTGATAGCACCATAGTTCGTCACCACCGGTTCATCCGGCACCCACTTGGCATAGAAGGTCTTGTCACCCGAAGAGCCTTGCGGAATTTCCGTTACAGCATCGCCTTCGAAGTCAGGATTATCGAACCAGCCACCAAAAGTGAAGCCTTCACGACCCTCTGCTTCTCCCAAAGCAAATGTTTCGGTTTCGCTCGTGTAAGACGTTCTGCTGTTGGCCTTAGTACCACCATTCAATTCATAGGTAAGGGTATAGACCTTAATCCACTTTCCGTACAGAGTCAAATCACCATAAGAACCCTTCTTAATCTGCGTAACCTTTGTCATATAACTTGTTTCTTTAAACCATCCACCGAAATCATAACCCTCGCGTGACTGGGGAAACTTTATATTCTTAGTAGAATCATTAATGGTATAGGTTGTCGGATTTGCCGAGTTATTTACACAGCCATCGCATTCATAAGTAATCGTGTAAGTAGCCAAGTTCCAAGTCGGATACAGCGTAACAGAAGCCACAACCGTAAGGGATTCGCCAAATTCATATTCCTTTGTTCCACCCATAGTTGTCGACCAACCATTCTGCTCGTAACCTGCACGGCGGAAGATGCCTGCGGATTCGAGAGTGATGGATGAGCCATGTTCAACGAACTGGTCCGAAATGGAACCATAGGAATTGTTGTCGGCCAGATACATGACCCTGTACGTCTTCTTGGACCACTTGGCATAGAAGGTCTTGTCGCCAGTCGTTCCCTGAATCACTTGGGAAGCCGGGTTGGTGAAATTGGCATCGTAGAACCACCCATCAAACACATAGCCTTCAGAATCGGCCGGAGCAGCCAAGGCGAATGTCGGCGTTTCAATGGTATAGAAAACAGGATTTTCGCCCGCATTCGACACACCATTCATTTCGTAAGTCACCGTGAACGTATCGAGAGCCCATTTTGCATACAAAACAATGCTCTCGTGAATTTGCGCTGCAAACTGATAAGGATTCTCGCCTTCTGCGTCCGTAAACCATCCGGCAAATTCATAACCACTATCTGCAATCGGATCCGTCGGAGCAGTGACCGTATCTCCAGCACCCACGCGGACATAATCCACAGTCGTCCTACCATGCTGATTAGCATTATAAGTCACCGTATAGGTTTCAACATCGGTCCATACGGCATACAAAACAAGTTCGTCAGATGCGGGCACTGTATCCAGGGAAACCGAGTCGCTTTCGGGAGCCCCTTCAGTCAGCGCCCAACCGGTAAAGTAGGAGTATGTTGCGCATTCGCCTTCCGTCCCCGATACATACGTCTTGCAGCGGGATGTCGGCAAGGTTCCAAGCCCCTCAACAGTAATCACATCGCCGCTAGCAACCTGCTTTGTCTTTGCGCTTTCGCCGGATTCAGGGAAAACACCCGGAGCAACATTGAATGTCACAGTATAAACCGGAGCCCAGACAGCAAAAATCGTATCGGTTTGGGTAACTGTCCCGAGATCGGCTGCCGGTGCGGTTGCATCACGGGTCATAGCCCAACCAACGAAATTATGATTTTCACGAGACGGCACGCCAACTTCGTTGGCAGTAATCGACATTCCAGACTGAAGGAACTTGTCCTTATCGGTCTTTCCATTGGCAAAGGCACCTCCGTTCGCATCGAAGACAATCTTGTAACCATCGATACCATACCCATTCAGCGAGAGACCCGTTTCGCCCAAGGACCACGGTTCCGTTTTACAAGCACCGGTTGTCGAATCTATTCCATTCAAAACACAAACGACTTCTTCCTGATTGCTTTCAGAAACCTGCTCAACAGATTCTGTATGCACCGTACAGTTTTTCCCACAATTCCTACCAACACCACCAACTTCATTACCTTCATAATAATTTTCACCTTCATAATAGTCGTCCGTAGCAGTCATTTTACCGGAATACACGTTTCCAGTTATTCCACCTACAGCACCATTTGTGCCCGTATTTACAAGACCAGGACCGGCATACACACAGGATGCAACCGTGACGTCCGTCTTAGTGATACCGATAATCCCCCCGATATAGGCTTGACTACCACTTGTACGGATTTCCACAAGGCTCATGCAGTTGGATATCGTACCATTCTTGGCGTTACCAACAATACCACCGACACCTTGGCCGTTACCCGTCGTCCTGATTGTTCCAGAAACCACCACACAATTATCAACAACGTTCGGAGTATTCTCTGCCATCCAACCGACAACGGCGCCCACAGAAATTTGACTATCCTGCCTTCCTAAAATATCGCCAGCATTAGTCGATGCCTGGATATCGACGTTTTCAAGAATTAGGTTTTTTACAGTGCCACCAGGTTTTTTCGAATCAGCGTTACCAAGAGTTCCTATAAAGCCAAGATTTTGGGCATAATTTTTGTCTATTTGAGCAAGTTCCGTTCCATTAATATACAGGTTCTTGATTACATGGCCATTTCCATCGAAAATTTTACTGTATTTAGCATTACCTTGTCCTGCCGCAATCGGAGTCCAGAGTTTGCCGCCCAAATCCAGGTTGGCAGTCAACCTAGCATTGCCTTGGCTCCAGTTCTTCGCATACCAGGCGAGCTTCGCTTCGGTATCAATGATATAGTAATCACCTTCTTTAGTTGGCTGCTCAGTCGAAGTTCCATCCCATGCCGCAAAAGCCTGTCCCATTCCAAAAAGGCAGGTCACAAAAAGAAAGAAATGCAATTTTTTTAAAATTTTCATAATTTTCTCCTTGGGGGGTTAGTAACAACAAAATATTCAATTTATTCAAAAATATAGTATAGTAAGAAAATAAACGCAAACATTGTTTACATGTTGTGAAACGAATCACCCCCAAACCCACGTATTACGTGACCGCCGCCACAAAAGCAAAATGCCCTTTTTTTGCTATATTTCAAGTTAGAATAATTGGCAAGCCCCATTTTTCTAGCTTTGCCACACAAAAAAAGAGGATAAAAAATGCCGAAACTTCGTTCGCTCAAGACTATGGAAGGTCGTGAAATGGCCGGTGCACGCGCCCTGTGGCACGCAACAGGAACCAAGGTGGAAGACTTTGGTAAGCCCGTGATTTGCGTGGTGAACAGCTACACCCAGTTTGTTCCGGGCCACGTTCACCTGAAGGACTTGGGCCAGGTGGTCGCCCGCGCGATCGAAGCCGCCGGCGGCGTCGCGAAGGAAATGAACACCATCGCCGTGGACGACGGTATCGCCATGGGCCACGACGGCATGCTCTACAGCCTCCCCTCCCGCGACCTGATTGCAGACTCCACCGAATACATGGCAAACGCCCACCGCGCCGACGCCCTCGTTTGCATCTCTAACTGCGACAAGGTGACTCCGGGCATGCTCATGGCCGCCATGCGCCTCAACATCCCCGCAATCTTCGTCAGCGGCGGCCCGATGGAAGCTGGCCACGTGACCACGAAGGACGGCAAGGACCGCGCCCTCGACCTGATTGACGCCATGATCGATTCCGCTGACAGTTCCGTGAGCGACGAAGACGTGGCCGCCATCGAAGCGAACTCCTGCCCCACTTGCGGTTCCTGCTCCGGTATGTTCACCGCGAACTCCATGAACTCCCTCACCGAAGCCCTCGGCCTCAGCCTCCCGGGCAACGGCACCATCGTCGCGACCCACGCCGAACGCAAGAAGCTGTTCGAAGCCGCCGGTAAGCGCATCGTGGAACTCTGCCACCAGTATTACGATTTGAACGACGACAGCATCCTCCCGCGCAGCATCGCCACGAAGGACGCTTTCGAAAACGCCATGCGCCTCGACATCGCCATGGGCGGTTCCTCCAACACCGTGCTCCACCTGCTCGCCGTAGCCCAGGAAGCGGGCGTCGATTTCACCATGAAGGACATCGACCGCCTTTCCCGCAACACGCCGTGCATCTGCAAGGTGGCCCCGACCGTTCACAACATCCACATCGAAAACGTGAACCGCGCCGGTGGCATCATGGGCATCATGGGCGAACTCGACCGCATGGGCCTCATCCACAAGAATGCAAAGACCGTTCACGCCGCTACGATGGGCGAAGCCCTCGAAGTGAACGACCTCAAGCGTAACCCGACCGCCGAAGCCAAGCAGCGCTACCTCGCCGGCCCGGGCCGCAAATACAACCTGGTCGCCTTCTCGCAGAACTTCATGTACCCCGATCACGACCTCGACCGCGCTAACGGCGCTATCCGCGACGGCGAACACGCCTACACCAAGGATGGCGGCCTCGCTGTTCTGTACGGTAACCTCGCCGTGGACGGCTGCATCGTGAAGACCGCCGGCGTCGACGAATCCATCTTCAAGTTCACCGGCCCCGCCGTGGTGTTCGAAAGCCAGGAAGATGCCGTGAAGGGCATTCTCGACCCGAACGTGGTGAAGGCTGGCGACGTGGTCGTGATCCGCTACGAAGGCCCGAAGGGTGGCCCCGGCATGCAGGAAATGCTCTACCCGACCTCTTACCTCAAGAGCCGTCACCTCGGCAAGTCTTGCGCCCTCCTTACCGACGGACGTTTCTCCGGCGGTACGAGCGGTCTCTCCATCGGCCACGCTTCTCCGGAAGCCGCCAACAAGGGTAACATCGGCCTCGTTCACACGGGCGACGTCATCGAAATCGACATCCCGAACCGCAGCATCAACGTGCAGCTCACCGACGAAGAGCTGGCCGAACGCCGCAAGGAAATGGAAGCACGTGGCGCCAAGGCTTGGCAGCCGGAAAACCGCGACCGCGTGGTGTCCAAGGCCCTGCAGGCATACGCTGCCATGGCCTCTAGTGCAGACAAGGGCGCAGTCCGCGACCTTAGCCTGATTGGTGTGAAGTAAAAAGCACTCGCACTTAAACAAAAGAACCGCCTTGTTCAAACAAGGCGGTTCTTTTGTTATTGTCGTTTTTTACACATTTTTTTGGACAATTTTCCTTTGTAAAACGTCTATAAAATAAAAAGCAACCAACATCAACAAACTGCAAAGGGAAATTATGAAAAAAAAAGACAAACAGATTGTTTTTTCAATCGTTTATAATTATATTATAATTATCCAGGAGAATTCTCAATGCAAATAGAATTCGAGTGGAACGAAAACAAAAACACCTCAAACAAAAAGAAACATGGAATATCATTTGAAGAAGCAAAAACATGTTTCGAAGACGAATATGCCAAAGTATTCTATGACGCAGAACATTCGTCGTTGGAGGATAGATCCATCCTTATCGGATTATCAATGACGTTAAAAACATTAGTCATTGCTTTTACAGAACGCCTAGAAAACAATGGCAATAAAATTATTAATCGAATAATCAGCGCAAGAAAAGCAACTCAACGAGAAATTCAATACTACTGGAACGAAAGAAAAGGAGTTTACTAATGAAAGCCGAATACGATTTTTCAAAAATGAACGGAGTACAGAATCCTTACGCCAAGATTCTTAAAAAACAAATTACCATAAGATTAAATGCAAAAACAATTGATTACTTCAAAAAAATGGCGAAAGAAATAGGCATTCCCTATCAAGTTCTCATAGACTCATACCTTACGGATTGCGCCGCAAACAAAAGAAAACTTGATATTCGATGGCTATAACTTCATGCTATTCAAAATACGGGTCCAGCCGTCATCGGGAATCTGTGCGCCCATAACCTGCACAACTTCGTTGCTGACGATGCTGCCGAGGTTGCCGGAGCGTTCCATATCCCAGCCGTTCATGTAGCCGTACAGGAATCCCGACGCCCAGAGGTCACCGGCACCCGTCGTATCAATGGCCTTGGCAGGACCCGCCTGCACGTGCGTCACCTGGCCATCCTTGGCGATCAAGGCACCGCGCTTGCCGATTTTCACGACAGCGACTTTTGCCTTCTTTGCAAGCACATCAAGAGCCGCTTCTTCCTTGACTCCCGCATAGGCAAAGGCTTCGTCTTCGTTGGCAATGATAATGTCAATCATCTTTTCGGCAAAGAGTTCGTCGAACAGTTTGCGGCAAGCATCCACCACACCAAAGCTGCTGAAGTCAAGTGCCGTTTCCACGCCCAAACTGCGGGCAAGCGTAAACGACTTCTTGAAACAATCCGCATTGAACGCCCTATAACCTTCGGCATACAGGAGCCCCACACCATCGTAAAGCGCGGGCACAAAGTCTTCGCTCGCAAGGAAGTCGGAAGCGCCAAGGTAAGTCCACATGGAACGCTGCGCATCAGGAGTTACAGCACTAAACACGCAACCCGTCGCAGCATCCGAAATACCGAGCTTCGATTCCACACCGTTCTTGTTCAGGTGTTCCTGGAAAAGCTTTCCAAGTTCGTCGTCACCGATTTTCGAAATAAAGGCAGCCTTGCCCCCCAAGCGAGAAAGCCCGACCATCGTGTTGCAAGTCGAGCCACCCGGCACGCGCAAGGGCTTGTCGAGAGCCCCGAGGAACTTCTCCATCTGGGGCCAATCCACCATGTTCATGCCACCCTTCTGCACGCCTTGCGATTCAATCCAGGCATCATCTACATTTGCCAAAATATCGACCAGGGCTGCGCCCATACCAAGAACTTTTTTCATTACATACCTCTACGGCGACGCAGACGTTCGCCCGATTCAATTAAAAACTTTTTTTCGGAGTCCGTCAAAGAGTGAATACCTTCACGGCTGACCTTCTTCAAAATTTCGTCCATGCGTTTTTCTTCGTCCACATAAAAAACTTCACCTTCGATTGCATCGGACGAATCATCGGTACGCACTTCGTCACGGGAGGTTCCACCCCCACGAGACACCTTCACCTTTGGGCCACGGAAATTCAACTTCCCCGACAGCCGGCGGAAACCGCCCTCGTACAAATACATGTAGATGAACCCGGCCACGACGCCACCCAAATGGGCCAAATGCGCAATGCCGTCACCCGACGGAGCCATGAACACATCAATCGCGACCATCACCCACATTGCATACTTTATCTTCATCGGGAAAAAGAAGAACAGGAGCAAGCGACGTTCCGGGAAAAAGCGGTAATAGGCAACAAAGATACCCATCAAAGCGCCGCTTGCGCCGATAATCGGGTTGTTGGTAAGCCCCAAGAGGCACATGACAACACTAAAGAACGCAGCAAATACGCCACAGAACAAGTACATTCCCGTGAAATGCTTTGAGCCCATCCATTCAGCAACCTCGTCGCCGAACATCCAGAGCATGAGCATATTGAACAGGAAATGCCAAAAATCCACATGCACGAACATGTAGGTAAAGTAACGCCAAGCCTCAAATGGGATTGTCGGGAAAAACGCCCCGAAATACGTGATGTAATCACGGAGAGTCCCGTACCCGCCCCCCGGGAATCCTAAAATTCCACCAACCAGGAAAGCAAGCAGGAACACGACGAGGTTCGCAAGGAGCAATACGCGAATGGGCTTGGCCAGATATCTAAAAGGTTTCATTGGTCCCCTTTATTGCGGACTATATCGTGAATAATAATTTCGGGCACAAATTTAGAAAGAAGTGCGGCATCTTTCACGCCATTTGCCAAAAGTTCACGCACGACGCTGCTACTCACAGAAAGGTGCTCCGGAGCGCTCAGCAAAAAAACGGATTCAGCATCGCCATACAAAGCCTTGTTGTTCCAAGCGACGGTTTGTTCAAAATCAAGATCGGAAGAATTGCGGATGCCGCGGACAAGGTAGCGCGCACCGACTTGCTTCATATAATCTACAGTCAGCCCTTCAAAAGAGGCCACCTGCACGTTGGGTAGCTCTTTTACAGCCTTCTCGACAAAGCTCTTGCGTTCTTCCGCAGAAAACAGGTTACGCTTCGAAGAATTTTGGGCAACAAGAACCCACAACGTATCGAACAAGGCCGACGCACGGCGCACCACGTCTAGGTGCCCCAACGTAAAGGGGTCGAACGAACCAGCGAACACGGCGATTTTATTCATACTTCAAATGTAGTAAAAGGCTCGAGGTGCGAGCAGTGAGTCTTAGAGAGACTAGAGAATACCTTTGACCACTTAGTGCTTTAGCACTTATGTGGGCATGGCCACCTTTAGGTGGGAGGCTAGTGAAAAGAATCACGCACTTCGTGCGTCAATATAAGACGGCGAAGCCGTGATATTTCTCCCTAGCCCCTAGATTCTAACCTCTAGATTCTTTAACGGAGATTGCTTCAGGGCTATTCGCCCTTCGCAATGACAACCAAGGCGAATGCCGTGCCAAAACGCTTGCGTTTCGGCATGGCTGAGCCGACAAGTCATGCGCCTGCGAATGACAACTCCACTTCCTACTGTCTACCGTCTACTTTCTACTTTCCTCACAGCGAGCTTGCGAGCGACCTCACCCCTCAAAGGCACGAAGTGCCGACCTCATACCCTACTTCTTCTTATGCCCGCGACGATAGATACCCGTCTTGACGATGCGGGTTTCTTTATGCCCGTCCTCGAACTTGAAGAAAATCTTCCAGATGTACACGCCCGTGCCGGCCTTGCGGCCCTTATCGGAACGTTTGTTCCAGTGCAAGTAGCCCTGCCTAAACAAATCGCCGGGCTTGCCGCGGATCGACTGGTCCATCTCCCCGTCGTAGCCGAACTTCTGTTTGAAGTGAGTCACGTAGGATGCGATTCCGTCGAAAATGTACACTTCCGCAGTGTACGGCATCGTCGCTTTCACGCTGATCGCGGCGAACGAATCCGGCAACGATTCCCATTCGTCGCCGTCCGGCGGGATCCACTTCGGCGTCTTGCCGATGCCGCTGACAGCCTGGAGCGGGCGTACCTCAGCCAGGTATAGGGAGCCGTCCTTCCCTTCTATCCTGATTCCGCCGCGGCCCATCGAGTTGCCCGCGAGGTCCTCGTAGGTGGCCGACGGATCCGTCGACAGGCAGAAACCCGTCTTGACCGAATAGTCGTCGAGCACCAGCATCCATTGCTGTCCATTCTCGCGGATCTTGGGAGAATGCTTCAGCTTGAGCGGATGCGTGACGGTATCGTCGCACGATTCAGAATAACGGAAAAGTTTCTCCCAGCCCTTCTCGTCACCGACATTGATGACCGGCTCCGAAAGGGTCACGACCAACGTATCCGGCGGGGTTTCGGAATTCGGGTCCATGTATTCCTCGAGCCCGATTTTCCCGGGGGACTTGGTTGCGCGCGCGGGGACAGCGCCCACACGATCAAGCAGTCTCACGTTTTCGAGTTCCTCGGAATACACCGTTGAGAAGGCGAGGAACGGCGGGTGCGCTGAGTCGGCCTTGGTCAGCCCGTACTTGTAAGGCTTGTTGATGTAAGCACCGAACCAGGTCCCGTCGGCGCGGTCCTGCTTGATCGTGCCTTCCGGCACGTAGCGCCACTCGCCGCGGTTGGAGTTCCAGAAAATCGAGTCGACGCTCGTGATGTTGTCGCTGCGCTCCTCCTTGAAGTGCACGCGAATGTAATCCGCGCGGCCGTCGAGGTCCTTGTCGTACATCTCCGCGCTGTCCGCGATGAGCGAGTACACGATGGAGTCGCGCGGGGACGGCGGGAGGATGGAATCCTCGGGGATCGTGTCGATGACGGAGGAGTCGTTGTCGTCCACATAGTGGATGCGGCAGGCGTCCGTGGCAAGAGAACCCTCGCTAGGATGCCGGACAGTCGCGCCTTTCGCGTCCGTCACGCGCAGGTAATAGAAAATCATATCATAGTCGCGCACGTTCGCGGAGATCTCGGCGACCCACGTGTCGTTCTTGCCGGAATACGAGAGCGGCATCTGCTGGAAGATGATGGCGCGTGAGTCCTTGTAATAGAGTATTGCACGGTCGATGCCGTCGCTGTCCTTGATGCTGAAGCGGAAAGTCTTCAAATCAGAAGTCGAGTCCTCGCAGGCCACGGAAACCGCCTCGATGGCGGGGATGTCGTTGTCGACAAAGATGGTGTACGGCTGGTTTGCGGGATTCTGGATACGCGGGGACTTGCCAGCCTGACCGAGGGCGTCCGCGGCGATCACGTAGAAGTCGAGCCCCGGAGCCATCACGAGGCTTGCGGGGACAGTAAATTCCCAAAGGCTGTCGCGCACGTTCTGCAGCGGGTAGCGGGTAAAAATCCCGCCCGTGCCCGACGTGCGCACGTACACGTCGGCATAGCTGACGCCGACCAGCGTCCTTATGTACACGCCGAGCGTGAGCGGGTTGTTCGATTCCTGCGGGTTGTCGATCAGTTCCTTCGTGGCCTCGGTCAGCGTGACCGTAGGCGGCAGAGAGTTTTCGCTCCAGCGCGCCGTGTCGCTCGTGGTGATCTTGTTGAACTTCGTGCCGATGGCCACCGAGTGTGTTTCCCCGTTTTGGACCGTGTCCGGGGTCTGGAAGCAGACCATGTACTGCGACATGATGTTGTCGCGGATGGCCGCGTAGATGCCGGCGAGTTCGCTCGCGTCGCTCGCGAACGTGAAGGTACCGCCCGTGTTGACGGCCAGGTCTTCAAGCGGGTATGTCGCGTCGGTTTCGAGGCCGATGGAGAAGATGGTCGTATTTTTCGACTTGGCGAGGTCTATTGTTTCCTTTATTGTTCTGCGGCCACCGTTATTTACACCGTCGGAGAAGATGATGACCGCCGTCGGGTTCGTCTCGTTCACGATCTGTTCCACGCCGACATGGGCTCCAGTGATGATGTTCGTTCCCGCGTTCGGGTCCATTTCGACTTCTTCCACGGCCTTTACCACCAGCGACTTGTCCGAGGTCATCGCCAAGTGCACTACGGTCGAGTCGTTCCCGCGGAAGCCGACGATAGCAGTTCGGTCGTAGGGGCCCATGTCGTTCACGAAGCTCCGTATGGACGCTTTCGCCTTCTCCATGCGGTCGTTAATATCCATCGAGCTGCTCTCGTCCACCACAATCACCACCGAGACGCCAGTGACGTTGTTGATGCTCGTGACCTGCGGCTTGATCGGGACGCCGTCCTGCGTCAGCGTGAAGTCGTCGGAGACCAGGCCGTAGAAGGAGTTGCCCGAGTTCTTGTCCGTCACGGACACCTGCGCGCAGACCTCCGGATAGTTGCCCACGTCCAATTTCGAGATTTTCAGCACGGGCTCCGCGGACTCGTCATTCGTGAAAGTCGCCTTGACGCTGCAGACCGAGTCCTTCAGCGAGACTGTCGTACGTGATGCCTTCGGGGATTCAATGTCCATGTCACCCTCGGTATTCACCCACGACTTGAACTTGTAGCCGCCATGCGGCCATGCAGTCAAAATAGTCTCATCTCCGGGGGCGGTGAACACCTTGCCGGACGGGTATGCCGAGCCACCCTTCCCACTCAGCACGTTCAGCACGTAGGGCGGAGATATCCAGGCGTTGAAGGACTTGTTCGGGATGCCGCTGCCGCTGTCCTGGAAGGTCCAGTAGAGCGGGACACCTGGGGTGCCATGCACGGTGAAGCTAGTCGTGCCGGAGACGGGTTTTTCCGAAACGGGGGTCGAGAAATTCTTGTCGGTGCCGTAGTCCGTGAAGATGCCCCCGACCGGGTCGACGGCCTCGATGCTGACCATGTAGGAGCCCGTGTCGGGCGGGGTCCAGGTGAAGCGGATGGCCGAGAGGCTCGGTTCGCTGTAGTAGTTGTCCTGGTGGTTGAATTTCTGCTTCGTCCGCGTGAGCGTGTAGACCGTGCTCGCCTTGAAGTTCGCCTTCAGTTCGGCGTTGCCGTTCACCGTCACGTACGTGTAGGGCGCGTTCTTGTCTTCGACGGCGGGCGTGCCCGAGACCGTCTGCCAGTCGGAGAAGCGGTACCCAGCGTTTGCCTCCGCCGAGATGGAGTAACGCGAGCCGGCGTACGCCGTCGCGTAGCCCCCTGCCGGCAGGGCCTTGCCGTTGCCGTCGGTGCCGAGCGTGACGCGGTAGGCCTGTGTCGCGTAGTTGATGTAGAACGGGTTCGCGCCGCTGCCCGTGTTGGCGACGACGATCGCGACCTCCTGCCCCGCCGTCAGCGTCATCGGTTCGGAATGGGTGCCGAGGAACTTCTTTGTCGTGGCGGTCGTCGCGAAGTCGGTGGACGTATAACGGATGTACACGGCGGAATCCTGCGTGGTCTCGTTCGACACGACGATGGCGTAGGTGCCCGCGCTCGGGGCCGTGAAGGTGAAGCGCACGCCTGCGCTGCCGCTGGAGGCCTGCTTGGCGTAAAGGTGGTCCTTGAAGTTGTACTGCGTGGGCGTGCCCGTGATTGGGTAGACGGTACCCGTGCGGAACACAGCGCGCACCTTGCAGTCGCTCTTCACGCCAATGACGCCCGTCGTGTCCATGTCGCGGTCCAGGATGGAGCACGGACCGGAGACGACCTCCCAGTGGTCGAACACGTTGTCGTTTCCGGGAACGGCGTATATTTTGGTCGTATCGGTACTTATGACCCAGCTGGACGACAAGACCTTTCTGTGAAGAGAGTCTAAATAGGCCGTTCCATTACCCGAATACGACACCGCTAATGTGTACGTATGGTCAACCCGAATGACGAGAGAATCCTTCATGTTTGCATTGGGATAACCTACAGCATAAATAAATAAATAGTTTTTTTCATGAGGCTGGGTTTTGATAACACAGATTCCTTGACGACAATCTCTCGATATGACAAAAGAGTCAGTAGGTGCACTGGGCACGGAATTGCTAAACGTAGAGTCCCCATAGAAATCTATTAGACCTATTGACTGGTTGTTTTTATAGGTAAGCAGGAATTGTCCACCCGCGTCGGTATCAAAATACATCCGGATTCCGTAATACGACATTCTAGGTATGACGACACTATTTTTGTCAAAATTATACTTAGTAAACGAGTCGGATATTTCGTAAATGGGCAGGGTCCTTGTCACCCTTCTGATAACGACAGGGTCAGACGAAGGGATGAATCCGGTTGAATCCTCGGTCTCGTCGACGAAGGTTCCCGTTCCGGAGACGATTTCCCACTTGACGAAGTTCTCGCCGACCTGCATGCTTTTTCTGGATGTGACAGAAAGCGTATCGCCAATGGATACGTTATATGAATTTGGCTCCCCTTCAATAGTCACATCTGCGTTGGCTGTTGCTACAAATATTATAGAGCAAAGCAACGAAAAGAAGAAAATAAGCACCCAGCCCCCACTTCAAGCGATAAGGAAAATGAAAAAAATCCGCTCTAAATATATACTTATTTTGTATAAAACGGATAATTTTTTTTAGCGATGAGCAGTGAATCTTTGAGAGACTAGAGAATAGAGACTAGAGGCTAGTGGCTAGTGAAAAGAATCACGCACTTCGTGCGTCAATTAACCTCTAGATTCTCTAACGGAGATTGCTTCAGGGCGATTCGCCCTTCGCAATGACAACCAAGGCGAATGCCGTGCCAAAACGCTTGCGTTTCGGCATGGCTGAGCCGACAAGTCATGCGCCTGCGAATGACAACTCCACTTCCTACTGTCTACCGTCTACTTCCTACTTTCCTCACAGCGAGCTTGCGAGCGACCTCATACCTCAAAGCGAAGCGACCTCACCCCTCACACCCTACTTTTTCCTACTCCCGCGACGATAGATACCGGTCTTCACTATCCTCGTCTCCTTGTGTCCATCCTCGAACTTGAAGAAAATCTTCCAGATGTACACGCCCGTGCCGGCCTTGCGGCCCTTCTCGGAACGCTTGTTCCAGTGCAGGTAGCCCTGCCTAAACAAATCACCGGAATTTCCGCGAATGGTCTGTTCCATTTCGCCGTCGTAGCCGAATTTCTGCTGGAAGTGCGTCACGTACGTCGATATCCCGTCGAAAATGTACACTTCCGCGGTGTACGGCATGGTCGCCTTCACGCTGATTGCCGACAGAGAGTCAGGAAGATATTCCCATTCGTCGCCGTCCGGCGGAATCCACTTCGGCGTCTTGCCGATGCCGCTGATAGCCTGGAGCGGTTTCACCTCGGCCAGATAGAGAGAGCCGTCCTTCCCCTCTATCTTAATTCCTCCGCGGCCCATCGAGTTGCCCGCGAGGTCCTCGTAGGTGGCCGACGGATCCGTCGACAGGCAGAAACCCGTCTTGACCGAATAGTCGTCGAGCACCAGCATCCATTGCTGTCCATTCTCGCGGATCTTGGGAGAATGCTTCAGCTTGAGCGGATGCGTGACGGTGTCGTCGCACGATTCAGAATAACGGAAAAGTTTCTCCCAGCCCTTCTCGTCGCCGACATTGATGACCGGCTCCGAAAGGGTCACGACCAAAGTATCCGGCGGCATGTCCGAATTCGGGTCCATGTATTCCTCGAGCCCGATTTTCCCCGGGAACTTGGTCGCGCGGGCAGGGACTGCGCCAACGCGGTCAAGCAGTCTCACGTTTTCGAGGTCCTCGGAATATATCGTTGAGAAAGCAAGGAACGGCGGATGGGCAGAGTCGGCCTTGGTCAGCCCGTACTTGTAGGGTTTGTTGATGTAGCCTTCGAACCATTTGCCATCCGTGCGATTCTGCTTTATCGCTTCCGCCGGCACGTAGCGCCACTCGCCGCGGTTGGAGTTCCAGAAGATGGAATCTATACTCGTGATGTTGTCTTCGCGTTCCTCCTTGAAGTGGACGCGCACGTAGTCGGCGCGGCCGTCAAGGTCCTTGTCGTACATCTCCGCGCTGTCCGCGATGAGCGAGTACACGATGGAGTCGCGCGGGGACGGCGGGAGGATCGAATCCTCGGGGACAGGGTCCGTGACGGAGGAATCGTTGTCCACATAATGGATGCGGCAGGCGTCCGTCACGAGCGTTCCCTCGCCCGGATGGCGCACCGTCGCCCCCTTGCCGTCCTTCACGCGCAGGTAATAGACCAGCATGTCGTAGTCGCGCACGTTCGCGGGGAACTCGGCGACCCACGTGTCGTTCTTGCCGGAGTACGAGAGCGGAATCTGTTGGAAGATGATGGCGTGAGAGTTCTTGTAGTAGAGGGTCGCGCGGTCGATGCCGTCGCTGTCCTTGATGCTGAAGCGGAACGTCTTCAGGTCGGAGGTGGAATCCTCGCAAGCTACCGACACGGCCTCGATGGCGGGGATATCGTTATCGACAAAGATGGTGTACGGCTGGTTTGCGGGGTTCTGGATGCGGGGCGACTTGCCCGCCTGCCCGAGGGCGTCCGCGGCGATCACGTAGAAGTCGAGACCCGGAGCCATCACGGCGCTCGCAGGGACCGTAAATTCCCACAGGCTGTCGCGCACGTTGCGCATCGTGTACTGCGTGAAGACGCCGTTCGTACCGGAGGTGCGAAGGTAGAGGTCCGCAGAAGCGACGCCGACCAGCGTCCTTATGAACACGCCTATCGTGAGCGGGTTGTTCGATTCCTGCGGGTTGTCGATCAGTTCCTTCGTGGCCTCCGTCAGCGTGACCGTCGGAGGCAGCGAGTTCTCGCTCCACCGCGCCGTGTCGCTCGTGGTGATCTTGTTGAACTTCGTGCCGATGGCCACCGTGTGCGTCTCGCCGTTCTGGACAGTGTCCGGGGTCTGGTAGCACACCATGTACTGCGACATGATGTTGTCGCGGATGGCCGCGTAGATGCCGGCGAGCTCGCTAGCATCGCTCGCGAACGTGATAGTGCCACCTGTGCCAGACGCAAGGTCTTTCAACGGATATTTCACATCGGTTTCAAGTCCGATGGAGTAAATGGTCGTATTTTTCGCCTTGGCGAGGTCTATGGTTTCCTTAATTGTTCTGCTACCACCGTTATTTACACCGTCGGAGAACACGATGACCGCCGTCGGGTTCGTCTCATTCACGATCTGCTCCACGCCGACATAAGTACCTACGAGGATGTTCGTAGCAGCGTTGGGATCCATTTCGACTTCATCCACGGCCTTTACGGCCAAAGACTTGTCCGAGGTCATCGCCAGGTGAACCACGGTCGAATCTTCCCCGCGAAAGCCGACGATAGACGTTCTGTCGTAGGGGCCCATGTCGTTCACGAAGCTCCGGATCGACGCCTTCGCCTTCTCCATGCGGTCGTTGTATATCATCGAACTGCTCTCGTCGACCACGATTACCACGGAAACGCCCGTAACGTTATCAATGCTCGTCACCTCAGGCGTGACCGGAACGCCGTCCTGCGTCAGCGTAAAGTCGTCGGAAACAAGGCCGTAGAAGGAGTTGCCCGAGTTCTTGTCCGTCACGGACACCTGCGCGCAGACCTCCGGATAGTTGCCCACGTCCAATTTCGAGATTTTCAGCACGGGCTCCGCGGACTCGTCATTCGTGAAGGTCGCCTTGACGCTGCAGACCGAGTCCTTCAGCGAGACTGTCGTACGTGATGCCTTCGGGGATTCAATGTCCATGTCACCCTCGGTATTCACCCACGACTTGAACTTGTAACCGCCATGTGGCCATGCAGTCAAAATAGTCTCATCTCCGGGGGCGGTGAACACCTTGCCGGACGGATACGCCGAGCCACCCTTCCCACTCAATACGTTAAGCACGTAGGGCGGAGATATCCAGACGTTGAAGGACTTGTTCGGGATGGAACTGCTGCTGTCCTGCAATGTCCAGTAAAGCGGGACGCCCGAGGTGCCGCGCACGATGAAACTCGTCGTGCCGGAAACAGGTCTCTCCGACACGGGGGTCAAGAAATTCTTGTCGGTGCCATATTCCGTGAAGATACCCCCGAGCGGATCTATGGCCTCGAAACTGATAACATAGGTTTCCGTGTCAGGAGGGGTCCAGGTGAAACGGATGGCCGAACGCGAGGTTTCGCTGTAGTAGTTGTCCTGGTGGTTGAATTTCTGTTTCGTTCCGGAGAGTGTGTAAACGGAACTCGCCTTGAAGCGGGCTTTCAGTTCGGCGTCGCCGCTCACAGTCACGTACGTGTAGGGCGCGTTCTTGTCGTCGACGACGGGCGTGCCCGAGACCATCTGCCAATCGGAGAAGCGGTAGCCCGCGTTGGCCTCCGCCGAGATGGAGTACCGCGAGCCGACGTAAGCCGTTGCGTAGCCGCCTGCGGGCTGGACTTTCCCGTTGCCATCCGCACCAAGCGTTATCTTGTGGGCCTGCGTCGCGTAGTTGATGTAGAAGGGATTCGTGCCGCTGCCCGTGTTGGCGACGACAATTGCGACCTCCTGCCCCGCGGTCAGCGTCATCGTTTCTGAATAAGTGCCGAGGAAGCGCTCTGTCACCGCTGCGGTCTTATAGTCGGTCGAGGTGTACCGGATATACACAGCGGAATCCTGTGTGATTTCGTTCGACACAACAACTGCGTAAGTGCCCGCGCTCGGGGCCGTGAAGGTAAAGCGAACACCGGAGTTCCCGCTAGAGGTCTGTTTGGCATACAGATGGTCCTTGAAGTTGTACTGGGTGGGCGTACCCGTGATTGGATAGACCGTACCCGCGCGGAATACGGCCCGCACCTTGCAATCGTCCGTTACGCCAAAGACGCCTGTCGTGTCCTTACTGCTATCCAGAATGGAACACGGACCGGAGACAACCTCCCAATGATCGAATACGTTGTCGTTCCCGGGAATAGCTAATATTTTGGTTGTGTCGGTGCTTATGATCCAACTGGACGACAAGACCTTTCTACGAAGAGAGTCCAAATAGGCAGTTCCATTACCCGAATGCGACATCTCCAATGTGTGCGTACGATCAACCCAAACAAGGATAGAATCCTTCATGTTTGCATTGGAATACTCCTTGATATAAATAAAGAAGTAACGCTTTGTGTGAGGCTGCGTTCTGAAGGCGCATTTTACAAACATATCACCATCCATAACTGAAGCGCAATTTTTCGATATAACAAAAGAATCAGTAGGCACAGTAGGTTCAGAATTATTGAAAGTCGAATCTTCATAGAAATAGATTAAATTAATCGTCTGATAGTTTATAAAGGAAAGCAGGTATTGTCCGCCTGTGTCAGCATCGAAATACATACGAATACCGTAATACGACATTTTAGGTATGACGGCGCTATTTTCGCCATAGATGAACTTGGTCGTTTTGTCGGATATTTCGTAAATGGGCAGGGTCCTTGTCACCCTTCTGATAACGACAGGGTCAGACGAAGGGATGAATCCGGTTGAATCCTCGGTCTCGTCGACGAAGGTTCCCGTTCCGGAGACGATTTCCCACTTGACGAAGTTCTCGCCGACCTGGAGGCTCTTCCTGGAAGTGACTGAAAGTGTATCGCCTATGGATACGTTATATGAATTTGGCTCCCCTTCAATAGTCACATCTGCGTTGGCTGTTGCTACAAATATTATAGAGCAAAGCAACGAAAAAAAGAAAATAAGCACCCAGCCCCCACTTCAAGCGATAAGGAAAATGAAAAAAGTCCGCTCTAAATATATACTTATTTTGTATAAAACGGATATTTTTTTTTAGCGATGAGCAGTGAATCTTTGAGAGACTAGAGAATAGAGACTAGAGGCTAGTGGCTAGTGAAAAGAATCACGCACTTCGTGCGTCAATCTAACCTCTAGATTCTCTAACGGAGATTGCTTCAGGGCGATTCGCCCTTCGCAATGACAAATTTTTAGGCTCGAGGTTCGAGGCGCGGGGCGCGAGCAGTGAGTCGTAGAGAGACTAGAGAATACCTTTGACCACTTAGTGCTTTAGCACTTATGTGGGCATGGCCACCTTTAGGTGGGAGGCTAGTGAAAAGAATCACGCACTTCGTGCGTCAATATAAGACGGCGAAGCCGTGATATTTCTCCCTAGCCCCTAGATTCTAGATCCTAACCCCTAACCACTTCCTACTGTCTACTTCCTACTTTTTCCTACTCCCGCGGCGATAGATACCCGTCTTGACGATGCGGGTTTCTTTATGTCCATCCTCGAACTTGAAGAAAATCTTCCAGATGTACACGCCCGTGCCGGCCTTGCGGCCCTTATCGGAACGCTTGTTCCAGTGCAAGTAGCCCTGCCTAAACAAATCGCCGGGCTTGCCGCGGATAGACTGTTCCATCTCGCCGTCGTAGCCGAATTTCTGCTTGAAATACGTCACGTAGGATGCGATTCCGTCGAAAATGTACACTTCCGCCGTGTAAGGCATGGTCGCCTTCACGCTGATCGCGGCGAGCGAATCCGGCAACGATTCCCATTCGTCGCCGTCCGGCGGAATCCACTTCGGCGTCTTGCCGATGCCGCTGATGGCCTGCAACGGGCGGACCTCGGCAAGGTAGAGAGAACCGTCCTTCCCTTCTATCTTGATTCCGCCGCGGCCCATCGTGTTGCCAGCTAGGTCCTCGTAGGTGGCGGACGGGTCCGTCGAAAGGCAGAAGCCCGCCTTGACGGAATAGTCGTCGAGCACCAGCATCCACTGCTGACCGTTCTCGCGGATCTTGGGGGCCTGCCGAAGATTCAGCGGATGAGTGACGGTATCGTCGCACGATTCAGAATAACGGAAAAGTTTTTCCCAGCCCTTCTCGTCGCCGACATTGATGACCGGCTCCGAAAGGGTCACGACCAACGTATCCGGCGGGGTTTCGGAATTCGGGTCCATGTACTCGTCGAGGCCTATTTTCCCCGGGAACTTGGTCGCGCGGGCAGGGACTGCGCCCACGCGATCCAGCAGTCTCACGTTTTCGAGTTCCTCGGAATACACCGTTGAGAAAGCAAGGAACGGCGGATGGGCAGAGTCGGCCTTGGTCAGCCCGTACTTGTAGGGTTTGTTGATGTAGCCTTCGAACCATTTGCCATCCGTGCGGTCCTGCTTGATCGTGCCTTCCGGCACGTAGCGCCACTCGCCACGGTTGGAGTTCCAGAAAATCGAGTCGACGCTCGTGATGTTGTCGCTGCGTTCCTCCTTGAAGTGCACGCGCACGTAGTCCGCGCGGCCGTCCAAATCCTTGTCGTACATCTCCGCGCTGTCCGCGATGAGCGAGTACACGATCGAGTCGCGCGGGGACGGCGGGAGGATCGAATCCTCGGGGACAGGGTCCGTGACGGAGGAGTCGTTGTCCACGTAATGGATGCGGCAGGCGTCCGTGGCAAGAGAACCCTCGCTAGGATGCCGGACAGTCGCGCCTTTCGCGTCCGTCACGCGCAGGTAATAGAAAATCATATCATAGTCGCGCACGTTCGCGGAGAACTCGGCGACCCACGTGTCGTTCTTGCCGGAGTACGAGAGCGGAATCTGTTGGAAGATGATGGCGCGGGAGTCCTTGTAGTAGAGGGTCGCGCGGTCGATGCCGTCGCTGTCCTTGATGCTGAAGCGGAACGTCTTCAGGTCGGAGGTGGAATCCTCGCAGGCTACCGACACCGCCTCGATGGCGGGGATGTCGTTGTCGACAAAGATGGTGTACGGCTGGTTTGCGGGGTTCTGGATACGCGGGGACTTGCCCGCCTGACCGAGGGCATCCGCAGCGATTACGTAGAAGTCGAGACCCGGAGCCATAACAAGACTCGCCGGAACCGTAAATTCCCAGAGGCTGTCGCGCACGTTCTGAAGCGGGTAGCGGGTGAAGACGCCGTTCGTGCCGGAGGTGCGAAGGTAGAGGTCCGCAGAAGCGACGCCGACCAGCGTCCTTATGAACACGCCTATCGTGAGCGGGTTGTTCGATTCCTGCGGGTTGTCGATCAGTTCCTTCGTGGCCTCGGTCAGCGTGACCGTAGGCGGCAGAGAGTTTTCGCTCCACCGCGCCGTATCGCTCGCAGTGATCTTGTTCAGTTTCGTGCTGATGACGACTTTGTGTGTTTCGCCGTTCTGGACGGTGTCCGGCGTCTGGTAGCAGACCATGTACTGCGACATGATGTTGTCGCGAATGGCCGCGTAGATGCCGGCGAGTTCGCTCGCGTCGCTTGCAAACGTGAAGGTGCCACCCGTGTTGACGGCCAGGTCTTCAAGCGGGTATGTCGCGTCGGTTTCGAGGCCGATGGAGTAGATGGTCGTATTTTTCGACTTGGCAAGTTCTATTGTTTCTTTAACGGTTTTGTGGCCACTGTTATCTTCCCCGTCAGAGAAGATGATGACCGCAGTCGGGTTCGTTTCATACACAACTTGCTCAACACCAGAATAGGCTCCAGTGAGGATGTTCGTAAAACCAGATATGGCAACCAATCTAGTCACGGCAGCCGTAAGCAGCGACTTGTCCGAGGTCATGGTCTGGTGCACAACGGTTGAATCGAAGCCGCGGAAACCGACGATGGCAGTTCGGTCGTAGGGGCCCATGTCGTTCACAAAGCTCCGTATGGACGCTTTCGCCTTCTCCATGCGGTCGTTAATCGTCATCGAGCTGCTCTCGTCCACCACGATCACCACCGAGACGCCAGTGACGTTGTTGATGCTCGTGACCTGCGGCTTGATCGGGACGCCGTCCTGCGTCAGCGTGAAATCGTCGGAAACGAGTCCGTAGAAGGAGTTGCCCGAGTTCTTGTCCGTCACGGATACCTGCGCGCAGACCTCCGGATAGTTGCCCACGTCCAGTTTCGAGATGTTCAGCACCGGCTCCGCGGACTCGTCATTCGTGAAAGTCGCCTTAATGGTACAGACGGAATCCTTCGGCACGACTATCGTACGCGATACCTTCGGCGACTCAATGGTCATGTCGCCCTCGGTGTTCACCCACGACTTGAACTTGTAGCCCCCGTGCGGCCATGCGGTTAGTAGTGTTTTGGAGCCAGGGGCGGAGTAAACCGTCCCAGACGGGTATGCAGAACCGCCCTTCGCGCTCAACACATTGAGCACATAGGGAGAAGAAATCCAGGCGTTGAAGGACTTGTTCGGGATAGAACTGCTGCTGTCCTGGAATGTCCAGTAGAGCGGGACACCCGGGGTGCCGTGCACGGTGAAGCTCGTCGTGCCGGAGACGATTTTTTCCGACACGGGGGTCGAGAAATTCTTGTCGGTACCATATTCCGTGAAGATGCCCCCGACCGGGTCGACAGCCTCGATACTGACCATGTAGGAGCCCGTGTCGGGCGGGGTCCAGGTGAAGCGGATGGCCGAGCGCGAGGATTCGCTATAGTAGTCGTCCTGGTGGTTGAATTTCTGTTTCGTTCCGGTGAGCGTGTAGACCGAGCTCGCCTTGAAGCGCGCCTTCAGTTCGGCGTCGCCGCTCACCGTCACGTAGGTGTAGGGCGCGTTCTTGTCGTCGATGACGGGTGTACCGGAGACTGTTTGCCAGTCGGAGAAGCGGTAGCCCGCGTTGGCCTCCGCCGAGATGGAGTACCGCGAGCCGGCGTAAGCTGTCGCGTAGCCGCCGACCGGCAATGCCTTGCCATGCCCATCCGTGCCGAGCGTTATCTTGTGGGCCTGCGTTGCGTAGTTGATGTAGAAGGGGTTCGCGCCGTTGCCCGTGTTGGCGACGACGATTGCAACCTCCTGCCCCGCCGAAAGCGTCATCGTTTCGGAATACGTGCCGAGGAATTTCTTTGTCGTAGCGGCCGTGGCGAAGTCGGTAGATGTGTAACGGATGTAAACAGCGGAATCCTGCGTGGTCTCGTTCGACACGACGATGGCGTAGGTGCCCGCACTCGGGGCAGTGAAAGTGAAGCGCACGCCAGCGCTCCCGCTGGAGGCCTGTTTGGCGTAAAGATTGTCCTTGAAATTGTACTGAACGGGCGTCCCCGTGATCGGGTAGACGGTGCCTGCGCGGAATACCGCGCGCACCATACAATCGCTCTTTACATTGACGACGCTCGTCGTGTCCCTGTCGCTCTCAAGGATGGAGCAGGAACCCGACACGACCTCCCAGCGATCGAATACGTTGTCATTTCCGGGAACGGCGTATATTTTGGTCGTATCGGTACTTATGACCCAACCATTTGACAAAGCATTTCTACGTAATGAATCAACATAAGCAACACCATTACCCGAGTGAGAAATACCTATGGTGTAAGTCCGCGAAACTTTAACAGAAATGGAATCCTTCATGTTGACATTGGGATAACCCGCTGCATAGAAAAAGAAATGGTAATTTATGTTAGGCTGTACCTTAATAAGACATTTTCTATATCCGTCAGCAACATAGCAGTCCCTGGTCGCAACAAAAGAGTCCGTAGGCGCAATAGGGACATAAGTTTTAAAAGTGGAATCTCCGTAAAAGTTCAGGAACGTTGTCGACTGTTGAAATTTACAAGTAATCAGGAATTGTCCGCCTTCGTTTGAATTGAAGTACGTTCGGACACCATAAAGTGTTGAGGGGATAACGGAACTATTTTTACCATAAGTGAACTTGGTGAACGTGTCGGATAGTTCGTAGATAGGCAGAGTCCTTGTCACCCTCCTGATGACGACGGGGTCAGACGACGGGATAAATCCGGTTGAGTCCTCGGTTTCGTCGACAAAGGTCCCCGTTCCGGAGACGATTTCCCACTTAACGAAATTTTCACCGATTTGAAGGCTATTCCGGGATGTAACGGAAAGCGTATCGCCAATGGATACGTTATATGAATTTGGCTCCCCTTCAATGGTCACATCTGCGTTGGCTGTTGCTACAAATATTATAGAGCAAAGCAACGAAAAGAAGAATATAAACACCCAGCCCCCACTTCAAGCGATAAGGAAAATGAAAAAAATCCGCTCTAAATATATACTTATTTTGTATAAAACGGATAATTTTTTTAGCAACGAGCAGTGAATCTTTGAGAGACTAGAGAATAGAGGCTAGTGAAAAGAATCACGCACTTCGTGCGTCAATATAAGACGGCGAAGCCGTGATATTTCTCCCTAGCCCCTAGATTCTAACCTCTAGATTCTCTAACGGAGATTGCTTCGCCTTCGGCTCGCAATGACAATCCCACTGTCTACTTCCTACTGTCTACTTCCTACTTTCTCATACCTCAAAGGCACGAAGTGCCGACCTCACACCTCATCGCTACCTATACACCAGCAACGAGGATTCGCCATAACGGCGTACTTCGGCATCGCTCGCCCACGCAGGGATTGCCCGGCTCGGAGCTTCGAACACGGCGACACCGCCCGGTTCCAGCCAATCGATGAAGGGGCGCAAGTCCGGATATTCCATGTTCTTGAACGGAGGGTCCGCATAAATCAGGTCGAAACCTTTGTCTTTGCAGAACTTATCCCGGTCCAAAGTCAACGCGTTCGCCTCGAGCAGTTGCAGCTTGGATTCTTGCCCTAGCGCCTTGTACGCCTGGTAAACCATGCGAGCCTGGGAATGTACCATCTCGACCGCAATGACGCTTGCCGCCCCGCGACTTACCGCTTCCAGGCCCATGATGCCACTGCCGGCAAAAAGGTCGAGCATTCTAAACCCATCCACACTTTGCAGGATGTTGAACAAGGCCTCCCTTGTACGGGAAGCCGTTGGACGGGTTTTCATGGAATCGGGCGAAGGAACATTCCTTCCGCGAAGCATGCCACCAGTAATGCGAATGGACATATTACTGTCCGACCAGCATCACGATATACAGCGTCGAGAGCAGGTCCTTCTTGACAAACTTGAGGTCGGCCTTACGGATGCTGGCACGAACAGGCGAATCCGCAAGAGCGGCCACGAAAGCCTGCAAATCGACATAGTCGGCAGGAGAAGTCGCCGTGAAGGTGTAGCGTTTGTAGACGCCGAGATCTTCGATGGCAGGCTTGTCCATTCCGGAAAGCACAACTTTATTCGTAGTCGCAAGAGCCTTGAGGCTCTTGACTTCGGAAGCGGCCTCGGCAGCCGGAACAAACGAAGTAATCGCAGCAAGGTTAGGACCAGTCACGTTGAATTCACCAAAGGCGGTGATATCCGTTGCCGGAGCGTTTTCAGGCAGAGGCGGAGTCTTGAAGTTTCCACTCACCGTCTTGAGGCGGTCGAGGAAAGTACGCTGCGACGTGGGCTTCACAGCCGATCCGCGAACGTAGTAGTAATTGGGTGCTTCGAACACGCAATCCGAGAAACCGACATCGTCGGGGGTCGCGGTCGACATGAACGTGAAGAACTGGTTCACCGCCGTGCGCTGGAACGAGAGCTTTTCGAGCGGCAAGTAAGACGTGTAGTCCAAGCGCTTGTTGTTGAACAAGGCCTGGTGGTTGATTGCGCCAACCAGTCCCTTGACCGTCATGGCCTCACGGCGCTTGGCCTCGGCCATAGCAGCCATTTGCTGCGCTTCGAGCGTGCCACCGGCCGTCGTCATTTGACCAGCACCCAAAGACAGGGCCGAACGGCTCGGGTCTTCGGCACCAATGAGATCCAGGAACTGGGCAGGGAAAATGCCCTGCAGAGCAGTGGGAACGCCACAAATGCTGAGGAAACAGCAGAACGCGACGCAGAGGAAAATCATACCGAGGAAGACATTGAGAGCCTTCCGCTTCGACTTCCGCTGGACGTCGGAAAGGTTGGTCAAGTTGACTGGCGAGACATTATCGACTTCGAACTCGCGTTCAGCAACTTCAATAAGGTTTAAGCGAATCATACACCCTCCATCACGGTCAGTGCAGCCCCGATGGCACCAGCGCAGCAGAGCACAGAAGCGGAATCATCGGAGTCAATCGGGAGACGAAGATTGGAGAAGGAATCCATGAGGGCAATCTGCAATTCAGGGTCCTTCTTGCGGAGCATTTCAACAAACAGGGAATCCTCGGCAACATCGCCACAAAGGTGAATTTGCTTGATATTCGGCGCAGAATTTTCCGTCTGGGCCATGGCAATCTGCTCGACGACATTTGTCGCCAAGAAATCAAAGGCTTCTTCGCGGCTCTTGTCGACAAGGGAAAGCGTGGAGACCGCGCGCATAGCCTGAAGGTTGTCCTTAGAAAGCCAGATAAGCGTGACGCCGCTGTAATCCGCCTTGACCACACATTCCACATGCTTGATGTGTTCGGCGACATCCATCAGGTTCATCACGGAAAGAACGTCGACTTCGAGAGACTTGGGAGTCAGGGACTTGTTGCGGAAACCTTTGCGCAAAGCATCGACCCATTCACGCCGGACCGCGATAAGCAGTACGGACTGTCCCAGGGCAGCGTTACCACCGCCAAGTACTTTGTAGTCAACGACATAGGCACCTGGATCGGCATTGGTAATAAGCCCGAGATACCACTTGAGGTAGTCCTCCATATTGGGTACGGCCTCGGGGGGAACGTAAATCTGCCTGACAACAGAACGGAATGCCGGAATTGTCACCGAGATAGCCCGGATGTTCTCGATCTGGTTTTCGTCCACCCAGTCCTGCAAGGCGCTTTCGAAAGAGAAAACGTCATCGAGCGGAGAGGTCTCCGTATTCAGGACAGCGGTCTTCAAAACCCGCTTTTCGGCGGAGTCCAGAAGGGCGACTTTCAAGGAAGCATCGCCGGCTTCAATTCCAAGGTATAACTTCGTATCACTCATATAATCAACGACTTATGATAATTTTGATAGTACAAAACTAATCAAAAATTACCCCCGAAAGGAGCCCTTCCAATTTTTTCTTACCGATTCCGGGCACTTTTTCTAGGTCTTCCGGTTTTTTGAAGGGTCCGGAGGCCTCCCGGACGGCAATTATCTTCTCCGCGAGCTTGGGCCCGACCCCTTTCAAAGCGCAAAGTTGTTCCACAGAAGCCGTATTTATATGCACTGGGAGCGAAACTTTGGCCTTTTTTTTCTTTGAACGGGACTTTCCTTCGGAGCGTCCATCATCTGTTCCGGCACCGCCAGATATTCCAACATGTGAATATTCCAATTTGGACGATTCATCCACCACCGATGGTGCGTTGGCCTGCACCTCGATGACATCGTTTTCGACAATCGAGGGGAGCCCCCAAGGCAAAAACCGGACGACCAGCCCCACCACGAACAAGCAAAGAGCCAGGTGGAGAAGTTTCTTTTCGGGAGAATTCATAAGCACTCCCGGCGGAGAAATTTACTTTATTTGTAACCCATCCGCCTATTGACGTTGATGAAGCAAAGCGTCCACCGATTCGACATCGGAAGGGACATCCACAGACACCGATGGATACGGGCTCTGGACAATGCGAATCGGGCGCAAACCCAATATGCGCATCTGTTCCAGCGAGCGCTCCAGTTCCACGGGGCTCTGCGGCAGGGAGGAGAATTCATCGCGGGCCGCCCTCGAATAAGCGTAAATCCCTTGATGCTGGTACCAGAGCGAAGCCTCCTCCGGTGGGACTTCGCGGGTAAAATCAACTGCAAGGCCATCATGGACCTTGACCTTCACGACCGTCTTGAGTTGCGCTTCGGCCGGATTTAGCGGGCACGCGACCGTAACCCAACATTCCGGATGCGCAGCAAGTTCGCGGGCCACATCGCAAAGAACAGAAGGCTCCACCAGCGGTTCGTCCCCCTGCAAGTTCACGACAAGGTCCAAGCCCAGCACACGGGCAGCCTCGGCAACGCGGTCCGAACCCGTGGCACAAGCACCGGTCATCACATATTCAAATTCTGCTTTTGAAACTACCTCGGCAATTTGCTCCGAATCGGTAGCGCAGACAATCCGCTCAAAACAGCCTGCCAGCCGGGCCCGTTCCAGCGTGCGGACAATCATTTCCTTGCCCCCGATTTTGACGAGGGGTTTCCCGGGAAAGCGAGAAGACCCCATCCGGGCGGGGACGATACAATGTACAGGCATTACAGGCCAGCGGTATTAGCCGCCAATCACCTTGGGAATGGCAAAGTGGTCGTTCTCGACGGCGGGAGCGTTCGCGAAAGCCTGTTCCAGGGTAAAGCCCTGCACCGGCACGTCTTCGCGAAGAATCGTCGCACCGTTTTCGACGGCGGTCATAGGTTCCACATGCGAAAGATCGAGCGCCTTGAGGGCGTCCAGGTGATTCAGCATCTTGTCGAGATGTCCCTTGAACGCGGGAATTTCTTCTTCGGAAATACTCAGGCGGGACAACTTCGCAAGCTTCAGAACTTCATCATTTTCAAGCATAAAACCTCGTTTCTTACACTAACAAGATAGTAAAAAGGGAGAAGCTAGAGATTAGAGGCTTGAGGCTAGTGAAAAGAATCACGCACTTCGTGCGTCAATACAAGACGGCGAAGCCGTGTTATTTCTCCCTAGCCTCTAGATCCTAGCCTCTAGCCTCTACCCTACTATATCTAGAGCAGCGTACTTCAGGATAATGGTACGCACGACGTTGTCGCGGGCAAAGCGCACGTCCACGCGAGCATTATCCCCAGTGCCGTAAGCTTTCATGATGACACCGACCCCATACTTGGAGTGGCTCACCTTGACTCCTGCGTGGAACGGGTTCTCGCTGTACTCGTCGTAGACGATTTGCGGACCGGAGGTCGATGCCTTCTGGACCTTGATAGGATTGCGGTAGACGATATGCTTGTCGTTCTTCTTGATTGACGAGGATACAGGCGATGGGCGGTTGTAACTACCCGAAAAACGACCGTAGCTGGAACCGCCAAAACCAGAAGACTGTCCAAAACTCCGACCATAGCTGCCCGTGGAAGTTGCGGGGCGGTGGGCAAAGGCCGGAGGCATATTGGGGCGCGGTGCCGGAGAACCTTCATTGATACATGGGGTAAATTCTACGACTGTAGGATCCAGTTCCCCAAGGAACCTTGACGGAGCAAACGGACGAACCGTACCCTGGTAGAATCTCCGTTCAGCATGGTACAGATAAAGTTTCTTTTCGGCACGGGTACAACCCACGTAGAAAAGGCGGCGTTCTTCTTCCATCTGCTCGCGCATGGAATCTTCGGTAGAAAGGAGCGAACCGCGAACCAGCGGGAAAATTTCCTCGTCACAACCGGCGATATGCACCGTGTTAAATTCAAGCCCCTTGGCCATGTGAATCGTCATCAACGTGACATGGCCCTTGGAATCGTCCACCTTTTTATCGGCATCAGTCAAAAGCGAGATGTCTTGCAAGAAGGCATCCAGCGTGGCACCGGGATGTTCTTCGTCGAATTCGCGGACGGCGTTCACCATTTCGTCCAAGTTAGCGCAACGCTCGTCGGCAGTCAACTCGTCTTCTTTCCGCAGGAATTCCTTATAATCCAAGTCCTTGATAATCTTTTCAACAAGGATAGGCAACGGAGTCTCCCTTGCCGCAATCAAGGCCTTCCAAGAATTAATCAAGTCAACAAAAGGCTTGAGTTTTGTCGCGGCACGGCTTGCGCTGGAAGCTTCCGAAACAAGCACATCCCAGAAAGTCCCGCTACCCATGCGGACTAGCCCGAGAATGTTTTCCACAGTCGTCTTGCCAATCGAGCGCGGCGGCGTATTGATAATTCTCAGGTAAGCGGCATCGTCTTTTTCGTTCGCCATCAGGCGCAAGTATGCAAGAATGTCCTTGATTTCTTTACGGTCCCAGAAGCGCGTTCCCCCAAAAATCACCGAGGGAATACGACGATCGTTCAGCGCCTTTTCCAAAGCGCGGGACTGAGCATTGGTGCGGTAGAAAACAGCGGTCTTTGAATAAAATTCCGGACCCGCGACGGCAATGAGATCTGCAATCGTCCCCGCTTCGGAGCGGTCGTCAACCAAGTGGCGCACACGAATCGGGTCGCCCGCTTCTTCCTTCGAAAAAACCTTCTTCACCATTTCGGCCGGGCGGATATTATGGGCGATTACGGAACCAGCACCTTGGACAATATTGCTTGTCGAGCGGTAGTTGCGTTCCAGTTTTACAATCGTCACCGGAGCAAAGTCACGATGGAAGTTGCGGATAATCTTGATGTTTGCGCCACGCCAGCCATAGATACTCTGGTCATCGTCGCCCACCACCGTCACGTTCTTGTTCTCGTTTATCAGCAATTTCAGAAGTTCGTACTGGACGTCGTTCGTATCTTGGTATTCGTCGACCACCACATACTGGAAGCGCTCGGCCAGTTGTTTCGCCAAATTCGGTACCTTCTGGAGCAATAGAACCGTATTGAACAACAAATCGTCGAAGTCCATCGCATTCGATTCGCGCAGGCGCTTCTGGTATTCGGCATAGTAACGTGCATAGCGTTCTGCATCGGCAAACTCGGCATTTGCCATCGCCACTTCGGGAGTCTGCAATGTTGCCACCCCGTGTTCATACAAAATGGTATTCTTGTAACGCGATATGGCACCATGGACTTTCTTGAGGTCGGAAACATCGTAGGACTCGCCCATTTCCTCTTTCAAAATTTCCTTCAGAATCTTCCGCTGGTCGTCATCGTCGTAAATGGAGAAATTGGCATCGTACCAGTTGCCACCCAGAGCTTGCACGACAAAGGACTTGCCCAGGCAAAGTTTAAGCAGTTTAAGGCATACGGAATGGAACGTTCCCATCCAGTGGAAAGGCACATTGCAGTCCAACAAGCGCTGGATACGCTCCTTCATTTCTCGAGCGGCCTTGTTCGTAAAAGTCACCGCCAAAATGCGGCCAGCTTCTACGCGATGGTAAGAAACGAGATGGGCAATTTTATACGTAATCGCGCGAGTCTTTCCCGAACCGGCACCGGCAAGAATCAGCATCGGGCCGTCAATCTTTTTTGCAGCAGCGGCCTGCTCTGGGTTTAGTTCACGATCAAGTACAGCACCATCAACAATGTTCGCCATCAAACGCTCCTATAAGACATACGGGAGGGGAATATAGAAATTAGGGGCTAGGATCTAGAGGCTAGGGGCTAGGGAAATAGACGAGAGATAGTAGGAAGTAGACAGTGGTTAGTGGTTGGTGGTTAGGGAAAACTTGTCATTGCGAAGGGCGAATAGCCCTGAAGCAATCTCCGTTAGAGGATCTAGGGGCTAGGGGTTATGCGTGATTCTTTTTCCCTAGCCTCTTGTCTCTAGACTCTATTCTCTAGCTTTGAGCCTCACTAAGCATCATCGGCGGCGGATGCGCCCACTGCCTGTTCGAGCGTTGTCGCACCGTCCAAGGCCTTCTGGATGCCGTCCATACGCAGCGTAATCATCCCGCATTCCTTCATGGCGGCACGCTTGATGACGTCGCCCGAAGAACGCTTGATGATGAGGTTACGCACCGTCTCGTTCGGCACGAGGAACTCGTAAATACCGCAACGTCCCTTGTAGCCCGAACCGTCGCACTTTTCGCAACCGCGTCCGTGGTAGAACTGCATGTCTGGAGTGAGGTGCAGTTCTTCGCGCAGGGAATCCGAAATCTCGACCGGCTCCTTGCAGTACTTGCAAATGCGGCGCACAAGGCGCTGGGCAAGCACGCCCTTGATAGCAGTCGACACAAGGAAGGGTTCCAGTCCCATTTCGAGCAAACGAGGGAATGCACCGGCAGCATCGTTTGTATGCAACGTACTGAAGACCAAGTGACCCGTCAAAGCAGCTTCGATAGCCATGGACGATGTCTCCTGGTCACGCATTTCACCGATCATGATGACGTCCGGGTCTTGACGGAGCAAGGCGCGGATGCCCGCAGCGAAGGTGAACCCCGCCGCATTGTTGATTTGCCCTTGGTTCACCCCGTCGATGTTCAATTCCACAGGGTCTTCCATGGTCGAAATGTTGATCGTAGAATCAAGAATCTCGCGGATGGAGGCGTAAAGCGTGGTAGACTTACCGGAACCCGTCGGGCCGGTCACAAGCACAATACCGTTCGGAGCATTAATACAATCGAGGAACTGCTTGAGCACACGAGCGTCGAAACCCATGTCCTTGAGCGGGAACTGACCCGAGTTCGGGTCCAAAATACGCATAACGATTTTTTCGCAAACGCCGCGCTTGCGCAAAGAAATCGGGAACGAGCTCACACGGAGGTCAACTTCGGCGCCCTTGTAACGCACAGTAAAGCGGCCATCAAGGGGTTTACGCTTTTCGGCGATGTCCATCTTGGACAAAAGTTTAATACGCGAAAGAATCTGCGGCATCAAACGTGCCGGAATCGGGGACATCACCTGCAAGTCACCGTCAATGCGGTAACGGAGCTTGAGGAACGTTTCCTGCGGCTCCAAGTGAATATCGGAAGCGTGGCGAGCAATAGCTTCGTGAATCAGCGTCGTCACGATCTTCACGACCGCTCGGCCTTCTTCGTCGCTCAGTTCAGGTTCGTTGTTGCTGTTGGCATCGCGGTCGACCGTTTCCAGTTCACCTTCATCCCTAGACTCGCTGATAAGTTCGGCAAGGGATTCTTCTGCCGGGCCGTGGCCGGAATACACGCGTTCAATCGCCTTGAGCACATCCTTTTCGGAGGCCATGACGATATCCACTTCCATCTTCACCTTGAACTTCACGATGTTGATGACACGCATATTCGTCGGGTCGGTCATCGCAATCGTCAACGAAACGCGCTGCATGTGCCGTTCGTCTTCGGCTTTCAGGACAAACAGCGGCACAATCTTGTAAGTCTTGCACAAATCTTCGGGAAGAAAGGTATAGGCATCCGGATCGATGATGAAGTTCTCGAGCCGTACATACGGGACCTCGAACTGCATCGACAGGATTTCGATTAGGCGTTCTTCGGGCATGAAGCCCAAGTCGACAAGGGTGCGTCCCAAGCGCTTGCCCGTGGTCTTCTGCATCTCGAGCGCCTTGTTCAGCTGTTCCTCGTTGATGTAGCCCTGCTTGAGCAGCATTTCACCAATACGCATCTTGGTGGAGGACTGCATCTGGACGCCAAGAATGCTTGTCAGCGTATCTTCGCTGACCATGCCCAAGCGCAGGAGAATCTTGCTCAACATCAATCCCGTGCGCTTGTGTTCGGCCATGGCATGGGCGAGCTGGTCTTCGTCCAGGATTCCCTGACGCAGCAAAAGCTGCCCTAAATTCAATTTTGCACTACTATTCATATATGGGACCAAGCCTGTGCTTTAAGTAAATTCCTCTTCCCTTCCGGCCCGAGGCCAAAAACCCCGGAACCAGCCAAGACCGTTCCAATCCTTGAAACGGTCCCCAGGTGTTCGTTATCATTCAACAATATACTTTTTGTATCCGCAAAAGAAAACAGCAAATTGTATTCTTCACCGCCATTCAGAGCCAAATCCAGCGCCGAAATTTTGAAAAAGTCGGCCATTTTGCGAACTTCCGGGTCGATCGGGAGCTTTTCCAGGTCGATTTCCATCGAAACGCCGGACGAAAGGGCCAAATGGTTCAGTTCCGACGAAAGCCCGTCGCTGATGTCCATGCAGGCATTACAGCCCCCCAACCGAGCCAGTTCCGCACCCGCGGATTCCTGGATTTTGGGGCAAAGGTGGTATTCCACCAGGCGGGCAAAACGGGAGGCTTCTTCGGGATGGTTCATGAGAATCCAAAGCCCCGCAGCAGACTTCCCCAATGTCCCCGTCACGTAGACTCCGTCCCCGGGGCATGCGGCACTCCGCAAAAGAGGCTTTTCAGCGGCCAACTCCCCTAACAACGTTGTTGAAAATACAGTCGCATCGCCAGCGACCGTATCGCCGCCAATCAGCGCAATACCGCGCTTCGCGAAGCCATCGGCAAGGGCCGCCGAAACGCGGGAACGCATCGGTGCATCCCACGACTTGTTCAGGCAGACTCCCAACAGGGCCATGCGCGGCACGCCCCCCATCGCAGAAATATCGGACACATTCGAGACGATATGCTTCTCGACAGCCTGCTCCGGCGTAGACCAGTCCATACGGAAATGCACGTTTTCTACCGACAAGTCCTTGGTGGCAAGCCAACCGTCAAAAATGGCTGCGTCGTCCCCGACCGGCAACCACTCCCGGTAACGCGGCGGACGCGCTTCCATCGAGGCCGATTTATCCAAAATGGACTCGACAAAACGGAACTCACCGAGGGGCGGAAATTTTGCTTTTGGGGATAACATGTGCATAAGTTAGAAATTAAATGAGAATTGGGCAAAAAAAATAAAAAAAGGCCAAAAAATAGAATACTAATTACATAAGAAAATAGTTATCTTTAATGCCGTGGGACACATATTCTTCATAGCACCTTCATCGCCCGGCAGTTTGGAAAAACTCAGCCAGTGGACCTTGCGGTGGTTGCTCGAACGCGACCTCGCCATCGATTCCACGATGTACACGTGCAACAGCATCGAAGACGCCACCAGCCTCCTGGAATCGGCGCTCAACTTCGGCCAGTCCCCCACGCTGATTATCTTTGACCATTCGGACCGCCCCACCAAAAAGAACATCGCGTTCAGCCAGGCGCTCCGCGATGCCATCCCCGAATCTTGGGTCATCGAGTTCGTTCCCGACAACATGCCCGTGCAGCAAGACGACGACAACCTGTTCTGGGTGCGCCGCCCGCTCACCGAGGACGAATGGGACGAGACCTTGGACCTGGTTCTTTTGAAAAGTGGGTCTCCGCAATGGGCGAAGGTAGAAACCTAGCCCCCGTCAAGGTAAAGGGCGTAAGCTATTTCGGCGTGCGTTCGCCTAAGCACGCAATTTCAGACATGCAAGGTATCAAGGCCGCGGGATTCAACGCGGTGCTCCACACATGGAGCGAAGAAGACCTGCAATACTATTTTGACACCATGAAGGAAATCGTGGACCAAAGCGCCGAGCTCGGCCTCAAGGTCTACGTGAACCCGTGGGGAATCGGCCGCGTGTTCGGCGGCGAGGCGTACTCGGAACTCACCGCCAGGAACCACGACCTGTGCCAGGTGGCGCTTGACGGCAAGCCCAAAGTAGCCGCCTGCCCGAACCACCCCGAATTCCGCGCCTACATGCACCGCTGGATCGAAACCGTGTGTGCGACGAAGGTCGACACGATATTCTGGGACGAGCCGCACTTCTATTTCGAAAAGGGCGGACTCCAGAACTGGAGCTGCCGCTGCGAAAAATGCCAGGCCAAGTTCCGCAAGCAGTTCGGCTATGAAATGCCCGCAGAACTCACCGACGATGTATTAAGATTCCGCGAAGACAGCCTCATCGACTTTTTGAAAGAAATGACCGAGGATGTACACGCCCGCGGCAAGCGCAACTGCGTTTGCATGCTCCCGCCGTGGTTCCCCGCCGGGCTTGACGACTGGGGCCGCGTGGCGAGGCTTGCAAGCGTCGACGAAGTGGCCAGCGACCCGTACTGGGAACGTGGCGCCGCCGAGGAATGGGTCCGCGAGAAATACGCCGAAACAGCAAAGAAGCTCGTGGATGTCGCCCGAAAATACGACAAGGCCGTGCAGATGTGGATCAAGGCCTACCAGATAGAAGCCGGTCGCGAAAACGACCTCGCCATCGCCGTCGAAGAAAGCCGTGCCGCCGACATCGACAACATCTTCGCCTGGAGCTACCGCGGCACCGAGACGCTCAGCTGGCTAAAAAGCGACAACCCGGACGAAGTCGCCCGTGTGTTCCGAACGGCCATTGCAGTTTAATTTTCAAAAGACTACAATAGAGTTACAACAGAAAAAAGTTGAAACGCAAATGAAGAGAATCATTGCAACCCTGCTAATTATCGCTTCATGTGCGTTCGCACAGGACATAAACAAATCACCTGACACGGACCCTAAATTTCACTCCCACAGAGGCCTTTACTTTTCTAATAGCCTGGCTTTTTCTTATATATACACCCGCCATATCTACGTTGGAGATACTGAGGACCATTACACAAAGTACAACGATATTTTCAACGGTTCAGGTCTTTACAACGAAATCAGGCTCGGCGGATCTATTGCCAACATCGTCTCAGTTTATGCAGTAACTGGATTTGGTTACCATTCCGGCACATTCGAAGAAGAAAAAAAAGAAAGAAAAATTAACAAGGATAAAATCGAACAAAAAGATCTCAATGACGACGACGCCAAAGAATTTAGAGTTTTACTTGGCTTAGGCGCAGAATTTTATCCATTCCAAAGAACGACTAGCCCATTCTACGGCATATTCTTCGGATTAAGTTCAGGCGTCGTAATGGACGTCGTCCGCTATACCTACAAAAAAAGGAAAAAGAACAGACATGACACCGATACATTAATCGACATGTTTGGTGCATTTGAAATCGGCAAAGAATGGTGGATAAGCAGACGATGGAGCTTCGGAACGTCACTCTTCTATAACTTCGGCGCATACAACGAAAAAGATGAAGAAGAACGAGACGCTACATATAAGGATTCCTTTGCGGTCCACAGCATCGGAATCTCGTTCAGGATAACCCATTAAAGAGAGAAGTAACGCACACCCAAAAGCTTGCTTTGCTAGCTTTTGGGTGCAGGTGAGCCTCAGTTAGAGTTCTCGAGGCAACGAACAGAAAAGTAGGCGTTCGAGCCGAGGGCGTCGCCATAGTACGCCTTGTCGTGAGCAGTAATCAAATCAATAATCCACACTTGAGAACTCCAGAATGTCGTAATGCTCCCCTCATCGAAGAACACGGGCCCTCCATCAACGGAACCGGACGCACGGGAACCGGCTGGGAGCGCCGAGAACCCGAAATCATCCGAACCATTGCCATTTACATCATGAAATTTAATCCAACCGGACGAGGCCTTGAGAATCTTACCTGCAACATTTTGACCACCTACGGCATCAAACAAAACTCTCCATTCCGTACTATCGGGCAAATGCCAACCTTCGGGGCACGCACTAATAGCTACAGCCCTCTGGTAAAGACGACCGTACTTTTCACAATACTTAGCAGAATCATTGTAGCAGAAACTCGACTCCACTTTATAGTTCAGGTTTTCCGCCATCCAAATCTGCTCGCCGATGGTCACTACCCTGTAGAGTTGCATGTCTCGGGTGTCACAGATTTGTTTTGCAGGATCGTAAGGTTTGGTTCCGCACATCGCTTTATAAAGCATCGTCGTATCTTCGCCACACGCCAGGGTAATTGCACCGTTCAAATCGCTCACAATTTCGCAATTTTTGCCATCACTACCATCAGCTCCGTTGCTCAGCGTAAACGACTTACCGTCGGTACAAGTAATCTTTACTCCGTCAGAATCTTCTTCGGCGGAGCAACTGGTACCTGCCACGCCCGAGTCGCCCTTGACACCGTCTTCACCATTCAGCACGACACCCACGGAATCGCCGCCACAAACAATCTTGTAGCCCTTGCCGTTTTTCAGGGCTTTCGCCGTGCAAGAAGACGACTCACTGGTCCCATTTTTCCCATCTTTTCCATTCTTTCCATCGGCGCCGTCTTTTCCGTCCTTGCCGTCGACACCATCTTTACCCTTCATCGAGGTCCAATTTCTGTTAACACAGTAGTATGCAGCAGCAGAATCCACGGAATAAACCATCGCACCCTCGTTGTCTGCGGTGCACTTGGGCAAGGCGTCGCCAGCTTCCACCACCTGCATCCCGACAACCTCGGTTACTTCGGTGACTTCGTCACTACAGGCGGCAAACATTGCCGAGACAAACAAAATGGTTCCAATTGCGGCACTTCGCTTGCACCAGAATGACTGTTTAGAGAATAAATTCGCCATGTTTCCCTCTTTAAAGAATAAATCTGAAAAAAACATAACAAAAAAACATTGCTTTTTCGCCTCGGGGCGTATAAGACAAGCAAAACGAAGAAATTTATACGCCCATTTATACGCAAAACAACACATAAATGCACTCCAAAACAAAGGAGGGGCGTATAAAATAGACCAACGAGCAGGATTTATACGCCCCTAAAATGCAAAACAGCAGCAAAAAGCACATATAACATAACAAAAGGGCGTATAAAAATGGATTTTTCAGTCAACTTATACGTCCCAGCACGAAAAAATGCGCCCGAAGCGCCCTTGTTTTATAGTTAGATTGTCCATGCGTGGATTTTTGAAGGGGTTAGGGATCGTCCTTCAGGCAACGAACCGACAAGGCGCCGCCCTTGTAGATGTCGTCCAAGAGCGCATACTCGCCGTGGTAGGAGAACAGGATTATGCTGTAGGCGGAGATGCTATTGTACTCAGTGGCACTCCAGAATTGAGCGACGTCACCTTCAAGGGAGAAGTCGCCACCGCTATCCCTGCCACCAGCAGGGAACGCAGAGAAACCGTAGGCATCCGTTCCGTTACCACTTGTACCATTGTAATCATTCCAGCCAGACTGCGACTTGAGCATTTTACCAGCAATATCTTTTCCTCCCACAGCATCAAACAGCGTTTTCCAATCCGTGGTATCAGGCAAATGCCAGCCCGACGGACAAATACCGTACACCGTATCAGGCAGAGAACAAGTCTTGCCATAACCGCAGTCTATGGACTCATCCTTATAAAGCTTGGCAGAATCAATCGCTGTCAACCAAAGGTAGAGACGACCGTACTTGGAGCAGTCACCTTCAGTCGAATCTTTTCCACCACCACACCAGCTGCTGTCTACTTTATAATTCAGATTTTCGGCCATCCACACCTGGTCGCCAATTTTCACAGTCTTGTACGTCTGGCCGTCACGGCCATCGACCATTTCGCCATAATCAATTTCTCGATTCAAATAATCCCATGCGGCTTTCTGATTCCCCGAACGGCTGCCAGACTTCGCTTTGTCTTTGCTATTACTGGATTTTTTGCGAGTATCGGCGTTGGTGTCGATGGCCCAATCACCGTCGGTGCAGATGTAATCGTGATCTTCGTCTTTCACGTAGGCGGTCGCGCCTTCGCGGTTGCCGGTGCAAACAGAAAGATCGCCGAAGGAATCCACTACAAAATCGGCCTCGGCAGAAGGGTCCGGTTCATTGGCTTTATTGCCATCGCCGCCGCAAGCCGCGAGAAAGAAAGCAGCCATTGCCGCAGTCACTATGTTAGCTCGCAAAGACAACCTAGAGAACAAATTCGACATGAATACTCCTATTATCCGCACTAAATATAACATCTAATGTTTCTGCAATGTAAAAAAATGCGCATAAACAAAATTTTTCGGCTCATTTTATCCTCTTTCTCCGTCTTAAAGATAGGGACACCTTAAATGTCCTCCAAAAACATACCCGCTTGACATATACACGTAAAATAGGTATATTATATGATACATAGTTTTGCAGATAGAGAAGGGCAATATTCTATCCGAATTAACGACCAATGGCGTATTTGCTTTACAATGAACGAAGGACAGTTTTACAACGTTGAAATTGTTGATTACCACTAGGAGTTTTTATGAAAAAATACAT
>JAEEGK010001951.1_pt1 | contig 51685 bp, 42 predicted proteins | sample 8958771 | NCBI WGS metagenome assembly JAEEGK01 (sample SAMN16246547, study PRJNA631951) | gut metagenome | biome: gut microbiome; feature: rumen; material: SC-attached | host: Bos | place: Iran: Karaj | collected 2018-10 | reverse complement strand
CTGCCGACCAGCAGGGCTTCAACCCGGTGTACATGATGCTGGATTCCGGTGCCCGTGGTTCAACCCAGCAGATCAAGCAGCTCTGCGGCATGCGTGGCCTGATGGCCAAGCCCCAGAAGAGCGGCGCAGCCGGTGCAGAGATCATCGAGAACCCTATCGTGTCCAACCTGAAAGAGGGTATGACCGTGCTGGAGTACTTCATCTCCACCCACGGTGCCCGTAAGGGTCTGGCCGATACCGCCCTGAAGACGGCCGATGCCGGTTACCTCACCCGTCGTCTGGTGGACGTCTCCCATGACGTCATCATCACCGAGGACGACTGCGGTACCCTCCGCGGCCTCATCGCCACCGCCATCAAGAACAAGGATGAGGTGGTCGAGTCCCTGGGCGAGAGAATCCTGGGCCGTACTTCCGTACACGATATCTACAACCCGCTCAACGGAGAGCTCATCATCGCTGCCGGCGAAGAGATCCGCGAGGATGTCGCCGCCCTCATCGATACCCTCCCCATCGAGCAGGTCGAAATCCGAAGCGTTCTCACCTGCGAATCCCGCAAGGGTGTCTGCGCCAAGTGCTATGGCCGCAACCTGGCTACCTCCCGCATGGTGGAGACCGGTGAAGTGGTTGGCGTTATCGCCGCCCAGTCCATCGGTGAGCCTGGTACCCAGCTTACGCTGCGTACCTTCCACGTGGGTGGTACCGCATCCGGTGCCGTGGCCGACAATACCATCGTCTCCAAGTACGAGGGTAAGCTCCAGTTCGACGAACTGCGCACCATCGACCGCGTCAACGAGGACGGCAGCGTGAACCCCATCGTGGTTTCCCGCATGACCGAACTCCGCATCGTGGACGAGCGCACCGGAATGACTTACTCCCAGTATGACATCCCTTACGGTTCCGCACTGTACTTCAAGGATGGCGACAACGTGAAGAAGGGTGACCTCATCTGCGAGTGGGATGCTTACAACGCTACCACCATCGTGGAACACGACGGTACCATCCGCTTCGAGAACATGGTCGAAGGCGTAACCTACCGCGAGGAGAGCGCCGACGAATTCGCCACCAACACCGACAAGGTGATTATCGAAGGCCGTGACAAGACCAAGAGTCCTGCCATGCTGGTGGTGGATGCCAAGGGCGTTGTCCTGCGTCAGTACAACCTGCCTGTGGGCGCACACATCATGATGAACGACGGCGACGCCGTGAAGGTGGGTGACGTCATCATCAAGATCCCCCGCGCCATCGGCAAGGCTTCCGATATTACCGGCGGTCTGCCCCGTGTTACGGAACTCTTCGAAGCCCGTACTCCTTCCAACCCCGCCATTCTCTCCGAGATCAACGGTGAGGTTCTCATGGGTAAGGTCAAGCGCGGTAAGCGTGAGATCATCGTGAAGAACCGTTCCGGTAAGGAATGCCGCTACGAGGTTCCCATGACCAAGCAGATCCTGGTTCAGGAGAACGACTATGTCCGCGCTGGTTCCCGTCTTTCCGACGGTGGCACCTCCCCGACCGACATCCTGAACATCCTCGGTCCGGTGAAGGCTCAGGAGTACATCGTGAACGAAATCCAGGCCGTGTACCGTCTGCAGGGCGTTAAGATCAACGATAAGCACTTCGAGATCATCGTCCGCCAGATGATGCGCAAGGTCATGATCGGAGATCCCGGTGACACCGAGTTCCTCCCCGAGGAGCTGGTGGACAAGTGGGAGTTTATGGACCGCAACGACGAAATCTTCGGCAAGTACTATGTCGAGGATCCCGGTGACAGCGTCCGCTTCCAGGAAGGTGACATCATCAGCGCCCGCGACCTGCGCGGCGAGAATTCCTCGCTGGAGCGTCAGGGAGCCAAGCTGGTCGCCGCCCGTCCTGCCAAGCCCGCTACCGCTTCCCAGGTGCTGCAGGGTATCACCCGCGCCGCCCTGAAGACCAATTCCTTCATCTCCGCCGCTTCCTTCCAGGAGACGACGAAGGTCCTCTCCGAGGCTGCTATCCGCGCCCGCGTGGACAACCTCGAGGGTCTGAAGGAGAACGTCATCTGCGGTCACCTGATTCCTGCCGGTACCGGTCTCAGCCGCTACCAGGACATCGTGGTCGGCTCCAAGACCGACGCCATGGACCTGATGAACGAGCTTTAAACCTCAATGCTATAGAAACGGGCGCCTCCCCATCCGGGAGGCGCCTTTTTTTGTCTTTGGCCGGGTTTTTGTTTAACTTTGTGTAAAATCTAAAAATGCCTATGAAGACAAAGCGCTACTTGTCGTGGTTGGCTGTAGCTGCCATGATACTTGCGGGCTGTACGCCCCGTTATAATCCTTATCGTCCCGGAACCGGAGGCCATCACGGCGGACACACGGGCGAGGAAATCACAGTCACCAACCGGCCGGACTGGAAAGTCAAGTATGAAGGCCGCGCCACCTTCGACAACGAGGTCCTGGAAGAATTCCTGTTTACCTATACGGGATCCCAATATTTTATCCTTTCCACCCTTTCCCGGGCAGACTATGAGTCTTTCTATCAGTCAGATCCCCAGAAACTCATCGAGGGTGAACTGAAGGACCTGAGAACCATCGCAGAGAACAAGAACGTGGCTGTGAAGGATATGAAGAACGTCTTTACGAAGACGGACAAGACGAAGTATTTCGACATCATGATCCACGGCTCTTATCTGGCCTTCATCGTCGAGTGCGACGCCAAGGGCAATCCCACCTATAATTACTGCGTCTCCGAGATTGAAGTCGAGGAGGAGGAGGCCACGCCGTCCTACCTGAACTGGATTGGCGTATGGACGGTCTCCGACGGTTATGTCGGCTATGACATCGAGATATCGGCCTTCGAGAATAACCATCTCTACCGTATTGACGGGTGGGAGACGGGGCCTGCCGCCGGCGCGGTCCAGATGAACGAGGACGACGATTGGATCCAGGGACGTTATGTCTCCGACGGTACGCTTTCCTTCTTTATCCAGTTCATCGCTTCTTATCAGGACTATGAGAACCTCGGTGATGTGGACTACATGTTTGTGGGTACTTACGTGGAAAGCTCCGGCGAAAAGGTGGATGATTTCGAAGGCTGGGAGGTTGCGTATGCCCAGAGCGTGGGCGACGAGACCCGTCTCATCGGCGGCTGTACGGAGTATGAGGTGAACGGGGTAACCTACAACCCCCACTACAATGCCATGCATTATTCGCTGTTCAGCTATAAGAACGACGCCTGGACCCACTTCCATGAAGCAATTCCCACCTTCCGTGAGAAGAACAACTACGTCATCGACATGGTGCGTACCAAGGCGACGGTGGAAGGCGACCGCACTCCTGTGCATACCAAAAACTATCTTCGCAAGACGCAGCCCCGCGTCCATGTGGAAGGCAGAAAGCTAACTCGATAATTTAATCATGAAGAAAACTGTTTTCGCTCTTTTTTCGGCCCTGGTCATAGTGGCCTGCACCTCTTCTTCGCCTGTGAAGGTGATGTCCTACAATATCCGCTACGGTACGGCCGATGACGGCCAGTACAGCTGGCCCAACCGCCAGGACGCCGCCGCGGAAATGATCCTCGATCAGCGCCCGGTCGTTTTCGGCATTCAGGAAGGACTGCGTTTCCAGCTGGATTTCCTGGTAGAGAAATGTCCCATGTACAACTACGTGGGTGTGGGGCGCGAGGACGGAGAGGCCAGGGGAGAGCACATGGCCGTGTTCTACGACACCACCCGTGTGGCCCTGCAGGACTGGGGCACTTACTGGCTGTCGGAGACGCCCGACGAACCTTCCAAAGGCTGGGATGCCGCGTGCAAGCGCACTGCTACCTGGGCCCTCCTGCATGACGTGAAGGCCGACAAGTACTTCTACTTCGTGGACACGCATCTGGATCATGTAGGGGCCGAGGCCCGCGAAAAGGGACTCGCCCTGGTGGTGGAGCGTATCGGCGCCATGAATCCGGAGAATTATCCCATGATCCTGCTGGGAGACTTCAACGTTTTCCCCGACGACCCTTGCCTCAATGGCCTTCGCGCCGTCATGACGGACGCACGCGAGGTGGCCGATGTCACCTCCAACGAGAGCACATATCACGGCTACGGAACGGAGGAGAAGGCTCCCATCGACTATATCTTTTATTCAGGGTTCTCCCGCTGCAGTGAATTCGCCCGTGTGACGAAGCCGTATCTGGAGTGCCCGTACGTGTCCGACCACTATCCCGTTACGGCCGTCCTTTCCTACTAAGCCTTCCCGATCTCCATCAGCCGCTTCTCAAACTCTTCGTTGGGATAGATGGAGGCGTTGCGCAGCTTGACGCGGTAATTGTAGATGGTGGAGGGAGACTTCTTGAGGAAGCGGGAAATATCGGCCGATTCGGTTACCCCGAGACGGATGAGCGCAAAGATGCGCAGTTCATTGGAGAGCTTGCCTTCGGGCAGGCTCTTCCCGATTTGGTGGTCTTCCTTGAGCAGGGCGTTGAGCTGACGGACGAAGTCGGGGAAGACGCTGAGGAACGTTTTGTCGAACTCTTTGAGCAGGGTTTCGCGCTTGGCGTCGATGAAATCGTCGGAACGGAGCGACTGGATGATCTCGTCAATGTCCTTTGACTTGGCCACGACGCGGATGGAGGAACGGTATTCTTCCAGGCTGTTGATATGGGAGGCAAACATGGCGGCATACTGTCCCAGGGTCGCTTCCCGCAGTTCGTTGGCTTCCTTGATGCGGACGAGGGAGTGTTTGAGCCGCATCTGATACTGGCGTATCAACAGCAGGATGATGATACTGGCTGTAAGCAGCAGGGCCAGCAGCATCATGATAATGAGGATTCCGTTGTATCGCTGTTTGCTTACTTCGTCGTAGGAGGATGTGATTTCCGGCATGAAGCCGGCGATCTCCTCCAGGCACACGCGGGCGTCGGCTATCGTCGCGTTATTGTAGGCGCGTGTGATGTAGGAGAATGCCCGGTCCGTATGGCCCTGCAGCATGGCCAGGCGGGCTGTCTTGATGAGGGAACGGGAAGAGCGCACATCCTCTTTTATGTCCATGCATGCGCTGATGGCGTAGTGGGTGAGAGCCATTTCCGCGTTATCCTCCTGCTGGTAGGTCTTGGCTATGCAGTAGTGCAGGATGGACAGCTCGTCCGGATTTGTGGGGCCCGTGCCCAGATACTTTTCCAGCTGGGCCCGTGCCTGTTCAGGATGTCCGCTGTCCATCTCGTTTTCCGCCATGTACGTATGGTAGAACAGGACGGTGGTGTCGGCCGCGCTGAAGATCAGGTTGCGGTAATAGTGTTCCTTCGTATCCAGGCGCTCTTTGAACAGGGGGTCCTTGTTGGTGATATTGAGGCCGTGGTGGAGTGTGATGAGGGTCCTGTAGTATGTGACCAGCGCCTGCGGGGCGTCGTCAGGCCTTATGTCCATTTTATTCAGCACTTCCTCTGCATAGCGGTACATTCCGGAAATGACGTAGCGGTCTGCCCGGTCGTTGAGGGCAGCGTTGATGAGGGTCCGGTCTCCGATGCGGCGGGCCGTTTCCTCTTCCAGGTGGGCGTATCTCAGGGCCGAGTCCAGGTCGTATCTTGCGTACTCTTCGTAGAGGCACTTTTGCAGGTGAAAGCGGAGCTGGTCGGAGTTGACTGCTTCCAACTGACTGCGGAACGCTTCGATGCGCGTCTGCTTTCTGGCCGTGATGGCTTTCTCATCTTCCAGCAGCCGGTCCAGTTGGACCAGGGCGGCTTTGAGCTGGTGGGAAGACTCTCTGGAACCCCCTGAAATGAGCAGTATGGAGACCAGTCCGATAATAAAACCCGGGCAGTACATAGCGGTAGATTTTAATAATATTTACAAAGGTAGTAAAAATTTATAAATCGTCAATAACGGTACTCTACTAAAATGAATTTTGAGCGATTAGTGTAAATCGTTGACTGCCAATCATGTAATTTATTATTACCCTATTATACCATCTACTATTCTTCCCCTTGCTGTTTTATATGCTCGCGCGTTCGCGTAATTTTGCACCGGGCAAATCGCAGATTATTAACTCTAATCCCACACCAATATGTTTCACAAAAAACTGTTCTCTGTACTGGCCATGCTGCTTTGCATGACAGTATCTTTCGGCGCTTTCGCGCAGAAGCAGACAGTGAGCGGTATCGTCTCGGACGCCATCGGCCCCGTCGTGGGTGCCGTGGTGCAGGCCGAGGGAGCCAACGCTGTAACGGATATGGATGGTCGATATACCATCACAGTCTCTGCCAATGCCGTACTGGAAGTATCCTGCCTGGGCTACAAGGCCATGCAGGTTCCTGTTAACGGACAGAATCACGTAAATATCACCCTCGAAGAAGACAGCTTCGCTTTGGAAGAGGCCGTCGCCGTGGGTTACGGTACTACCAAGAAAGCCAACCTCACCGGCGCCGTGTCGGTGGTGAAGGCCGAAAACATCAAGGACCGTTCCGCCCTGGATGTGGCCCAGATGCTGCAGGGCTCCGTCCCGGGCCTCAACATCACCTCTGCCTCGGGCCGTCCCGGCCAGGCCGCCACGCTCAACATCCGTGGTTGGAACTCCATCAACGGCGGATCTCCGCTTGTGCTGGTGGACGGTGTGGAGGGTGACCTCCAGTACCTGAACCCGGTGGATGTGGAGTCGGTTTCCGTCATCAAGGACGCTGCCGCCGCCGCCATCTACGGTGCCAAGGGTTCGGCAGGTGTCATCCTGGTGAGCACCAAGAGCGGAAGCAAGGAAAAGGAAGGCAAGGCTACCGTCACCTACAGCGGCCGCGTCGGCTTCACCGCCCCTACCGCCTCCACCGACTGGGAAACCCGTGGTTACTACAGCGTTTATCTGTGCAACCTCTTCCAGAAGGCATATAACGGTGCTATCCTCTATGACTATACTGCCGCCGACATGCAGCAGCTCTGGGACCGCCGCTACGACGTCACCGAGAATCCTGCCCGTCCGTGGGTAGTCATCTCCCAGGACCAGAGCGGCAAGGACATCTATAATTATTATGCAAATACCGACTGGTGGCATGTGCTGTACAATGACAACAAGCCCACGACCAGTCACACCATCACCGCCAGCGGCGCCACCAAGAGCTTGAACTATCTGGTTTCTGCCGGTTATGTGTACGAGCAGGGTATGTTCAACATCAACCCCGACCACTACGACCGCTACAACCTGCGCGCCAAGGTGGGCTTCGACGTAACCGAGTGGCTCAAGATCGGCAACAACTTCAGCTACTTCAACAGCGCGTACTTCTATCCCGGCCGCGGAGGCATCAACAACTCCCTTTATGGGGCATCGGCCCACGCTCCGGCCAGCTATCCGGCCTACAATCCGGACGGCACCAACCTGTACTCCACGCGTTATAACAACAACACGCTCATGGACGGTCTCATGATGGCCCTCAACAACGGGGATACCAATACCGACCGCATCGACAACATCAGCAACACCATCGACGTCACCGTTACTCCTTTCAAGGGACTTACCATCAAGGGTGACTTCACCTATGCCCTCAGGCTGGCGCGCAATATGAACCGCACCATGCCCGGCGAGTATTCCAAGGATCCCGGCGTCATCTTAACCCAGGATTCCGGCGCCTCTTTCGAGAACAAGCTCACGGAATCTTCCGACGTGCACACCTACCGTGCCGCCAACCTTTATGCTACTTACGAGCACAGCTTCGCACAGGCCCACAACCTCAAGCTGATGGGCGGTGTGAACTACGAAACCAGGCACATCAAGGATCTGAAGGCGATCGGTTACGACCTGTATTCCTTTGACCTGAACGACCTCAACCTCACCGGCGCCGATGCCGACGGCAACAAGCGCATGGAGGTGAGCGGCGGTCAGAACCAGTACAAGACGGCCGGTTATTTCGCCCGTATCAACTATGACTATAAGGGTAAATACCTCCTGGAGCTGAACGGTCGCTACGACGGTTCTTCCCGCTTCCTGCGCGGTCATCGCTGGGTGTTCTCCCCGTCTGTTTCCCTGGGCTGGAGAATGAGCGAGGAGTCCTGGTTCGAGCCTGTCAAGGGCTGGTGGGACAACTTCAAGATCCGTGCGTCCTTCGGCCAGCTGGGCAACCAGCAGATGAGCGATTACTATCCTGCCATCCGCACCATCTCCACCGGCGCGCTGTCTCCTGTCCTCCTGGGCGGAGCCAAGCAGGCCCTGGCCGAAATATCGGCCCCGGTTTCCTCCAATCTTACCTGGGAACGTTCCATCCAGGGCAACATCGGTATTGACATGAGCTTCCTCCAGAACCGTCTGGAGTTCTCCGCCGAAGCCTATATCCGCGACACCAAGGACATGCTCACCGCCGGCGAGGTGCTCCCCGCCACCTATGGTTACAGCAGCGCTCCCAAGGAGAATGTCGCCGACCTGCGCACTTACGGCTGGGAGTTGAACATCGGCTGGAGGGATTCCTTCAAGCTGGCCGGCAAGCCGTTCAACTATAACGCCAGCTTCCTCCTGAGCGACTACGCTTCCTATATCACCCGCTTCAACAATCCCGAAAAGCTCCTGACCAAGAACTACTGGGAAGGGATGCGTTACGGCGACATCTGGGGTTACCACATCCTGGGGCTCTTCCCCAGCGACGAGGCTGCGGCCGAGTGGGCCTCCCATGTGAACCAGGCCAAGGTTAACGGTATTATCAATGAATCCACGGGTGAAATCAACTCGGTTACCGGCGCTCCCGGCGTACGTGCAGGTGACCTGCAGTTCGCCGACCTGGACGGCAACGGAATCATCGACAAGGGTGAAGAGAAAGTGGGCGATAGCGGTGACTGGCAGGTCATCGGCAACAGCCAGCCCCGATTCAACTATGGTATCAACCTGGGCGCGTCCTGGTTCGGCTTCGACCTCTCCATGTTCTTCCAGGGTATCGGCCATATGGACTGGTATCCGCAGCTGGAGGTACGCCAGTTCTGGAGCCTGTATGCCCGTCCGTTCGCCACGTTCATTCCCCGTGACTTCCAGAACATGTACTGGACCGAGGAGAACCCGGACGCCTATTTCCCGCGTCCCCGTGGTTATGTGGCAGGTGTAAGGGACGGTCGTGAACTTACCGTGACCAACGACCGCTATCTGCAGAACATCGGCTACCTCCGTCTGAAGAACCTGACCTTCGGCTACACCCTCCCCGAGAAGTGGACGAAGAAGGCCGGCATCGAACGCCTGCGCTTCTACTTCACCGGCGAGAACCTCTTCTACTGGGCTCCGGGCCTGCACTCCAAGTACATTGACCCCGAAATGGCCCAGACCAATGGCAACCTGCGTATCTATCCCTGGCAGAAGACCATCATGTTCGGTGTAGATATAACCCTTTAATTGAGCATTCCATATGAAAAAGATAGCATATATTCTGCTTCCTGTCCTGGCTGGATTTTTCTTCACCGGCTGCGATGACCTGCTGGACGCCGTTCCCCAGGACCGCGTGTCCCCTGAGAATTTCTTCAGGAACGAGAAGGAACTCCGGGCCTTCGGTATGAACATGTACGCGATGCTGCCCGGCGGTGCAGACCTCTTCATGGAAGATGCAGACACCTATATCCAGATGGGCCTGACCAACGAACTCAAGGGTACCCGCCAGACGCCCGCTTCGGGTGAAGGCTGGAGTTGGGGCTCCCTGCGCAATGTGAACACGATGCTGGAGTATCTTCCCAACTGTTCCGACGTGGCGGTCCGCGCCAAATACGAGGGTTTCGCCCGTTTCTTCCGCGCTTACTTCTACTTCAATATGGTCAAGCGCTACGGAGATGTTCCGTGGTACGACAAGCCGGTGGGATCGGCCGACGCCGAGGCCCTCAACCGTCCCCGCGATTCCCGTGAATTCATCATGGGCAAGATGATCGAGGATATTGACGTTGCCATCGCCAACCTGCCCGACACCAAGAGCGCCTACGAGATTACCAAGTTCACGGCCATGGCCCTGAAGTCCCGCTTCCTGCTCTTTGAAGGAACTTTCCGCAAATATCACACGGAGTTTGACTACGGCGCCGACGCTCACAGCTACCAGTGGTATCTGGACGAGTGCATCAAGGTTTCCGAGGAGTTCATCGACAAAAGCGGTTACACCATCCACACCGCCGGCGGTGCAAACAAGGCTTACTATTCCCTGTTCACCACTCCCAACGCCTCCGACAATACGGACGAGGTGATTCTGGCCCGTGACTACAACGTGGCCTATAATGTGGTGCACAGCGCCAACAATACCATGCAGAGCGCTACCATGGGCCGTCATGGAATGACCCGCAAGATGGTGGCCAGCTACCTGATGGCCGACGGCTCCCGCTTTACCGACAAGGCCGGCTGGGAGACCATGAGCTTTGCGGAGGAAACGCAGAACCGCGATCCCCGTCTGGCCCAGACCATCCGTACTCCTGGCTACACCCGTCTTGGAGACAAGACTCCCTGCGCCCCCAACTTCGTGTACTGCCTAACCGGATATCATCCCATCAAGTACGTGATGGAGGCCGCGAAAGATATCTACAATGGCTCTGACGTCGATCTTATCATCATGCGCGCCGCCGAGGTTTACCTGAACTTCGCCGAGGCCAAGGCCGAGGCCGGAACCCTTACCCAGGCCGACCTGGACAAGAGCATCAACCGTCTGCGTGAACGTGCTGGCATGCCGTACCTGGACATGGCCGCCGCCAATGCCAACCCCGATCCTTTCCTCACCAACGAGGAATGGGGCGGCTACCAGAACGTGACCGGCGCCAACAAGGGCGTTATCCTGGAAATCCGTCGTGAGCGTGCCGTTGAGCTGGCCCAGGAGGGTTTCCGCTACTACGACATCATGCGCTGGAAAGAGGGTAAGATTTTCGAGAAGCAGTACTACGGCATGTACTTCCCCGGAGAAGGCGAGTATGACCTCAACTCCGACGGTGTCATTGACATCGTGCTGTACACCGGCGCAGTTCCTGCCACCCCTGTTGCAGCCAAATACCAGATTGGCAGCAATGACTTCATCCTCAGCGAAGATACTTCCGGTTTCGTGAATCAATACAAGGGCATCCACTGCACCTGGGACGAAGACCGCGACTACCTGTATCCGCTTCCTACCAGTGAACTCAAACTCACCGATGGAGCCCTCGTGCAGAATCCCGGCTGGGATAATAAGTAACCAACTAAGATGCAAAAAGGTATGAAAAAGACAATATCCTATATGCTGATGACGGCCCTTGCGGCGCTCGCCCTGTCCTGCCAGAAGAATGGCGGCGAATCGGGGAAGATCGAGCCCACCATGAAGGGTGTCTTCTATGCCGATATCCCCGGCGACAAGGCCCTGGTGGAGATCGCCCCCGGCGCCAGCAAGACCTATGCGCTGAAGGCCTGCGCCTTCCGGGACTACGTTACCGACATTACCATGAACTTCAGCTTCAAGGCTAACCCCGAAGCTGTGACTGCATACAACGAGGCCAACGGGACATCCTATGAGATGGCTCCCGGAACGTCCTTCGAACTCGTGACCAACGAGGTCATGCTTCCCCGCTACGCCAAGGCCTCCACAACGGCCAAGTTGAAACTGAACGCTTCGGGTCTGGAGAAGGATGTCACCTACATCCTTCCCCTCACCCTGGACAAGGCCAAGCAGACCGACAACTGGGCTGTGGCCGATACCCTGGCCGCCTTCGTCCTCTTCAAGCTGAGCGACTACGATCCCTACGGTCCCGGCACCGAGAGCAATCCTTATTCCATCGCCTCGGTGGACGACCTCAAGGGAATGGGTGCCAAACTGATTGAAGGCTCCAAGGTTTACTTTAAGCTGGATGCCGACATCGACATGGCCGGCGTGACCGAATGGACGCCCGCCTGCGTGGGTTCTCCCTATAAAGCCTTCGAGCTGGACGGCGCTGGTCACACCATCTCCAACTTCAAGGGTACGACCAGCCTCTTCGGCTGCGTAGCCGGCAAGATCTACGACCTGAATGTGACGGGTGTCGTCATTGAAAACGTTTCCGGTCCCGTGGGTATCCTGGCTTCCTACGGCGGTGAAGAGGGCAACCCCGTGACCGTCGATCACGTGCATGTGCAGGGTAAGATCACCAATACCCAGTCACACGGCACCGGCGGCCTCTTCGGCGTCATTTCCGAGGCTACCATCAACGCCTGCTCGGCCGATATCGTCATCGTCTCCAACAAGTACGATTCGGGCGGTATCTATGGTTACGACAACTCTCCGGCCGGCAAGAGGAGCATGATCACCAACTGCTGGACCAGCGGCGACATCACCGGTAACCGTATGGTGGGCGGCATCGCCGGCATGCTTTCCAACAAGGAGAGCGAGTGTGTCATTTCCTGCTGCTATTCCACCGCTGCCGTGCACGCACAGTTCCAGTATGGCGGCCTCGTGGGCAATGCCATCAAGGGCGACAAGTCCGGCAACGCCACCACGGTCATCAACAACCATATCGAGAAGTGCCTTGCCTGGAACCAGGCCGTGTATTCCGACGTGGCCGATGACGCCGTCCACTACAGCGCCGGTGCCATCGTGGGCTTCACCGCCCTCAAGAACTACCATGTGGACTGCTATCGTCGCTTCGACCTGGACTTCCGTGAGTGCCCCGGCAACGCTTCCAATGTGCTCGTGGACCATGCCAACTCCTCTCCGGACAGCCCGCTGGTGGAGATGGCGGAATCGGCCGGTGCCACCAACTACAACTTCCCTTACCACGGCAAGGCTGCCGCAGAGGGTGAGACTGCTTCCCAGGTGGCTAAGAAGCTGGGCTGGGACGAGGAGATTTGGGACCTCTCCGGCGCCCTTCCTTTCTTCAAGGGCGGCGATGCTCCCGTCGTCGTCGATGATGAAAATGCCGGCGGCCAGCTCCCCGATTTCGATGAACATGACTTCTTCAACAAATAAACAGGCTCTGGTATGAAAACTGTCAAATATATCGTAGCAATGCTTGCCGGCGTGGCCGCTGTCTCCTGCGTAAAGGAGGCGGGCAAGGAACTGCCGGCTCCCGGGGCCGATGGACTTATTACCATCAAGGCCGCCCTTCCCGATTCCGATCCCGAAGTAAAGGCCGGTGCCCATATAGGTTTTTCCTGGTACTGGGGCGAGGGCGACAAGATTGCCGTCACCGGTTCCTCCGACACCGAGGTCTATACTATCAAGGAAGGCTTCACTCCCAAATACGCTGAATTCACCGGCCGTCCCGTCAAAGGCGACAGCTTTACCATCCAGTATCCCGCCACGGCCGCCACGGCCGAGTGGACCGGACAGACCCAGGTGGGCAACGGATCCTATGATCACCTGAAGTATGCCGCCCAGCTTTCCGGCGTGGACGAGTACCTGAGCTTCGCCTTCAAGCCCGAATGGGCTGCCGCACACGGTGGTGCCATCAAGCAGACGGGCGTGATGAAGATGATCATCGCCCTTCCCGACACCGTAACGGCCGTGAGCAATATCTCCATCTCCGCCGAAGATGCCATCTTCTTCAAGGGCAACGGCGACACCATGGTGAAGAAACTGGAACTGGCCGTGACCGACGGCGCTCCCGCCGCCGACCACAGCTTCACCGCCTGGTTCACCACCTCCTGGAATGACGTGACCGTCCCTGCGGGCACCACTCTTACCGTGAGCGTGAAGACCAAGGGCGAGACCATCGAGAAGGACGTTACCTTCACCGAGGAGTCTGTCCTGATGGGCGGCATGGTGAACAATTTCATCATCGACGCTACGGGCTGGGTCATCCTCACCGACCGTTATGCTGCCGGTAAGGGTACGGCCGAAAAGCCCTGGGTCATCGTGACTCCCGAGCAGATGCTCTACATGGCCGAAGACCTGGTGGCTGGCGAGTGCCGCTACTTCAAGCTGGGCGCCGATATCGACATGACTGGTATCGACTGGGTCCAGATGAACCCCGTAAGCCCGTTTGACAAGCAGATTGATTTCAACGGCGCCGGTCACACCATTTCCAACCTCAGCTGCTCCAATACGGAGAAGGATTACACCAGCTTCTTCGGCGTACTGTACGGAAAGTGCTATGACGTCAATTTCGTGAATGCGAAGATTGTCACCAACAAGAAGGGGACCGGTATCCTGGGCGGCTACGGCGGCACGACCGACAAGCCCTGTGAAGTGACCAATGTACACGTTCAGGGCACGATTAACAGCGAGACAGGCAACAACGTGGGCGGTTTGTTCGGAACAGGCCGTGAGGCAACGATCTCCCATTGCTCTGCCGATGTAGTCATCAATTGCGCCGGTCAGGCGGTCGGCGGTATCATCGGCGCCGACGCAGGCCTCGGTGCCACCATCACCGACTGCTGGAGCGCGGGTACCATTACCTCCTCCGCTTCCATTGTGGGTGGCATCGTGGGTGACCTGGTTGCCGAAGGCAGCGCTGTCAAGAACTGCTTCTCCACCGCTACCATTACCACCCAGTATCTCTTCGGTGGTATTGTCGGCCGCGCCGTAGCCGGACAGAAGTCCACTCCAGCGAACTGCACCGGCAGGGATCCCAAGTGCCATGTCGAGTATTGCATTGCCTGGAATCCGGAACTGAAGTCCAGCAATACAGATAACAACGAGCATTACAGCAGCGGTACCGTGATTGGCGCCACAGCCGTGAAGAACTTCCTGGTGGGTTGCGTACGCAAAGCGGATATGAACTTTGTGGACTGCCCCGGCAATGCTGCAGCGGGCACCTATGTGCCTTTCGACCAGGAAGATTCCAATCCCGACACACCGATGGCGTGCGGCGCCGGCCAGTACGCTTTCGCTTACCACGGCAAAGCCGCCGGCGCTTCCGAGACCCTGTCCCAGGTGGCCCAGCGTATCGGTTGGAGTGCCGATGTATGGGACTTCAGCGGCGATACTCCCAAATTAAAGTAAAGAATGAAACTGAATCGATTCATTGTATTAGCGGTCCTGATGCCCCTGCTCCTGAACGGATGCGGGGGCAAGGAACCCGTTCCTGAACTTCCTCCGCCTCCCATTGTGGACCCTCCGGGTTCCGGCGATGAAGGCGGCGGATCCGGCGTGGAGGTCACTCCTCTGGGTGAAGGCTGGACGGCCAAGCAGATTGAGGAAGGAATCATCTACTATGCCTTCAACGGAGCCGACGCGATTTCCGGCAAGCACCAGGAGGCCTTTGCGGTGGATATTGACCTGAGCAACCCCAATTACCAGATCAAGTATGTTTACAAGAATCCCCGCGTGACCACCTCGAGCGCCTTCCGTTCAGATCCCAAGGCCATCGCGGCCATCAATGCCAATTATGAGATAGGCTCCATCTATTTCCGTCTTAACGGATCGGAAATCTATGGCCTTCCCAACTCGACGATTGGAGACACCGGGATTCCCAACTGGAAGAGCGAGGCAGCCTTCGCCATTACCGGCGAACGCAGCGTCAAGTTCCTCTGGGCCGGCTCCCAGAAGAAGGGAGAGGTGACGGTTCCTCAGCAGAGGGATTACTACAGGGGACTTTCCGCGACGGAATATCCCAGCCTGATGAGCAGCGCTCCCATGCTCATTAACAATTTTGTCAAAGTGGGCGAGAATTTTGCGGACTACGACAAGAGTCTTCCGGCCAGCCTCAGCGGCGAAGACCCCGACAAGCATCAGCGCAACCTTCATCCGCGTACGGCGGTAGCCCTTACCGAGAAGAATCACCTGATCTTTTTCGTGGTGGACGGCCGTATCAAGAGCAAGGGCATGAGCGCACGTCAGCTTACGCGCTTCCTGGCCAAATGGTTCAACCCGCAGTATGCCCTCAACCTGGACGGCGGCGGCTCCACGACCATGTGCGTGAAAGGGGAGGGCGACGCCACCACCCATGTGGTGAACTATCCGTGCAGTGAAAACACCAATTACGACCACACCGGAGAGCGTTCCCGTGACGTTTTCCTGATGGTTGTCAAAAAGTAGATTATGAGAAAAGTCTTACTTATGATTGTCGCTGTCGCAGGGACTGCCCTTATGGCAGTCTCCTGCAGCGGCAAGGCTGCTTACAATAATGAGATTGGTCCCGGTGAAAAGCCGGAAACCGGGCACAAGGGCCCCAAGGCGGTCTTTATCGGCGACAGCATCACCTGGCAGTGGACGCAGTCCCGGGATATCAACAAGAGCAAGTTTGACGCCAGCATTGTTCTTCCCAGCCCCCTTCCTTCCTACATGCAGGACAAGGGAACGGCCTACCATGTCACCTGGCATCCCTGGTTCTTTACGGACAACGGGTACATGAACAAGGGCGTGAGCGGGCAGCGTACAGACGAGATGCTGGCCCGGTTCCAGGCCGATGTCCTGGCCCAGGATCCCTCCTGCGTAGTCATCATGGGCGGTACCAACGACCTGGCCCAGGGCTACTCCAAAGAGCAGATCCTTTCCAATCTCAAGTCCATGGCCGAGCAGGCCGCTGCCAAGGATATGAAGGTGGTGCTTTGCTCGGTGACTCCGTGCAATATGGAGTATTCCAAGCTCTCCCCGAGAGCAAAAGGAACGCATATCAAGACGCTGAATACCAAGATTAAGGAGTATGCTGCGTCCAAGGGCTTTACCTATTGCGACTATTTCCCCGCCCTCGTGGCCGATGACGGTCTGTCCCTCAAGGAGGAATACTGCCTCTATGACCGTCTGCATCCCAACCCGGATGCCTATTACCTGATGGAGGGAATCATCAAGCCCATCATCAGCGATTTGCTGAAATAACACAGCCATCTTCTTTAGCTGCCGGCAAGACCGTTTCCGAAATCGCTCAGATATTTTTTAATCTTTAAATGAACTTTCTAGACTTCTTTAAAATGGAATCCGGGGCCGTGGATGCCCCGGTGCCTGCCGAAAAGGTAGATGAAACGTACAAGCGCCTGAGAATCCAGACGTTCCTGGCGGCAACCTTCGGTTACGCCCTCTACTATGTGTGCCGCCTTTCCATGGGCGTGATGAAGCAGCCCCTCATCGACGCGGGCCTTCTAAGCGCTACCCAGCTGGGTATCATCGGCGCCTGCATGTACTGGGCCTACGCCGTCGCCAAGTTCCTCAGCGGATTCCTGGCCGACAGTGCCAACATCAAGCGCTTCATGGCCGCGGGCCTTTGCCTGTCGGTGGCCATGAACTTCACCATGGGCATTCTGGGCGTTGAGGCCATGAACGGCCATATGGCCAACACGGCACTCTTCATCGCCTTCGCCGTGTGCTGGGCCATCAACGGTTGTGCCCAGTCCATGGGTGCGCCGCCGGCCATCATCTCGCTGTCGCGCTGGTTCCCCCTGCGCATACGCGGTACGTTTTATGGCTTCTTCAGCAGTTCCCACAATATCGGCGAGGGCCTTTCCTTCGTCTTTGTGAGCGCTCTGGTAGCCGCCTTCGGCTGGAGATGGGGCTTCTTCGGAGCAGCCCTGGCCGGAGTCCTGGGAGTTCTTATCATTGTCTTCTTCCTGCACAACAGCACCGAGAGCAAGGGCCTGCCCCCCATCGAGACCCTCGCCGGCGAGCCTAAGTCCAAAGCCGTGTCGCCCGCCGAAAAGCAGGCCGAGACGCGTCGCATGCAGGCAGCCGTCATCAAGAATCCCGGTGTGTGGATCCTTGCCCTCTCGAGCGCATTCATGTATATGAGCCGTTATGCCATCAACGAGTGGGGCATCATCTTCCTCCAGGAAGCTCACGGCTACAGCATCACTGAGGCCGGCACCATCGTGGGTGTGAACCCCATCTTCGGTGTCGTAGGTACCGTCCTTTCCGGCTGGCTTTCCGACAAGGTGTTCAAGGGAGACCGCAAGTATCCTGCCCTCGCTGCCGGCATCCTGGAAGCCATCGCCCTGGCCCTGTTCCTGTTCGGCGGCGGCCAGAAGTGGATTGTGTACCTGTCCATGATCCTGTTCGGCATCGCCATCGGCGTGCTCATCTGCTTCGTGGGCGGCCTGATGGCCATCGACCTGGTGCCCCGTCAGGCAACCGGCGCCGCCCTGGGCATCGTGGGCCTGGCCTCCTATGCCGCTGCGGGTTTGCAGAACGTCATTACCGGCGTGCTGCTGGACAACAATATCGTGGACGGTGTGCACGACTTTACCTATGTGAGCTGGTTCTGGCTGGGCGCAGCCGTGATTTCCTTCCTGCTTCCTATCCTTAACTGGAAGCGCAAACAACAAGTGATCGACTAAAACACTATATGAAAAGATACTTGCTTGCAGCGGCATTCGCCCTGTTCCTGAGTTCTGCCATGGCCCTGGGCCAGGTTCCCGCCGGAGAAGGCTGGACCTCGTACAGCGTGGCCGACGGCGTTTCCTATTACTCCTTCAGCGGCATCGAGCCGGTGAGCGGATCGGCCCAGAAGATCAATGTGATTGACTGGGACATGGCCAACAAAAACTACGCATTACGGCAGGTGTGGTACGACGAAAAGTGCACCACCTCCACCATCTTCCGCAGGGAGAACGCAGTGGCGGCCATGAATGCTGCCTACGAGCCGGAGTCCATCGTGGTCAAGACGGGCGGTACCTACCATACCTGCATGCCCAGGGATACCGTGATGAAAACCCCGGTCTGGAACTGGAAGAACGACGGCGCCATCTACTCCGACGCAACGGGGCAGAATATCTGCATCGCCTATGACGGGAAGGGAAAGACCATTGCCGAGCAACGCGAGTTTTACGGCTCATCGGCCTGGGAGAACATCTTCACCAGCTCTCCCATGCTCATCGACGACTATGCTCCGGTGGGCGCTTTCTTCGTGGACAGCACCCTTACCGCCGCGCAGCTGGCCGAATACAACTATGAGCATCCGGTCCGTCACCAGGGCGTCCGCCATCCCCGTACGGCCGTGGCGCTTACGGAGAACGGGCACTTCCTCATGATCATCGTGGACGGCCGCAGGCCCGGCGACAGCGAGGGCATGAACGCCCGCGAGCTCACCCGCTTCATCGAGCGCAACTTCCATCCCCGCTATGCCCTGAATATGGACGGTGGCGGCTCCACTTCCATGTGTGTGCGTGGACAGGGAGATCCCAAAACCCACCTGGTGAATACGCCCAGCAGCAACAAGCCCTCCGAAATCAAGAAGGAGCGCAAGCTGGTTTCGTTCTTCTGCCTGGTGGAGGCTCCCAAGGCGCCGGTTACTTCCGTACGCGAGGAAGTGATGGCCGACTGGTACAAGTCCTCCGGCCTGGACTGCGTGCTGGACTGGGGCCCCAAGGCCGCGACGGCCGCTCCCAAGGGTTATGAGGCCACCTACATCAGTCATTATGGCCGTCATGGCTCCCGCTATGCCTACACCTCAAAAGCGTATACGGTTCTCCTGGAAATGCTGCGCGAGGGCGCTGCCGCCGACAATCTTACCCCTTACGGCCGTAAGATGCTGGACCAGCTGGAACCTTTCTGGAAGAAGGTGGAATATCGTGTGGGAGACCTTACGGAGCTGGGCTGGGCGCAGCATGCCCAGATTGCCGAGACCATGGTGCAGAGTTTCCCCAAGGCCTTCGGCAAGGGAAGCCGGATTGACGCTACGTCGTCGGCCTCCGTGCGCTCCATCATGTCCATGACCTCCTGCGTATCGGCCCTCTCGCGCCTGGCCCCGAAGGCTTCCGTCTATGCCCACCAGGGCAAGGAGGACATCCAGGCCACGCGTCCCAACGAGTCCCGCAATCCGTTTGCCTACAAAGGCCCCGAGACGGTGTTCCCGTACTTCGAGACATCGGAGCAGTTCTTCCTCCGCCGTTTCCCTCAGTACCCCGATGTACTGGGAAGGCTGTTCAAGGATGCATCGGCCGGTCTGGGCAACCGCAACGCCTACGACGTGTTCTTCAACCTGTATATGTTCGTGGCCGGCATGAACAGCGTGCCGGAAGATATCCGTCTTGACGTGAAGGACTTCTTCACGCGCGAGGAATACGCCACCCTGTGGGAGACGGACAACTACGAGCGTTTCAACGAGTACCTTTATTATCGCACGACGTGCTCGTCCATTGTGGATGACATGATCGCGAAGGCCGATGCCCGCCTGGCTTCCCGCGAACCTGGCGCCGACCTCCGCTATGGCCACGACCACATCATGATGGCCCTGATGATGATCATGGATATCGACGACTTCAACAAGTACCCCTCCAATCCGGACAACCTGGTACAGGTGTTCCAGACCTATCGTTCCCCCATGGCCACCAACCTGCAGATGGTGTTCTATACTCCGAAAGGCGGGAAGGCCGGCGATGTTTTGGTGAAGGTGCTTCACAATGGGGAAGAGGTGCGGCTGGGCTTGCTGCCCGCGTTCTCCGGTCCTTATTACAAGTGGGCCGATGTCCGTGCCTATCTGGTTTCGCGTGTGGATTTGTTCGTAGATGAAAAATAACTGTATGAAAAAGATTGTTTTGTTTGGCCTTGCCTTGGCGGCCCTTCTTTCCTGCGGCAGCCAGAAAGGCTCCAAGGAAGTTAGTCTGATGTCCTACAATGTGGGCGTCTTCTCCAAATATCAGGATAACAGCATGCCGGGCATCGCCCAGCTCATCCGGGAAACCGGCGTCTCTTTTGTGGGGATGAGCGAGCTGGACAGCTGCAATACCCGCAATAACGCTTTCCAGGTGAAAGACCTGGCGGAGATGCTGGAGTGGGATTACGCCTTTGCCCGTGCCATCGCCTTTCGCGGCGGCGCCTATGGCGACGGCATCGTGTGCGCCCAGCCGGCGCTGAAGAAGGTACGCGTGCCGCTTTCGCAAGGGGACGGGGCCGAGGCCCGCGCTATCTGCGTGGTGGAAACGGAAGACTGTGTGTTCGCGGCTACTCACCTGGATCATCGCAGCGAAAGCGCCGCACTGGCCCAGATGCAGGAGGTGAATGACTGGTTCGCCGCGAACTATGACGGCTGCAAGAAGCCGGTGTTCCTGGTGGGAGACTTCAACGTGTTCCCGGACAGCGAGGTCATCTCCCTGGCTCAGAGCGCCTGGACGCTGCTTTCCGGTACGGCCCTCACTTTCCCGTCCCGGAATCCCAACCGCTGCATTGACTATGTGTTCGCCTACAAGCCGGCAGCTCCCGTAGAGGTCGTGAGCACCCAGGTGATAACCGAAGGGACGTCCGATCTCTCCGACCACCTTCCGCTGGTGGTCAAGGTAAGATACTAATATCGTTGGTTATTTGGTTGTTGGCACAACCGATGGGTACGCTTGAGAGCCCGTCGGTTGTGCCAGTTTTTTGTTTTTGTCAGAACTAATGATTACATTCGTGGTAAGAAAACTATTCACAAAATGCGAAAAATCATTCTGTTGGGCTTTTGCCTTCTCCTTTCTTTGGGACTTGATGCCCAGAAGAAAGGAGATTTTTATGTAGGTGCGTCGGGCGGCGCATCTTTTACCAATTCTTCGGCAATTACCTTTGGTGCAGCCGCGTCTGTGGAGGTAGGCTATTTTGTCTTTAAGAACTGGAGGCTTTCGGCATCGGCCGGGTATTCCTTTCAGAAAGTGGGGACTAGAGAAGAATCTTCCATAGGCCATGTGCTTCTTCTGGGACCGTCTGTCTCTTATTATGTCAAATTGGCCGACGGGCTGTATTATACGCCGGAAGTAGGCGGCTATTATGCGATGGGCTGGAATGTCCAGCAGGGGGTCAATGTAAACGTACACGGTTATGAGCTGGGCCTTTCGCTCTTTGCGCTGGAATTCCGTCCTTCGGAGAAACTGGGCTTTCGCCTTTCTGTTGCCGGTATCACCGCTGGTGAGATGGTGACGCCCGCCAAAGAGGGCGGGAATTGGATGGGTATCCAGAATCTCGACGCTGTTTTCAATACGTCTTCCTCTGCGGGGGTTTTGTTCTACTTCTAATGCGTACAGGTTATGAGAAAAACGATATTGCTGGGTCTCCTTCTTCTGTTTTCCCTCTGCTCCTATGCTCAGAAGGCCGGACAGACTTCCTTTGGCGTGTCTTTGGGCGCCAATTTCCAGGATCATTATTCCGTTTTCCACCGTGCGAAGGGCGGCCTTAACTATTATGGCAGCGATGTTTCCGGCGAGGTGTCGGTGTCGGCCGAAATGAGTAAGTTCCTCTCCAAAGCCTTTCGCATCACCCTTTCTGCTTCGTACGCGCTGCTCATTCCGGATAACACTTCCGTAGCGCGTGCGCATGGACTGGCAGTGGGCCCCGGCGCGGCCCTTTATTTCAAGCTGGCCGATCATTTTTACTATACCCCGGAAGTGGGTGCGTTCGTTACCTTCGGGTGGATCAAAAGCAAAAGGACAAGTCCGTATATGGACCTGCCCACCAGCTTGTCTCCCATTCCTGTGGGCTTCAGTGCGGCTGCGTCTCTCATTGCCTTCGAATATAGGGTTTCCGAGAAACTGGGCGTCGCTGCTTCTATGGGAAGTATCCAGTTTTCGTATACGCCAGACAGTGATACATCCAAAACGGGCACGACGCAGACGCAGATTTACCTGAACGGGAACTCGTCCATCGGCCTTCGCTTCTATTTTTGATCCGCGCCGCGTGGAGATAATTCGTTGATATCCAAACAAATAAGCAAAAATGCATAGTAAAACTTTTCTAGGCGTTTTTGCCTAAAATACTGGCTGACAGATAGTTACCTCCACGGCCTGTTGTGATCCGATGGCGCCGGGGAGGGGTGGCAGGCCGAGGACCGCGCCATCTGCGTGGTGGAAACGGAAGACTATGTGTTCGCCTACAGGCCGACAGCTCCCGTAGAGGTCGTGAGCACCCAGGTGATAACCGAAGGGACGTCCGATCTCTCCGACCACCTTCCGCTGGTGGTCAAGGTAAGATACTAATATCGTTGGTTATTTGGTTGTGCCAGTTTTTTGTATTTGTCAGAACTAATGATTACATTCGTGGTAAGAAAACTATTCAATTCATTTTAATACGGATTAATCAATGAAACGTATTCTTTTAAGCGGGCTTCTTCTTGGCCTGGCCCTGCCGCTCCTGGCACAGGAAACCGGTGACATTTTCTCCGACTCTTCCCTCCGGAAGTGGGAAGACGGACCTCTTACCCTGAAGGAGTTCTCTTACCGTACGGGCGGCAGTTCCGACAAAGCCATGATGTTGTCCTACGGGATAAGATGGATGGATGAAAAGCACAAGTTCGGCAACACCACCTTCAATTACCCCGTGTTCTTCACCTATATGAATCCCTATGCTTCCTGGATCAAGCCGGAGTACAGGAATGAAGAATACCTCCAATATGTGCAGACGTACTTCGACTACGTGGAACTGTGCAAGCGTCGCGCCCAAAAGGAGGTGCTCCGGCAGGGGAATCAAAGCATCAACTATACCGTGAACTTCCACATGGAAGTGGCCGACGGTTTCTACGAGACGTTGGAGGAGGAAACCCTCGGCGGTACGGATACGGCTGCCGTGAGGATCTGTCACGAGAGGATAGCCGCGGAACTGGCTGCGGAAGAGAACGACGCTTTTGTCCCGGATTTCAAGATCAATCCCAAGGGAAGCGGCATGGGCATGCACATTGGCCTTGGGTCTGAATTACACCGGGGCAATATGGGCATTTACATGCCCCCTCTCGTCGGCCTTGAATTCGGATTCGATTTCTTTTTCAATCGCTGGACCATCTACTGGGACGGCCTTCTTGCCTTCGGCGGAGACCTCAAGCGGGACCTTTACTACTATCCCCGGACGTGGCAGGCGGGAGAGTCCATGAAAGGCGGGAATATAAACATCTCTGCCGGTTTTTCCGCGTTTGATTCCCAGTGGTGGAAGGTGACGCCTCTCGCCGGTATCGGCGTAGATTTCATCGACTACCCGAAGAGCGCCGCCAGGGACGAAAAGACGGAGATAGCATCCTTCCGTGCGCTGGCCGGAGTGAATGTGGACTACAAGTTCTCGCGCATCGTCGAGAAAAACGGCCTTGCCGAGTCCGCCGTCCGCTTCCGCCTGTACGGCGCGGTCAATAGCTATCCGGCTCTTATCGGCACGTCCTGGTCCCTCAATTTCTCCGTCGGCGTCAACTGGCTCGGCTGGCTCATCAAGTAGATGCAAGATTCTCTGCATGTCGGGATTATAGTACCGAATCTATGAATTAAACTGACATGAAGCACCTATGTTTTTGCTCCGCATTGGCGGTTGCCGCCCTTTTGAGCGTTTCCTGTGAACGGGATTATCCGCTTGGCGGCTGGGATCCCATTGAAGTAGATAAACCGGAGGTCCATTTCGCCTCCGGTGGCGGCGAGGAGACCGTAACGGCCCTCAACTATGGTGGCTGGTGGCTGAGCTTTGGCTATGAGGGAATGATGGAAGAATGCGGTTTTTCTCGGTATATCAACGAGGTTGGTGCCACTTCTACCGATGGGTGGGAAGCGTTCACATATGACTTGTTGGACGGTGGCTGGTACCACGCAGCGGTTCCCAATAAGGGCCGGAGCAACGAGCTGGTCATTACCGTAGATCAGAATACTACGTCCACCCCGCGCAAGGCATTTATTAAGGTGCAGGCGGGTGACGCCTTTGGCACTGTCCGCATTATTCAGGACTAAGAATGTCTCGGCAATCCTTTTCCGCTGTGCTGTTGGCACTGACTCTCGCATCCTGTGCCCCGAGGGTCAGTGTGGATTTGCTGAGCTCCAGGCCGAAGGATTGGGATTACCAGCGCGTCGCTGTCATTGACGAGAATGCGGAATTACCTTCCTCGGCCGTAAAGCTGGGTGAAGTGACGGCGGAAGACGCTCCCCTTTCTGCTTCACATTATAATGTGGTGCTTAGCGCCGCTGCGGAAGAAGTATGGAAGCAGGGCGGCAACGTCCTGCAGGTTACCCAAAGCTCCAAGACGCCGTTTTTTGCCTGGAAAGGGGATTGCAGTGTAAAAGGAAATATGCTGTATGTCCCTTGTCCGGACTCCCTGGCTGTCGTCCGTTACGTGAATACGATGCAGGCTATATATCCCTTGGAGAGTAATACATGGGAACTGAGCCTGAGTGTAAGTGGGAAGCCCGTTTATGCCGGGATCCCGGCGATGGATTATAAACCAGAGGAGGGATGTGTTAACACCAAGCCCTATGGCTTGTTTTCGCTCCTGGCGGCCTGGCAGTTCCATCCCCGCTGGGCGGTGACGGGCAGTGTCGGGTACAGCCATTTTGACTATCGGGAGTATCGCGCAGATGCATGGAACTATACCGGGAACGGGGATGTCGCCACCGCTTTTGCCGGTGTTCGGTTCTATCACGTCTCAAGACCCGCGTTCAAGCTGTATTCCGCCGTGCAGGCGGGCGCGTTCTTTTGGTTTAAAAACCTGGATTCCCCAGTAAAACGGAATTGGCATCTGGGAGGTCAGGTGACCTGGCTCGGCATGCAGTTTGGCCGGAAATGGTTCTTTGACTGGGAACTGCTCGGCGTAGGAGACTATTATACGGTTATTATCCCGTTAGCCGGCGGACGGATCGGGGTGGGTTACCGGTTCTGAACGAAAACGGGCTGGACATGCCAGAAATTAGCATTCGTTCCTGGCAGAATAACCTTTCGCGTGACGTAGAGGATCCCGTTAACAGAGCTGCCATTAAGGAGATCGTAGATCGTTTTATTGTTGGATGATGCAGCACGCCAGTCTTGAGTATGGCCGTATGGGCTTAGCTTCCCGCAATGCCATGCTCGAAGAGCTATGCCGTTTCCGTGAGTTGTTTTGTGCTGCTAGTAGCAAGGGGTGTTCCGCAGATTGGAGTTGCGCGCAAAAATGCGTATCTTTGTACGATTGAGAAATTGTACAAGATGAGACCTTTATATCTGACAAATACCCTTACCCGCAATAAGGAACTTTTCAAACCCATCCACGAAGGCCATGTAGGCATGTATGTGTGCGGCCCTACGGTGTATGGAGACGCTCATCTGGGTCACGCCCGTCCGGGTGTGACCTATGACGTATTGTTCCGTCTCCTGAAGTACCTGGGCTACAAGGTGCGTTATGTGCGCAACATCACCGACGTGGGGCACCTGGAGCACGATGCCGACGAAGGGGAGGACAAGATTGCCAAGAAGGCCCGGCTGGAACAGCTGGAGCCTATGGAAGTGGTGCAGTACTACACCGAACGTTATCACGAGGCCATGCGGCTTCTCAACGTGCAGTCGCCTTCCATCGAGCCCCGTGCCAGCGGCCATATCATCGAGCAGATAGAGACCGTGAAGAAGATCCTTGCCGCCGGTTATGCCTACGAGAGCAACGGCAGCATCTACTTCGACGTCCAGAAATACAACCGGGACCACAACTATGGCGTCCTGAGCGGCCGTACGCTGGAGGCTACCCTGGAAGGTACCCGCACCCTGGACGGCCAGGGAGACAAGCGCGCTCCCTATGACTTCGCCATCTGGAAGAAGGCGGAGCCGCAGCATATCATGCGCTGGCCCAGCCCCTGGGGAGACGGCTTCCCCGGCTGGCACCTGGAGTGCTCCGTGATGGGGGAGAAGTACCTGGGTACAGAGTTCGACATCCACGGCGGCGGCATGGACCTGATGTTCCCGCACCACGAATGTGAAATCGCCCAGAATGTGGCATCCCGCGGTACGCAGGGCGTGCACTACTGGGTGCACAACAACATGATTACCATCAACGGCCAGAAGATGGGCAAGTCCCTCGGAAACTTCATTACGCTGCCGCAGCTGTTTGCCGGCGAGCACGAGAAGCTCTCCCAGGCCTACACCCCCATGACCATCCGTTTCTTCATTCTGCAGGCTCACTACAGAGGCACGCTGGACTTCTCCAACGAGGCCCTGCAGGCCGCAGAGAAAGGTTACAAGCGCCTTATGGCTGCCTGGCGTGCGCTGGGCGGCGCTTCGGAAGGAGACTTTGGCTCCGGAGCATTTGCCCGGACAGGGTCGCGAAGCGACGCTCCGGAGCTAAAGTCTCCTTCCGTGGCCGCCATCTACGAAGCGGTGATGGACGCCCTCTGCGACGACATGAACACCCCTGTCGCCATCGCGCACCTGTTCGAGGCCGTGAAGATGGTGAATGCCGGAAACCTCTCGGATGCGGATGCATCGGCCCTCAAAGCCCTCTTCGACGAGGTGGTGGGCGGCGTGCTTGGTCTTAAGGACGAAGAGGCCGGCGCTTCCGGCAAGGCCGAAAAGGCGCTGGACGGAGTGATGCAGCTGGTGCTGGAAGCCCGCAAGAAGGCCCGCGAGGAAAAGAACTGGGCCGAGAGCGACCGCATCCGCGACGCCCTCGCTTCCTTCGGCATCGCCGTCAAGGATACCAAGGACGGCGCTACCTGGACCCTGGAATAGTATGAAATTCATCTCCTGGAACGTAAACGGCCTCCGGGCTGTGGCCGGCAAGGGCTTTGCGGACATTTTCGTAGAGCTGGATGCGGATTTTTTCTGCCTGCAGGAAACCAAGATGCAGGAAGGACAGCTGGACCTGGAGTTCCCCGGCTACCAGTCCTACTGGAACTACGCCGACAAGAAGGGCTACTCCGGCACGGCGGTTTACACCAGGCATACGCCGCTTTCCGTGCGTTACGGCATGGGCATTGACGAGCACGACCACGAGGGCCGGCTCATCACGCTGGAATACGAGAAGTTCTTCCTGGTGTGCGCCTACGTTCCCAATTCGCAGGACGGTCTTAAACGGCTGGATTACCGCATGCGCTGGGAGGACGACCTTCGCGGGTATTTATCGGCCCTCCCCAAACCGGTGATCTTCTGCGGGGACCTCAATGTGGCGCACGAGGAGATTGACCTCAAGAATCCTTCCACCAACCACTTCAACGCCGGTTTCTCCGACGAGGAGCGCGGAAAGTTCTCCGAGCTCCTGAAGGCTGGCTTCGTGGACAGCTGGCGCTTCCAGCATCCCACGGAGGTGAAGTACTCCTGGTGGAGCTACCGCATGAACGCCCGCGAGAGGAACGCCGGATGGCGCATCGACTACTTCGTAGTGTCCGAGGCCCTGAAGGATGCCATCGTCTCCACGGAGATACACAATGAAATATTCGGCTCGGACCATTGTCCGGTCGAGCTTGTCGCATCCCTATGATATCTTTTACCTGTGACTACAACGAGGGCGCGCATCCGCTCATTCTGAAGCGCCTTCTCGAGACCAATCTGCAGCAGGAACCCGGGTATGGGCACGACGCTTTTACGGCATCGGCCCGAACGCGCATCCGCGAAGCCTGCGCCTGCCCTTCCGCGGAGGTATTCCTCCTCACCGGCGGCACGCAGACCAACTCCACCGTCATCGCCACCATGCTGCGGGACTACCAGGGGGCCGTCGCCGCCGAAACCGGCCACATCGCCGTGCATGAGGCCGGCGCCGTGGAATACACCGGGCACAAGGTGCTCACCCTTCCCTCCCACGACGGGAAGATGCGGGCCGATGACCTCCGCGCCTACCTCGCGCACTACTATGCCGACGGATCCTACGACCACATGGTGTTCCCGGGCCTTGTGTACATCTCCTTCCCCACGGAGTACGGTACGCTCTATTCTTTATCCGAGCTGCAGGCGCTCCGGGCCGTGTGCGACGAGTACAAGCTGCCGCTGTTCGTGGACGGCGCCCGTCTGGGCTATGGCCTCATGAGCCCCGCCTGCGACGTGACGCTGCAGGATCTGGCCGCCCTTTGCGACGTGTTCACCATCGGCGGCACCAAAGTGGGTGCGCTCTGCGGAGAGGCCGTCGTGTTCCCGCACGGCGCCCCGGACCACTTCTTCACCATGGTGAAGCAGCATGGCGCTCTCCTGGCCAAAGGCCGTCTGCTGGGTATCCAGTTTGATGTCCTGTTCACGGACGGGCTCTATTTCAAGATTGCACAAGGCGCCATCGACCTGGCCATGCAACTGAAGGACCTGTTCGTCTCCAAGGGATACGAGCTCTTCATGGATTCCCATACCAATCAGCAGTTTGTACTGCTCACCCCCGAGGCTATGCAGCGCCTGGAAGGCAAGGTCGCCTATGAGGTGTGGGATACGCTCCCCGATGGCCGTGCCGTCACGCGTTTTGCCACCAGCTGGGCTACCACGCCGGAACAGGTTGATGCTTTGGCACACATTCTGTAACCCTTCCGGGGAAACCATTTTGTTATGAGTAAAAAACTATTCCTTATTGCCCTGGCCGTGTTGTGCCTGGCTCCTTCCCTTAACGCTCAAGTTGCTGGCTGGCCTCGCCATTCTTCCCACGAGGAATTCATCCACGACCGCGAAAACGGAACGCTCACCATTGATAAAGATTATTACTCCTGGAAACCCTTCGGCTCTGAGGTGGGTTATGCCATTTATGGTTCCCGCTATCGCAAAGCCATTGCCAACAAGAGATGGGGTATCTTCCTGTCTTGCATAGGAGCTCCGCTTGCCTTTGTGGTTACCGCTAATGCCATTGACAACTCGAGGGCTCGGGAATGGGTAACCTATGTCGGTTCCGGCCTCGTTTTAGGCGGCATTCTGAGTGTGAGTATCCCCATGTGGTCCAAAGGCCAGAAAGAGCTGGACCTGATGCTGGACGACTATGTGCAGCACTATGGCCCCAAGCCTCACGCCGCCAACCTTACCGCCGGCCCCACGGCCAACGGTATCGGCCTTGCGCTGAACTTCTAAGGGGCGGCCTTGCACCGGCTCCGGTTCCGGTCCGGCCCCGTCATACCTGACTTATCATGCCCGGCTCTGTCCGGGCATCTTTTATCGGCCCGCATGCCACCGTCTGTGGGCTACCGCCTGTAGGCCGCCTGTGGGCTGCGCGTGGAGGTAACTCGCAGTATATTAAGCGATTAGTCAAAAACGTCCAGGTAAAATCACCTGGACGTTTTTGATTATTTCGCTCATTATCAGTCGTTTATCTCCACGGTTGTGAGGGGCAGATGGAGGAAAGCGGCGATTTGGGCGTTCATAACGTAGGTCCTTGCCCGCAGGAATTGAAACAGCTCTTGCTTTTCGCGGCGGGACAGTGTCCATATCTCGTGAATATCTTCTAGGCGTCCTTCCCGCAGCAGAAGATGGGTCATTTGTGCATAGCAGGTGTCGGACTTGCCGATGAACCCTTCCTGAATATCGTGCTCGCTGCCGGTTGAGGCATGGGCGGCCAGCACTTCATCCTCATACGACCCAAAATAGCGGATGGCCTCCGCGTATCTGATAACAGAATACGTGCTGACGATAAAATCCACCAGCTGCTCGCGTTCGATGTCATTGGGCAGCGAGGTGAAGAGCTTTTGCAATAGCCTGTAGGGGAGATACCGCCCTTGGCTGTGGAGGAGGCGAACCTGCTTGAGTGCCCGTCTCAGTGGCATGGACGCTTCCCGCAGGCGTATCTTCTCGGAAAAAGGGTGGTCGCTTTTGGCATAAGCCATGAAGTTCCAGCGGTAGTCATCGGCCTGCATAACCAGTTTACGCTCTACCGGATTGTTGTCCAGATAGATCAGGCATGAGCGTGTCGCCTTGTCTCCTCTTTTGGTGGCACTTCCAAACGGGGTCTCCCATAACGCACCTTTCCGCCCGACGGCCGCGTTGTACTCCCTGGCGAACGTGGCGTTGCACTGCCGTATAAACCGGGAAAGATCTCCCCATCTATCCTCAATGATGGCCTGATGAACATGGTCTGTCATCAAAACCAGTTTAAGGACCCGCAGTTTGTACTTACGGGCCAGCATGCAGTAAATGGTGAAGTAGAGAAGGTAATCACTGACCTTGTAGAAAACGACGCCGTGATCTGCCGTTCGCTGGAAACAATGGGTAAGTAAACCCTTATAAACCGTTCTTTTCATAACCAGACAGTTAATTAAAGGCCTCTTATCCTCATGACAAAGATGCGAAATAGATTCCAAGTTTGCAAAAAAATGCTGCGTGGAGATAAGTTGCTGATATACAGCGAAAAAGGCAAAAACGTCCCGGTGATTTTTCCGGGACGTTTTTGCTTAAATAGTTATGGTTCAAGCTATTACCTCCACGCGGCGCACGGCCTATCGAGAGGGGAAGGGGCGGGCCGATGGAAGATGCCCGGTCGGGGACGGGCATGACGGAGCAAGCGGCCGGGCATGACGGAGCCCGGGTGCTACTTCACCAGGGAGATGGCGCCGAAGACGCCGAGGGAGAGGACGATCATGATGGCGCCGGCAAGAAGGATGCCGAGGAGGACGTAGAGGACGCTCTTGCGGAAGTCCATGTTGAGGATGCTGGCGGCGAGGGTGCCGGTCCAGGCTCCGGTGCCGGGAACGGGAATGCCGACGAACAGCAGCAGGGCCCAGTAAAGGCCCTTCCCGGCTTTGGCCTCCAGCTGGCGGCCGCCTTTCTCTCCCTTATCCAGACACCAGCGGCAGATACCGCCGATCAGGCGCTTGTCCTTGCCCCACTCCAGGAAGCGGCGGGCGAACAGGAAAATCAGGGGAACGGGAATCATGTTCCCCACCACCGAGACCAGGATGGCAGGAATGATGGGAAGTCCCATGCCCACGGCTACGGGAATAGCGCCGCGCAGTTCGATGAGCGGCACCATGGATATCAGGAATATGATCAGGAATTTCTTCATTTGGCCTGCTGGTTGGCTGCGATGAGCGCTTTGATTTCTTCCTTGGCCATGCGCCAGCGGGGAATGTCAATCTTGGTGCCGATTACTTCCACTACTTTGGCGGCAATGATGGAACCTACCTCGCCGCAAACGCGCAGCGGCATGCCCAGGGAGTGAGCGTAGAGGAAGCCGGCGGCGTAAGTGTCTCCGGCGCCGGTGGCGTCGATGGGCGTTGCGGGCCAGGGCTCGATGAAGTGGTATTCGTCGCCGGAACGGACCATGGAGCCGGCCTTTCCGACTTTCACGACTGCAATCTTGCAATACTTGGACAGTTCTACGATGGCCTCCTGCGGCTCCATCTTGGTGAAGGCCTTGGCCTCCGTCTCGTTGGCGAAGACAATGTCCACGTAGTTTTCCACCAGGTTGTGGAAGAAGGCGTCGTTGGATTCCACCACGTTGTAGGATGCCATGTCGATGGAGATGATGCATCCGGCCTGTCTGGCCAGACGGGCGGCCTTAAGGATGAGCTCCTGGTTTTGTACCAGATATCCTTCGATGTGGAAGTAGTCGTAGCCTTCGAACTGGTCCGGGGTGAGGTCCTCCGGGCTCAGTTCCAGCGTGGCGCCCATATAGTCGGCGAAGGTGCGCTCGGCGTTGGCTCCGGTGATGAAGACCATGCATCGGCCCGATGACTTCTGTCCGTAGAGCATCTGGGCCTTCACGCCGAACTGCTCCATGGTGCTCTTGAAGAGGTTGCCCAGGTCGTCGTTGCCGATTTTGCCGAGGAAGCCCGACGTCATGCCGAAAATGGCGGTGCAGGTGATGGTATTGGCTGCGCTGCCGCCCGGAACATACTTGACGCCGTACTGCTTGAGGTCTTCCCAGATACGGTCTCCGGTTTCCATGTCCACGTGCTGCATGCTGCCCAGCGGAAGATGGAACTTTCTGAGGAGCGTGTCATCCGGGAGAACGGCCAGGATGTCGGTAAGGGCGTTGCCGATGCCAAGGATGGATTTCATAGTGATCCGTTAGTTTTTTGTCGGGCAAAGATACCCATTATTTACGGATTTTCCATTACCTTTGTAAAGCTATGGACAAGAAAACGAAGAATATCCTGGGCTATGCCTTCTGGACTGTAGTGGCCGGCATCCTCATCTGGTTTTGCCTGCGTGCAGTGGACTGGAAGCAGTTCGGAGCCGCCATGCAGGCCTGCCGATGGTCCTTCGTTGTGCTGTCCATGCTGCTGGGTGCCGTCGTCTTCTATGTCAGGGGTCTCCGCTGGAAAATGCTGCTGGAACCCTTCGACCCGTCCACGTCGGCCGTCACCACTTTCAACGCCTATAACATCTGCATGGCCGTGAACCTGGTGCTGCCCCGTGCCGGAGAAGTGGTCAAGCTGGGCTATGTGGTGAAGCATTCGGCCATCGGCCCGGACGGGAAACGCCTCCTGACCTTCGACAAGGCGCTGGGCACGCTGCTCATCGAACGCGTGTGGGATGCCCTGGTCACGCTGGGTATGGCCGCCGTCCTGCTCCTGGTCAAATGGGCCGATTTCGGACCCTACTTGCAGGAGGCCCTTGCGGGCGTGGGTATGGGAACGGGCCTTTGGTGGACGTTGGGCGGCCTTGCCGGTGCCGGCCTTGCCGCCATCCTCCTGTCGTGGAAACTGCGGGAGAAGGGTGGTGTCTGGGGACGGATATGGGGATTCCTCTCCGGAATCGGCCATGGTCTCCTTTCCTTCCGGCAGATGCGGCATGCGTGGCTGTTCTTCCTCTATACGGCTCTTATCTGGGTTCTTTACTGGATCATGAGTGCCAGCATCGTGTGGGCGCTGCAGGACATCGAGGCTTTCGCGCACCTTACGCTGACGGATGCCTTCTTCCTGATGATTGCCGGCAGCATCAGTTCCGTGGTTCCGGTTCCCGGCGGCTTCGGCGCCTATCACGGCGTGGTGGCCGGCGCCTTGCACAGCATTTGGAAGATGCCCATGGGAACGGGCATGGTATATGCCACCCTGAACCATGAGTCACAGGTCCTTACCCAGGCCGTCTGCGGTCTGGCCTCCTATATCCACGAAAGTTTTATCCGTCGCAGCAAATGAAGTTCGCGCTGATCGGTCATCCTGTTGCCGGCTCCCTGAGTCCGCGCCTTTTTGCCGCCGCCTACGACGGCCGCCACTCCTATGACCTGCTGGACTTCGAGCGCTTCGACGATGCCTGGGATGCCTTTGTGAAAGGTTACGACGGCATCAACGTCACAGCCCCCTTTAAGCAGGACGCCTTTGCGCGGGTGGATATTCTCTCGCCCCAGGCAAGAGCCACCGGCGCCGTGAACCTGGTGGTCCGCCGCGACGGAGGCTTCGCGGGATACAATACGGATGTGGACGGTGTCCTGATGGCCCTTCGTGAAACCGGACTGTCCTTTGAAGATGCGCTGGTGGTGGGATCGGGCGGAGCGGCGCGTGCGGCGGCGTATGCGGCGCAGCTGCTCGGATGCAGGGTTACGGTAACCGGCCGCTCGCCGGAAAAAGCCGCTGCGCTGGGGTATCCCGCCGTGACGCTGGGGGAGGCATCGGCCCTTTGTCCGGATGTCGTCATCTATACCCTTCCGGGGCGGGCTCCGGTCCCTTCCGGCCTGCCGTTTGCAGGAGCGGTGCTCCTGGAGGCCGAATACCGCATACCCCGCCTGGCCGATACTCCCTGCCGGCAGTACGTGAGCGGCCGCCGATGGATGCTGGGCCAGGCCTTTGCCGGCTACAGCCTGTTCACGGGAGAGGAACCCTCGCTTGAAAAAATGTCAAAAGTCTTGATTTAATACTCTGTACTATGTCTCTTAACAAAGTCATGCTGATCGGTAACGTTGGAAACGATCCCGAAGTCCGTTACCTTGAATCCAATCCCCAGAACCCCGGCGCCAACGCAAAGGTCGCTTCCCTGCGCCTGGCTACTACCGAGCGTTTCCGCGACCGCAACGGAGAGCTCCGCGAGAACACCGAATGGCACAGCGTCACGCTTTGGCGCAACAATGCCGATGTGGTGGAAAAGTACGTCCACAAGGGCTCCCAGATTTACATCGAAGGCAGATTGCGCACCCGCCAGTGGACGGATCAGTCCGGCAACACCCGCTACACCACCGAGGTCGTAGCAGATACTATCCAGCTGCTGGGTAAACGCCAGGATGGAGAGAATGCGCCCGCATCCGCACCTGCGCCCGCTCCGGTATCGGCCCCTGTCCACGCCCCGGCTCCGGCACCTGCGCCGGCACCTGCGCCGGCTCCGGCCGCACCTGCGGCTGAGCCTACGGACGACCTTCCGTTCTAAAAATCAGTTTTGCCGCTGACGGACGGCTTCGAAGAGGAGGATGGCAGCCGAGACGGAAACGTTGAGGCTGTCCAGCCGTCCCAGCATGGGGATGCGGATATGGGCGTCGGCAGCCTTGCGCCAGATGTCGGTGAGGCCGGTAGATTCCGTGCCCATCACGATGGCCGTTCCGCGTCGCATGTCCAAGTCGTAATAGAAAGAGGAATCCTGCAGCTGCGCCGTCAGGATCTGGATATTGTGCGCCTTCAGGAATTCAATGATCCGGGCCGATTCCGCCGCTACCACGGGAACGGTGAAGACCGCGCCGATGGAGGCCCGGATAAGATTGGGATTGTACAGGTCCGTGAGCGGGTCCCCGATGAGGACTGCGTCGGCTCCGGCGGCATCGGCACTGCGAAGTACGGCACCCAGGTTACCGGGTTTCTCCACGCTCTCCAGCACTACGATGAGGGGATTCTCCGGAAGGTTCAAGTCTTCGAGCGTCAGTGACTTATAGGCCACCTCGGCGATAATGCCCTCCGTGCTTTCCCGGTAGGCGACTTTTCTGTAAAGGTCCAGGGGGACCTCGATGATGTGTGCCTCGACCTCCGGCAGGGCGGGGCAAATCTCCGGGCATACGAAGAGCGTACGGACCGTGTAGCCGCCTTCCAGGCAGTGCTCGAGCTCACGCCGGCCTTCCACCACAAAAAGACCCTGCTCCCGCCGCGCTTTGGATTTTTCCTGCAGCAGGAGCAGATTCTTGATCTTCGGGTTCTGGGCCGATGTGATTTGTTCGATTCGCATTAGAATTTTTCCGGTCTCATGGTGGGGAAGAACAACACATCCTGGATGGTCTCCTGTCCCGTCATGAACATGGTGAGTCGGTCGATGCCGATACCGATACCGGAGGTCGGGGGCATGCCGTATTCCAGGGCGCGGACGAAGTCGTAGTCAATGTACATGGCTTCGTCGTCTCCCTTGCTCTTGAGGGCGGCCTGCTCCTCGAAGCGCTCCAGCTGGTCCACGGGGTCGTTGAGCTCGGAGTAGGCGTTGGCCAGTTCCTTGCCGTTCACGAAGAGTTCGAAACGCTCGGTGAGGGTGTCGTCGTAGCGGCAGCGCTTGGTGAGCGGGGACATCTCCACAGGGTAGTCGATGAGGAAGGTGGGCTGCACCAGGTTCTTCTCCACATACTCGCCCACGATGGCGTCGATGAGTTTGCCGACGCCCATTTCGGGGGAGACCTCCACGTTCAGCTTCTTGCAGGTGGCACGGAGTTCATCCTCTCCCATGCCCTTCACATCCACGCCGGCGTATTCCTTGATGGCGTCCAGGATGGGCAGGCGGCGGAACGGTCCCTCGAAGGAGATTTCATTGCCGCCGATGACTTTCTTCACGCCGCCGGTAGCCTCGGCCACCTTCTGGAGCATCTTCTCCGTGAATTCCATCATCCACAGGTAATCCTTGTAGGCGATGTACATCTCCACGCAGGTAAACTCCGGGTTGTGGGTCTTGTCCATGCCTTCGTTGCGGAAGTTCTTGGCGAACTCGTACACGCCGGCGAAGCCGCCCACGATGAGGCGCTTGAGGTACAGCTCATTGGCGATACGCATGTACATGTCCACGTCCAGGGCATTGTGGTGGGTGATGAACGGACGGGCCGTGGCGCCGCCCGGGATAGGCTGCAGGATGGGCGTTTCCACCTCCAGGCAGCCGGCCTCGTTGAAGCACTGGCGCATGGTGTTGATGATGAGGGCGCGCTTGATGAAGGTCTCCTTCACCTGCGGGTTCACCACCAGGTCCACATAGCGCTGACGGTAACGCAGCTCCGGATCCTCGAAGCTGTCGTGTACTGTGCCGTCGGCGTCGGTCTTGACGATGGGGAGCACGCGCAGGGACTTGGAAAGGACGGTGAGTTCCTTGGCGTGGACGGAGAGCTGGCCCGTCTGGGTGAAGAAGGCGAAACCCTTGATACCCACGATGTCGCCGATGTCCAGCAGTTTCTTGAACACGGTGTTATAGAGGGTCTTGTCCTCTCCGGGGCAAATCTCGTCGCGTTTTACATACACCTGGATGCGGCCTTCGCTGTCCTGCAGTTCCATGAAGGAGGCGGCACCCATGATGCGGCGGCTCATGATGCGGCCGGCGATGCACACGTCCTGGAAATTGTTCTCCTCGGGCTTGTAGCCGGCAGCGATTTCCACGGTGGTGGCGTTGACCGGATACAGCGGTGCGGGGTAGGGGTTGATACCCAGTTCGCGCAGCTTGCCAAGGGATTCTCTACGTCCGAGCTCCTGCTCGTTTAACTCGTAATATGCCATATAAAATCGAAATTTCTAACAGAACCACAAAGGTACGAAAAACTTGCTATTAAGGCAAAAAATCAGTAACATTGTGCTGAATTAGTTGAATCTATGGAAAACATTACCATATCCTGTGTAAACGACGGAAAGGAGTACCGTCTGCGGCCGGGCAAGCCGCTTTCCGCCATTGCCCCGAAGACCGTAACAGATAGCCTTACCGGCAAAGAATACCCGGTTCTTGCCGCCCTGGTGGACCACCAGCTGCAATCCCTCGATTTCCCTGTTTTCTACCCTCACCGGGTGGAATTCATCGGCTATAATCATCCCGAAGGGCGCCGCACCTACCTGCGCTCGCTCAGCTTCCTCGCCCAGCGGGCCGCCCGCGCCCTCTTCCCGGAGAAAGTCTTTAAGATCAACCACAGCCTTCCCAGCGGCCTGTACTGCAAGTTCCGCGCGGAAAAGGTGGCCGATGAAAACATCATGCGCATGCGGGAAGAAATGCGCCGCCTGGTGGCCGCGGATCTGCCCTTCACCCATGAAACCATTCTCTCCTCCAAGGCGGAGGCCATCTTCGAGGCCCAGAACCAGAAGCTGAAAGCCGGTTTGCAACGCTCCGTAGGCAGTTATTTCTGCACGGTGTATTATCTGGACGGCGTGGCAGACAATTTCTATGGGCCGCTGGTCCCTTCCACCGGTTACCTGAAAGTCTTCGACCTCATGCCTTTCCACCACGGTTTCTGCTTGCAGTACCCTTCCGACGAGGACGTTACCCGTACCATCCCGCGCCAGAAGCAGATCAAGCTCACCACTACCTTGAAGGAGTATGGCTATTGGTGCAAAACCACGGGCATCGTCAGTGTGGCAGCCCTGAACAAGCGCCTGCTGGACGGGAAGGCCGTGGAACTGATCAACCTCTGCGAGGCCCATCAGGAAAGGGGATATGCCGCCCTGGCAGATAAAATCTACGCCGCCCGGGACCGGGTGAAGATTGTCTTCCTGGCAGGCCCCTCCTCCAGCGGCAAGACGTCGTCTTCGCTGCGCGTTTCCCAGCAGCTCAAGGTGCTGGGCCTCAATCCGAAGGTCATTGAGCTGGATAACTATTTTGTGCCCCGGGAACGCACGCCCAAGGACGAATTCGGAGAATATGATTTCGAAGCCCTGGAGGCCATGGACCTGGATCTTCTGGGAAAGCACCTGAATACGCTCCTTTCGGGCGGGGAGGTGGAACTGCCCCGCTATGACTTCAAGCAGGGACGCCCCTTCTTCGAAGGGAACCGCATGCGTTTGGAAGAGAATGACATCCTGGTGATGGAAGGCATCCACGCCCTGGATCCCGCCATGGTTCCTTCGGTGGACCAGAGCCGCATTTACCGCATCTATGCATCGGCCCTGACATCCCTCAAACTGGACGAAAACTGCTGCATCTCCACCACGGACAACCGTCTGCTGCGCCGTATGGTCCGCGACAACCGCGTGCGGGGCATCTCGCCCGAGGACACCATCCTGCGCTGGCCGTCCGTGCGCCGCGGTGAGGGCAAATACATCTTCCCCTTCCAGGAGAACGCCGACATGCAGTTCAACAGCGCCCTGCTGTACGAACTCCCCATGCTGCGCTACTTTGCCGAACCGCTGCTGCGCCGCATCACCCCGGCCTCCCCGGCCTACGCAGAGGCCGTGCGCCTGTTGAAGTTCCTTTCTTTCGTGGTCCCGCTGCAACCCTCCGAGATTGCGGCCATTCCTCCCACCTCCATCATGCGCGAGTTCATCGGCGGACAGACCCTGTAACTTCCGTCACACCTTGCAACCACCTACGCGTTTTTCCCAGAAAAGTGCGTAGATGCTTACATCCCGCTGCAACCACCTACGCGTTTTTCCCACAAAAGTGCGTAGATGCTTACACGGAACATCACCGGCCTTTTCCGTAGTCCTTGGAATTCAGAAATTGTTTCACCAAATATTCCTGTAAACCGATCAGTTTTCCGATAGTGGCTGTAGGGAGGTGATAGTTTTGAGCCAGCATGACAGCCAGGCGCCCCTTTTCGGCGCTGTTTAGGCGTATAACTTTACGACCGGAAAAATGAATCCTTAAGAGTTCGTTCAGGATGCCGTTCGTCTCCTCGGAAGAAAACTCGATCTCTTCATCCAACCTTTCGGCCACATGGACGCAGGCTTCATAGTCCTTGGTGAGTTTGGAAAGGTAGGATTTGGGGCTCGGAAATAGTTCTTGGAATTTGGCGTTGCGCACAAAACTGGCGGGATTGAGTCCCAGAACCGGATTGAACTCCCAATGTCCGGGAACGGGTGTCCGGGAACCGGTTATCTCCTCCAGTGCACGCTTGGACATATCTTTGGCCTTTGTCCATTTGAACAGGGACGTCATCCGGCTGTGATGGATGAGCGTGGTTCCCCAGGGATATCCGGTCGGAACGCAGTACTGCTTTTCGTAGGGATTCCGGTCCAGGTAAATGATATCATTCGCCAGTTGTTCGGGACTCTCTATCGGCACTAATTTACAGCTATATCCCTCCGGGAGTTCCGGGTAGCCTTCTCTTCTGAGCCGGGCATTGAGTCTTTTGACCAAGTAGTGAAAAACTTCCCTGCAATCGAACCCCGTCCCGCTCAGTACAATATGGATATGATTTTCCATTAAGGTGAAGGCATAGATGTCAACGGCGTAATGAAGTGTAACCAATCCCATCAGAATCATGCCGTAGGCATAGAGCTCTGGTGTATGGAAAATGATGCCTTTCCATTTTCCGTCGGTGGAAAGATGGTAATACCCTTTGGGCAGATCTTTGTATTCGTCTCTTTTCATGTTTCAAAGCCAACTTCCGGCATTCCAAACATAACTTGTTGTAAGACAGAAAGCAAGGATCGGCTAAAAGAAATCGAAGAAATATATGATTTAGCCGATTTTTGTATATTTGTACTTATGCTTCAGCTGAAAAACGCAACGCTTTCGGACCTTCCCGCCATCATGCAGGTGCTGGAAGCGGGGCGCGACATCATGCTCGCATCGGGCAATCCCAACCAGTGGGCCAAGGGTTACCCCACCGAAGAGATGGTGCGGGGGGACATCGGCCTGGGGTATGGAAAGGTGATGGTGGAGGATGGGCGCATCGTGGCCTACTTCGCCTGCATCCCGTCCCCGGATCCCACCTATGCCGTCATCGAAGGCGGCGCATGGCTGGATGACGTGAAACCCTATTATGTCATCCACCGCATTGCCAAACTGCCTGACGTACACGGCGTCTTCCAAACCATGATGGCCTATCTGGACGGCATCACGGACAATATCCGGATAGATACGCATAAGGATAACACAATCATGCAGCATAACCTGGACCGGTACGGGTTCAAGTATTGCGGCATCATCCACATCGCCTCGGGCGCAGAACGCCTGGCCTATCAAAGACTGAAATAATATGATGAACATAGGGATTATCGGTGCAGGACACATTGCCGAGAAAGCCGCCACTACGCTGGCCGCCATGGACGACATGCAGTGCCTCGCCATCGGCTCGCGCTCCCTGGAAAAGGCGCAGGCCTTTGCCGACCGCTTCGGCATCGAACGCGCATACGGCTCATATGCCCATCTGTTGCAGGACCCGGATATCGAACTGGTCTATATTGCTACACCGCATTCCTGTCACTTCGAGCACGCCCGCGACGCCATCCTCGCCGGCAAACCTTGCCTGGTAGAAAAGAGCTTCATGCTCAATGCCACGGAAGCCGCCGCCATCCTGGCCCTGGCACGGGAGAAAGGCGTATTCGTGGGAGAAGCCATGTGGCCGAGGTATATGCCCGTGCGGGAAATCGGCCGGGAACTCATCGCCTCCGGGGTCATCGGCGAGCCCAGGATGGTCAACGCCGTCATCGCCTACAATGTCTCCGACAAGGAGCGCGTCCTCAGGCCCGAACTGGGCGGCGGCGCGCTGCTGGACCTGGGCGTGTACCTGCTCACCTTCGTGCGGATGTACTTCGACGCGCCCGTCGAGCGGCTCAACACAACGTGCATCAAGGCCCCCACCGGCGTGGACGCCACCGAAGATATCACGATGATTCTGGCCGATGGCACCCTGGCCTCCCTGCAGGCATCGGCCTGGTGCCAGGGCGGCAACGAGGCGGTCATCGCCGGCACCACCGGCTACCTGGTCTTCGACGACCTCATCCATCCCACCCGCATCAGCATCTGCCGCAAACGCCATGTCGTGGAACGCGTAATGGAACTGCCTCCCCAGATTACCGGCTTCGAGTACCAGTTCCGGGCCTGCCGTGACGCCATTGCCGCCGGCTCCCTGGAAGCCCCGCAGATGCCCCACAGCGAAATCCTCTACATCATGCACCTGATGGACCGCCTGCGAGCCGAGTGGGGCACGGCCTAACATTAATGTAAGCATCTACGCACTTTTGTGGGAAAAACGCGTAGGTGGTTGCAGCGGGATGTAAGCATCTACGCACTTTTGTGGGAAAAACGCGTAGGTGGTTGCACGGGGGATTGCGGCAAAATTCGTATCTTTGCAGTCTATGGCAGAGAAAGAGTTTATCCGGATAAGGGGGGCGCGGGCCAACAACCTGCAAAACGTTGACGTTGACATTCCCAGGGGGAAATTCGTGGTGATTACGGGACTTTCCGGCAGCGGAAAGAGTTCGCTCGCCTTCGATACCCTCTATGCGGAGGGGCAGCGCCGCTATATGGATACGCTCTCTACCTATGCCAAGCACTTCATGGGCATTCTGGAGAAGCCTGAGGTGGAAGAAATCACCGGTCTCAGTCCCATCATCGCCATCGAGCAGAAGACAACCGGCAACAACCCCCGTTCCACGGTGGGTACCATCACGGAAATCTACGACTTCCTGCGCCTGCTGTATGCAAAGGGCTCCCGGGCTTTCTCGCCCGAGACCGGGCTGGAGATGGTGCGTTACACGGACGAGCAGATCGTGGACCTGATCCTGACGCAGTACCAGGGACGCAAATGCTACCTGCTCGCGCCCCTCGTAAGGGGCCGGAAAGGACATTACCGTGAACTCTTCGACCAGATGCGCAAACGCGGTTACACCCAGGTGCGCATTGACGGAGACATCCAGGAACTGCAGGATGTACAGGCCCTGGACCGTTACAAACCCCACTTCATCGAACTGGTCGTGGACCGGCTGAAACCCGAGGCGGGTGACGACCGCCGCATCCGGGAGTCGGTGGGACGGGCCATCGGCATCGGCAAAGGGTCCGTGGCCGTCCTGGGCGTGGAAGACGGCAGCCTGCGCCACTACTCCAAGCACCTGGTGGATCCCGAGAGCGGCCTGTCCCTCCAGGAACCCCAGCCCCACAGCTTCTCCTTCAATTCACCGCAAGGCTACTGTCCGCACTGCAAGGGCCTCGGAACCATCGTGGACGTGAATATCGACACCATCATCCCGGACCGGAGCAGAAGCATTGCCGACGGAGCCATCGTGCCGCTGGGCAAAGTGCGGGAGAACCGCAAATTCGACATCATCCGCGCCATCGCGCGAAAGTATAACTTCAGCCTGTACGACCCCGTGGAGGCCCTTCCCGACGAGGTGGTGAGCCTGCTGGTATATGGCTCCGAAGACCTGTTCCGCGTGGGAGAGGGCAACCTGTCGGAGATGGAAAGCTGGGGAGGCGTCATCGAGAACATCGAAGATACCGTCACCTGCCCGGTCTGCCAGGGCTCCCGCCTGAACAAGGATGCCCTTTGCTTCCGGATCGACGGCAAGACCATCTCCGAGGTGGCCGCCATGGAAATGACAGAACTCCGGAAGTGGCTGGACGTCATTCCGGAAGGGTTCAACCAGCGGGAAAAGAACGTCTCGCGGGACATCCTCAAGGAGCTGAGGGAGCGCGTACAGTTCATGCTGGATGTAGGCCTGGATTACCTGTCGCTGGACCGTCCCACCGGATCCCTGTCCGGCGGCGAGAGCCAGCGCATCCGCCTGGCCACGCAGATCGGCTCCAAACTGGTAAACGTACTCTATATTCTGGACGAACCCTCCATCGGCCTGCACCAGAAGGACAACCGCAAGCTCATCGCTTCCCTCAAGGCTCTCCGCGACGAGGGCAACTCCGTGATGGTGGTGGAACATGACGCCGAGACCATGCTCAGTGCCGACTGGCTGGTGGACGTGGGCCCCGGCGCCGGCGAGAACGGCGGCCACATCTGCCTGAACGGTTCCCTGAAGGACCTCATGGCCGGGAAGGGCGGCCATTCCATCACGCTGGATTATCTGAGAGGGATACGCAAGCTCGAAGTTCCGGCCGTACGCCGGCCCGGAAACGGCAAGTTCCTTTCCCTGTATGGCGCCACGGGCAACAACCTCAAGAGCGTGGACGTGCATTTCCCGCTGGGCTGCCTGATCGGCGTGGCCGGTCTGTCCGGCTCCGGCAAGAGCACGCTGGTGAACGAGACGCTCATGCCCATCCTCAAGCAGAAGTTCTACCGCAGCAAGGAAAAGCCGCTGCCCTTCGAGCGCATCGAGGGCGTGGAGAACCTGGACAAACTCATCGAGATCGACCAGAGTCCCATCGGCCGTACTCCGCGCTCGAATCCGGCCACTTTCACCGCCGTGTTCAACGACATCCGCGCCCTCTTCGAGGAAACGCCGGACGCCAAGGTGCGGGGCTTCAAGGCCGGCCGATTCTCCTTCAACGTCCCCGGGGGCCGATGCGAGGAGTGCAAAGGCGCCGGTATCAAGGTCATTGAGATGAACTTCCTGCCTTCGGTGCACGTCGCCTGCGAGGTCTGCGGCGGCAAACGCTACAAGGAAGACACCCTGGCGGTGAAATATAAGGGGAAAAACATCAACGACGTCCTGGAGATGCCCATTTCCGAGGCCTACGAATTCTTCAAGCCCGTTCCGCGTATTGCCGCCAAGCTTAAGGCGCTGGTGGATGTGGGCCTGGGATACATTCATCTGGGCCAGAGCGCCGTCACCCTGAGCGGCGGCGAGAGCCAGCGCATGAAACTGGCGGCCGAACTGTCCCGTCCCTCCACGGGCAAGACGCTCTACATCCTGGACGAACCCACCACGGGCCTGCACTTCGAAGACATCAAGGTCCTGATGGGCGTACTGCAGCGCCTGGTAGATGCCGGCAACACCGTCATCGTCATCGAGCACAATCTGGATGTGCTCAAGTCGGTGGATTATCTGTTTGACATGGGCCCCGCCGGCGGCCGCAAGGGTGGCCGCATCGTGGCCGAGGGTACCCCTGAAAAATTGGCCGATGACCCTTCTTCGGTCACCGGCCCCTTCCTGAAAGAAGTATTAGGCTCCTAAAGCGCCTGGAGGTTGCGGGGATTGGCGATGTCCTTGGCCTCGGCGGTGTAAAGGTAGTCCAGCAGGGAAGCGTAGTGCTCCTCGACCTTGCCGCGGACAATCTTCATGGTGGAATTCATCATCTTGTTGGCGATGGTGAATTCCTCGTCGCAGATACCCACGGCCGAAGGAAGCCAGCGCTCCGGGAACATGCCCTCGTGTTTTCCGCCTTTCTTGTAGGAATCCACATCGGCCTGGATGAGCCCAAGCATGTAGCGCTTGCCCTCTTCGGAGGCGGGCTCCAGGCCATGGGCCGAGCAGGCTTCGGCGAGGGCGGTCTTGTCCGGGACAACCAGTGCCACGCAGAAGGGCTTCTGGTTGTTGTGCAGTACGCAGGCGTTCACCCACTTGGAAGTTTCGGTGAGGTTGTCCTCAAAGCCTTCGGGGGAGTACTTCTCACCGTCGGAGGAGATGAGGAGGCTCTTGAAGCGGCCCACCACATAGAGGAACGAAGGATCTTCCGGGCAGATGTAGCCCATGTCTCCGGTATGGAGCCAGCCGTCCACGATGGTGTCAGCCGTCGCCTTGGGATTCTTCCAGTAACCGGCCATCACGTTCTCTCCGCGGATCACAATCTCACCGCGGGTACCGTGCGGAACTTCCTTTCCTTCGGCGTCCAGGATGACGCAGTCCATGGGCTTCACAAGGCGCCCGGAGGAGCCGAAGCGCGCATGGCCGGCCGAATTGGCGCAGATGATGGGCGTGGCCTCCGTGAGACCGTAACCCTGGAACATGGGCATGCCCACGGCGCAGAAGAAGCGCTGCAACTCGATGTCCAGCAGCGCGCCGCCGCCCACGAAGAACTGCATGCGGCCGCCGAAACTCTCGCGGACCTTGGAGAAAAGGATCTTGTCGAACAGGGACATCAGCGGCTTTCTCCAGAAGGTGAAACCGGTGCCGCGGTTGTAGTATTCCTTGTTGTATTTGATGGCATTGTGGACGGCGAAATTGAAGAGCTTCTCCGCCATGGGCCCCTGCTTCTTGATGCCGGCCTCGATGTTTTTCTTGAAATTGCGGGCCAGCGCAGGCACGGACAGCATCACATGGGGACGCAGCTCGCTGATGGCCGTAGGCACGTTCTTCAGGGTGGCCAGCGCATTCTTGCCGATGGGAACGAAGCCGATGGAACCTCCGTAAATCATCATCGTGTACATGCCCGCCACGTGCGCGAAGCAGTGGTCCAGCGGCAGGATGATGAGCATGGTGGCGCCGAAATCCACGGAAATCACCGAATTGCCCTGCTCCACGTTGGCCGTGTAGTTGCGGTGCGTCAGCAGGATGCCCTTCGGGTCCGCGGTGGTGCCGGAGGTGTAGGAAATATTGGCATAGTCGTCCGGGCCGACGGAACGGAAGCGGGCTTCGAATTCGGGCCGATGGGCGATGAGGAACTCCTGGCCCATCTTCTGAATCTCGCTCATGCGGATTTCCCGGGCTTCGAGCGTGTCGAAGTCGAAGGCGTTGTCATCGAATACGATGACTTTTTCCACGGCGGGGCATTCCGGCAGGATGGCGCGGATCTTGGGCAGATGGTTGCCGGAAACCAGGATCCACTTGGATTCCGAGTGGTTGATGCGGAACACGAGGTCCTTGCCTTCGCCCAGGTTTACGCTGAGGGGGACGTCCGTGGCGCCGGCGTACATGGCACCCAGTTCGGAGAGAATCCACATAGCGCGGCTCTCCGACAGAAGGGCAATCTTGTCTCCCTTTTTTACACCCAGCGACATGAGGCCGGCACCGATCCGGTAGGCTTCCTCGCGGGTTTGTCCCTGAGTGATTTCTTTCCATTGCCCGTTTACCTTTTCTCTCAGGTAAACATTGTTCTCATACTGGCGGGAGTACTTCTCGACGAAGTCTATGATGGTGGGTCTTGCTGTTGCCATGGCAGGTTTAAGTTTTTAGCGGGTGGGGAATAGTCCGTAAAGTTCGGCGTCGATCTTGTCCGTGATGAACTGGAAGTCCTCCGGACGGTTTTCAAACTTGATGTTGTCCACGTCGATGACCAGGAGGCGGGCTTTGTAGTCCTTGATCCAGTCGTCGTAACGCTGGTTGAGGCCGGTGATGTAATCGATACGGATGGAACGTTCGTACTCGCGGCCGCGCTTCTGGATCTGGGCGATGAGGTTGGGGATGGAACTCTTGAGGTAGATCAGCAGATCCGGCGGGTTCACCAGGGACATCATGAGGTCGAACAGGTCACTGTAGTTCTCGAAATCGCGGGTGGACATCAGGCCCATGGCGTGAAGGTTGGGCGCGAAGATGCGGGCGTCCTCATAGATGGTGCGGTCCTGGATGATCACCTCCTTGTGTTTGGAAATCTCCACCACGTCCTGAAAACGCTTGTTCAGGAAGTAAATCTGGAGATTGAAGGACCAGCGCTCCATGTCCTCGTAGAAGTCTGCAAGGTAGGGGTTGTAGTCCACGGATTCGAACTTGGGAGTCCAGCCGTAGTGGGCGGCGAGCATTTTGGTAAGGGTGGTCTTGCCACTTCCGATATTACCGGCGATTGCTATATGCATATGCTATGAATGTTTATTCGTGAAACAGGCCGTACAGTTCTGCGTCAATCCGGTCCGTGATGACGGCGAAGTCCTCCGGACGGGCCAGGAAATCCAGGTTGTCGGCGTCGATGACGATGAGGCGGCCGGAGTATCCGGAGATCCACTCCTCGTAGCGCTCGTTGAGGCCGCTCAGGTATTCGATGGAGATGGACTGCTCGTAGTCCCGCCCGCGCTTCTGGATCTGGGAAACCAGGTGCTCGATGCCGCAGCGGAGGTAGATCATCAGGTCCGGCTGCCGGACTACTTCCATCATTACATTATAGGTATCCATGTAAGTGTTGTAGTCCCGTTCCGAGAGGTTCCCCTGGGCATAGTTGTTGGCGACGAAGATGTGCACGCCCTCGAAGAGGGTGCGGTCCTGGATGATGACATCCTTTGACCTGGAAATCTCCAGGACGTCGTGCAGGCGCTGCTGCAGGAAGTACATCTCCAGGGCGAAGGACCAGCGCTTGATGTCTGCGTAATAGTCTGCAAGGTACGGATTGTAGGTGACGGACTCGAACTTGGGCGTCCAGCCATAGTGGCGGGCCAGCAGCGTCGTGAGCGTCGTCTTTCCGCTACCGATATTTCCGGCTATTCCGATATGCATGGTTCAGGCTTGGTCTAACTATCTACAAAGTTGGCAAAAGTTTCGTAAATTTGCAATCAATTTAGACTGACACCTATGCTTCATACACGCATTTTCCAGTTCAATCCCCTGGGTACCAACTGTATGGTCTTATGGGCCGACGGAAGCCGTTCCTGCACGGTCGTGGACCCCGGCATGAGCTCCGACGAAGGGGAACGGGAACTCCTTGGATTCCTCTCCTCGGAGGGCCTCACGCCCGATGCCATCCTCCTTACGCACGGGCACTTCGACCATGTCTGGGGCGTGGAGCGCCTGCTGGCGAGGTACCCCGTCCCGGTGTATATGAACCGGGCCGACAGGGGCATCCTGGAAGACGGGGCATCGGCCTTCCGCGGCATGCAGAGCATGAAGGTGCTCCGCCACGACTTCCCCACGGTGGACGTGGCCGACGGAGACACGCTCACGTCCGGCGGCGTGGAGTGGAAGGTGATCGGCACGCCTGGCCATACGCCCGGCGGCGTGTGCTACTGGTCGCAGGAGAACAACCTTCTCATCAGCGGGGATACGCTGTTCGCGGGTAGTATCGGCCGTACGGACCTTCAGGGAGGAGACTATGATGCGCTCATGGCTTCCATCAAGGAGAAGCTCCTGAACCTTCCCGGGGAGACGGATGTCCTGCCCGGTCACGGACAGCCCACCTCCATCGCCCGCGAGGGGATGTACAATCCGTTCCTGGAACCGTTCAACGAACCGCTCGAAGAGGAATGAATACCATCTGGTACGAAACCATAGACTCCACCAACACGGAGGCGCTGCGTCGTCTTGACGGGATTCCGTCGGGAACAGTCCTCGCGGCGCGTTCCCAGACGGCGGGCAGGGGACAGCGGGGCAACACCTGGTTCACCGAGCCCGGGAAGAATCTCACCTTCTCCGTCGTCCTCAAGGACCTGGGCCTGAAGGCAAGTGACAGCATCCGCCTGAATGCGCTCACTTCCGTGGCCGTAGTCTCCCTCCTGGAGCACTACGGCGTGCAGCCGGTCATCAAATGGCCCAACGACATCTATGTATCCGGCCGCAAAATCTGCGGCATGCTTATCGAGAACACGCTGGACGGCGCCATGCTGGGCGCCTCGGTCGTCGGAATCGGCATCAACATCAATCAGCGGGAGTTCCCGCAGCTGGCCAACGCCACTTCGCTGGCTCTTTGCACCGGAAAGGATGAGGCGCTGGAGGAGGTCCTGGCTGTTTTCCTGGAAATTTTCGAAGGGATGCTTTCCCAGTTGGACTCCCCGGAGCTGTGGGAGCGCTACGCCTCCCGCCTGTATCGCCTGGGGAAGACGGCGCGTTATTACGACATCCTTCGGGAGGAAGAGTTCGAGGGTGTTATCCAGGGCGTGGAGCCTGACGGCCGCCTGTGCATCCTGGACGCTGGCGGGGAGCGCCGCCACTATCGTTTCAAAGAAGTAAGTTATATCCTATGAATAGAGAAATCTGGCTGGACTTTCTGCGGGTAACCGCTTGTTTTTTCGTCATGACCGTGCATGCAACCGAGCCCTTCTATCTGGGCGGAGACGGCACGCTGGTGCTCACATCCCAGGATGCCTTCTGGGTGTCCCTGTTCGAGGGCGTGGTGCGCTGCTGCGTGCCGCTGTTCGTGATTGCGTCCGCTTATCTGCAACTGCCCCTGCACTATCCCGCCGGCGAGTTCTTCCGCCGCCGTGCCGTCCGTATCCTCATCCCCATGGCCTTCTGGACGGTCGTGTACGCGCTGGTGTACGGGTCTCCCGTCGCCAATTTCAAGGGACTTCTCCTGAATTTCAACTATGCCGCAGGACACCTGTGGTTCGTGTATATGCTGCTGGGCCTGTATCTGATGATGCCCCTTCTCTCGCCCTGGCTGGAGAAAGTGTCCCGCAAGGAGCTCTCGCTGTACCTCGGAATCTGGGCGGTCACCCTGTGCATTCCCTTCGTACGTGAGGCTGCCGGCGGCATGGCGCCGATAATTTACGCCAAGGACGGGCTGCCGGCCCCGGCCCTGTTCCCGCTTTGGGGTGAAGCCTCGTGGAATCCCTTCGGCCTGTTCTACTATGTGAGTGGTTTCGTGGGGTATCTCCTGCTGGGCGTGTACGTGAAGCGCTTCGTCCCCGAGAACCGTCTGGTGCGTCCCGTGGGCTGGACGCTCTTCCTTCTGGGCTTCATCCTGCAGTGCTTCGGCCTGCTCCGACGCATCGTCGCCGCCGGCGGGTTCCCGGTGGAAGGCTCCGTGGAAGTTGCCGTGTCGTGGGAATGTGCCATCGCTTTCTGCGGCCTCCCCGTCGCCCTTTCCGCCCTCGGCCTTACCCTCGTCTTCCGCAGCGCTTTTGCGGGAGCTTCCGGTTCCGCTTTCTATCGGCACATCGTCCTGCCGCTTTCCTCGGCCGGGTACGGCATGTACCTTATGCATATGCTGGTGCTGGGGCCCGTATCGGCCTGGCTCCGCGCTCGTATGGGTGTCGGTTCCGAGGGAATCCTGGGCCCGGTCTGGACCACTCCCGTTGAGATTCTGGCGACGGCCCTTGTCACCTTCCCCGTCGTCGGGCTCATCGCTGTCCTCCTTCGCCGCATTCCCTACGTGGGAAGATTTTTGTAACTTTGCGAAAACGCTTTGATATGAAACGGCTTGCCTTTATCCTGGTCCTGCTGCTGGCGGCGATGCCGGCCCTGGCGCAGCAGTATCTTACCGTCAGCGATATCCCTTACAGCAAAGATACGGACGCCTATGCGCAGGAGCGCTGCCGGCTGGATGTCTACTACCCCACGGAACTGAAGGACTGCCCCGTGGTGGTGTGGTTCCATGGCGGAGGCCTTACCGGCGGCAACAAATTCATCCCTCAGGAACTCAAGAACAGCGGGCTGGTGGTGGTGGCCGTGAATTACCGGCTCATGCCGAAGGCTTCCATCGCGCAGTGCATCGACGATGCCGCGGCCGCCGTAGCCTGGACGTTCGCCCATATCGGCCAGTATAACGGGTCGGCCGATAAAATCTTCGTCGCGGGACATTCCGCCGGCGGGTACCTCACCGACATGATCGGCCTGGACAAGCACTGGCTGGCCAAATATGGCGTAGATGCAGACCGCATCGCGGCCCTCGTCCCCTACAGCGGGCAGGTGATCACGCACTTCGCCCTGCGCGAGCGCCGGGGCATGCAGCCCACGCAGCCGCTCATCGACGAGTTTGCGCCCCTGTACCATATCCGTCCGGACGCCCCGCCGGTGGTGATCATCTCCGCCGACCGCGAACAGGAACTCTATGGCCGCTATGAGGAAACCGCCTATTTCTGGCGCATGCTCAAACTGGTCGGCCATCCGGATGTCACCATCTATGAGCTGGACGGCTACAATCATTCAGACATGGCCGTTCCCGCCCATGCCATCCTCAAGAAAAACATCCAGCGCATATGCTCATCGCGTTAACCGGATATATGGGAAGCGGCAAAAGCACCGTGGGAGCCCTGCTCTCCGACGCGCTGGGCTGCCCGCTGATCGACCTGGACGAGGTAGTCGCCCGGAAGGCCGGCCGCTCCATCCCCGAAATCTTCGAGGCCGACGGGGAAAGAGGCTTCCGCCGCCTGGAAAAGCAGGCCCTCGAAAAAACGGTGGAGAAGTATGCCGAATCAACCGCCATCCTGTCGCTGGGCGGCGGTACCGTCACAGTGCCCGGCGCCGTGCAGCTGCTGCAGGAGAAAACCCTCTGCATCTATCTGAAGGCCGATACCGCCACCCTCCAGGCCCGCCTGGAAGGGCAGACGGAAGGCCGCCCGCTTGCCGGGGAAAACTTCGCCGGACGCCTCTCCGAAAGGGAACCCCTCTACCAGGCTGCCGCCCACATCACCCTCGAAACCGACGGGCTCACCCCCTCGGAAGTCGCCGACGAGATCATCATTTCCTGTTTGTAATTCTCCTCCTTTATGCCTACCTTTGTAAGACTATGGGCATAACGGAACGTCAGTGGATTGTCAAGGCGCCCGCCGATGCAGAAAAGGCGGCGCGGCTCGCTACGGAGCTCGGGATAGACCGGGTTCTGGCAGACCTTCTGGTCCAGCGTGGCGTGGAAACCTTCGAACAGGCCCGTTCCTTCTTCCGCCCCCGCCTGGAAGACCTCCACAACCCCTTCCTCATGAAGGACATGGACAAGGCCGTGGAACGCCTGCACCAGGCCATCACGGAGGGGCAGAAAATCCTCGTTTACGGAGACTATGACGTGGACGGCACCACGGCCGTCGCCCAGGTCTATTCCT
>JAEEGK010001949.1_pt1 | contig 51699 bp, 40 predicted proteins | sample 8958771 | NCBI WGS metagenome assembly JAEEGK01 (sample SAMN16246547, study PRJNA631951) | gut metagenome | biome: gut microbiome; feature: rumen; material: SC-attached | host: Bos | place: Iran: Karaj | collected 2018-10 | reverse complement strand
CTCGGTGGCCGTGGATGGTGGCTTCGGGGAAGACCGTACGAAGTGTGAAAATAAGTTAAATTTGCATATCTCTCAAACTTGTTGTACCTTTGTAGCCAGAAACGGGACGCTCTGCGGCCTCAGACGTGAGGCTAGTATCGGACGGCAACCAACGTAGTAACGGAACTCAGCCTGGGAAGTTCCGGAGATTGCGGAAGGACCTCCGAAACTTCACACCCCGAGTCTCGGACCTAGGCGCACTGAAAGTCCAAGCTGGCGGGACGGAAAGGGCGAGACAACGAGACGAAGTTGACAGGGCGACGTTAGCTAGCGTTCATTGACAATTAAAAAGGGAAGGCGAAGGGGAAGCCAAAGCCACCCCCGAACGATGGCATTTTCATCTCCCGGAGCTCCTGGACGTGCGGCTCGAAGTCCTTGTCGAAGCGGGCTATCTCGCGGTCGAGGAATGCCAGGCGGTCGGTGAGCCACTGCTTGAGCACCTTGATCTCCTCGGCGTACGAGCTGACGCGATAGGCTGCAAACCACCCGATGGCATCGCCGAAGCCTCCGAATCCGCCAAAGTCACCGAAATCGCCAAAGTCTCCGAACTGGCTCATGTCGAAGTTCTGAGGCATAGCCGGGAACCGCCCGGGAAACATGGGGATGGAATCGAGGTTCATCTGCGGGAAGCCATTCATCTGCGGGAAGCCATTCATCGGAGGGAAACCGCCCGGGAAAGCCGGGATGGAGTCGAAGTTCATCTGCGGGAAACCATTCATCGGAGGGAAGCCGCCGCCTGGGAAAGCCGGGATGGAATCGAAGTTCATGGGCGGGAAGCCATTCATCGGAGGGAAACCGCCTGGGAAAGCCGGGATGGAATCGAAGTTCATCGGAGGGAAGCCGAAGCCGCCTGCAGGCATCTGGGGGAAGCCGAACGACGGCTGCTGCGCGAGCTGCTCCTTCCGCTCCTCACTCACCAGCAATTCAGGATATTTCTCGAAATGACGGTCTTGCCAAGGTTCGATGAGCCTGGCATGACGGTCGATGTAGCCGAAGATGTGCTTGTTGCTCAGCACCGTCTTTCGCAGGGCTTTGTAGCGCACCTTCACGGCCTTGCGGAAAGCCGGGTCCTGAAGCAGGCGCTGCCAGAAGGCTGGCGTGGGCTGGGTGTTGCACCCCTCAAAGCACCACGACTCCGTGTTGTTGTCGTTGCAGAAGTTGCAGTTGCCATAAGCCAGGTTATAGTCCCACACAGGTCCTGCGAAGAGCTTTCCTCCCGTACCGTCCTCGCGTACCTTCTCTTTATAGAAGTATGCACTGCGCTTATATCCGTCGGCATTCAGACTCAGTTCGGTGTGGATGAAATAGTCGACGAAGGAGCCCACGTCGATCAGCCGCTCGTAGCCCCATTGAGGGTCGGTGAAGTGGTCGGACTGGATGGTCAGCTCCACCGAGTCGACATACTGCTCGATATACTTCAGCTGTTCGGGCTGCAGCTTCTTTTTCTTGGGATAGATGCACGACCAGGTGATCTGGCTGGTCATGATGCCGTCGCCGATGCCGGGGACCTTCGAGGGGAAGGTGGCATCTTCGTCGTTGTACGTGTCGATGCGCAGGATGTAGCCTCCCGTCAGTTCGCGCCCTTCCACGTCTTTCTTCTTCAGGTTGGCTATGTCGATGCGGTCAGCACCCCTTTTGATGGCCTCCGAAAGGATATAGACGCCACGATAGTCGCCGTCGACCATCACCTCGACCATTCGCGTCCGCGGACCCCAGTGGCCCATGTCGCGCCACAGCTGGAACGCCAGCGGGTCGCGCACCATCGACACATCGTTATACGGTGCCAGCAGCACCCAGTCGCTGTGGGCAGGCATTCCCAGCAGCGGGGCATCCACTTCTTTGCCGTTGGCGTCGCGCAGTTCGATGGTGTATTTCTTCTGATTGAAGCTCAGCGAGCTGTTGCCTCTCAGTTTGATGCCGATGTAACCGTCATAGTCGCCTGCCTTCATGCGGGCAGTCACTTTCTCACGGGCATTGAGGGCAGTGTCGGTGGTGATGGTGATGAGGGGCAACTTGTCGGCAGCCATCACCGTTGCTGCTATCATGACTGACAATAAAGATACTAAACTACGTCTCATAATTGCTTTTTACCTTATGCACTTTTGACGTTCTAACTTTCTTGCCGTTTAAAACAAAACACAAAAAAAAAGGGTCACCGCTGTGACCCAACCTTTGTTAACCTTAAATCTAATACTATGAAAAACACGGTGCAAAGGTACTGCATTTTGTGCGAATCCGCAAAGTTTTTAGCGCGAAATAGTTTAAGATTGACGTTTTATTGACATAAATCAAGCAAGATTGTTATTTTTGCTGCCTTGTTGCTATTGATTTGCCATTATTCGTCCGTTAGAATTTTCTAGATTGCGACCTAGCGGTCGAAAGTACTTTCGCTCGCTTATTCGTACCTTTGACCTGACGGTCGAAAGTACTTTCGCTCGGAAAAGAAAAGAAAAAAGGGTTTTTCTTTTGCTTTTCCCTCGCTTATTCGTACCTTTGCAGGCAGAAATGTGCAGATACTTATATATGTGGTGGCTGACGGCTTGCCTGCTCATGATCACGGGCTGCCGACAGCAAGAGTACATGGAACAGAGAAATGCCGTGTACTATTGGCGTACCACGCTACGTCTGTCGGCGGCTGAAAGACAGTTCCTCGATGACTACAAGATCGAGAAGGTGTACTGCCGATACTTTGACGTGGTGATGGACGACGACACGCAGATGCCACGACCCAATGCCACGATAGCCTTCGGCAGCGACGAGCGACAGCTTCCGGCCCATGTGGAGATAGTGCCCACGGTCTATATCACCGAGGACTGCATGCACCAACGGCACGACAGCTTGGCTGCTAGGCTGGTGGGACGTATCCTGCAGATGAACGAGACGCACGGCATCGAGCATGTCAGGGAGCTGCAGATGGACTGCGACTACACCTCGCGCAGCCGGCAGAATTACTATGACTTCCTCGAGGAGGTGCGCCGACTGGCCGACGAGCACGGGCTGACGCTCTCGGCCACCATCCGCCTGCATCAGCTGCAGATGGCGCCGCCGCCCGTGGACTACGGCGTGCTGATGCTCTATAACACCGGCGACCCGCGACGCTTCGAGGAACGCAACCCCATCCTCGACATTCGCGATGTGCAGCCCTATGCCGAGCACTTGCCGCACTACAAGCTGCCGCTGGCTGCCGCCTATCCTGTCTACCGCTGGATACGTGATGTGCAGGGAGTGCGCATCGAGCATACGGTCGAGGCCGACGAGATACTCGAGGTGAAGGCACTCGCAGAGCAGAAGCGCCCTGAGCTGCGGCAGACCATCATTACCTATCATTTGGACGAAGAAAACATTGACAGATACAAACCCGAAACCTATGAAGCGATTTATCATCATTAGCCTGCTGGCCCTGCTGGCCTTGCCCTCCACGGGCTGCATGTGGATAGACACCCACAACTACTATCTCTTCAACGTGTGCGACACTGAGGACTTTGAGGAGCATGTGAATGAGGTCACTAACAACAACTGGAAGGTGTACCTGGGCCAGAACGAGGTGTATTACGGTTTCAATGCCGACCGTATAGCCGAGGCGGCACAGAAGAAAGGCGACGACGAGATGGTCAGCTACGTGCGACAGCTGGAGCGCTACCTCGAGTGCGTCAGCCTGAAGAAGCGCGAGCAGTACTCCTGGAGCTACCCCACGGCAGAGGAGAGAGCTGCCAGCAAGAAGACGCTGGGCGAGATTCGGCTCTACGCACAGGGAAAGCTGAACGGACGGCTGCGCGCGCAGCATGCCCTGCTCTTCATGCGCTGTAACATGATGCTGGGTCAGCATGCCGAGAACGTCACTTTCTGGGAGAAGACGGCCAGCAAGCAGCGAGCTACGATCTATCGTGAGATGATGCAGAACATCTATGCAGGAGCACTGCTGAACACCAGCCAGGACGACAAGGCCGGACAGATCTTCGCCGAGCAGGGCGACTGGAACAGCCTGATGACGCAGTACTACAGGAAACGCTCGTTTCAGGCCATCCGTCAGGAATATCAGCGCAACCCCAAGTCGGCCGTGCTGCCCTTCCTGCTGGAGGATTTCGTCAACAACGCCCAGGAGGCCGTCGACGAGGATGGTTTCGGCAAGCTCTTCGTACGCGACATCCAGCGCAGCGAAGCCCAGCAGATGATCAACTTTGCCGGCGAGGTGGTCAGGGAAGGCAAGAGTCCCCATGCGGCCATGTGGATGAGTGCGAAGGCCTGGCTGGAGTTCCTCTATGGCAACAGCTCGCAGGCTATGGCCGACATCAAGGCTGCCGCCGGTCTTCAGGGGACACAGCGCATGAAGGATAATGCCCGTGTGCTGAAGCTGCATATCACTGCCATGCGGTCACAGCCTGGTGAGACCTTCGACAACTACCTGGCCGAGGAGCTGCAGTGGCTGCTGACGATGAAGGAGAGCGACGGCCACTATGGCAATGCCCTCGATCGCATCGTGCACCAGGCCCTCGAACCAAAATATTCGGCTGCCAACCGCCAGCCTGAGGCTCTCGCCATACTCAGCGCCATCCATGCCTCGCTCTATGACGATTATGTCGACTCGATGCAGGTAGATCATCTGCTGGCCTTCCGTGACTATGCGAAGAAGCCATCGCAATCAGCCCTCGACCGTGTGCTGAAGCCGCGACTCGAGCTCAACGACACGGTGATGGACGACCTGACCGGCACGAAGTACCTGCGCACCTGCCAGTGGAAGGAGGCACAGCAGTGGCTGCAGAAGGTGCCCCTGTCGTACTACAACGAGAAGGGATATGCCGTCTATGCCGCTAATCGCCGCTACAACGTTGAGCCTTGGATCAAGCGGCAGTGGCTGGCCGAAGACATGGAGTGGAGCACCGAGAAGCAAGACCTGAAGTCGAATCCGAAGATGGACTTCGCCCGTGAGATGCAGACGATGGAACAGAACTTGCAACGACTGACCGGCAAGGCCCGACAGCAGCTGTGCTATGATCTGGCCGTGCGCTATGCTCAGGCCGACCAGACGGGCGACTGCTGGTTTCTGCTGCACAACGGCAAGAGCTCGTACCTCGTGACAGGCAAGGCCGATACCGATATGAGAGCGAAGGCCGTCAGCCTGCTGCAGCAAGCCAGTCAGACCTCTGACCGCCAGCTGAAGGAGCGCGCACTCTTCGCCCTGGCCTATTACTACCTCAATGAAGAACCGTGGTACGAGCTGGAGTGGGACTCTCAGACTGCCAGCACTCAGCGTGTGGTCAAACAGTCGACTCAACATTACAAGGCCTGGAAGGCACTTGCCGACTTTGAGCAGGCCAACGCCGGTGCCATCAGCAGCTACGTAGCCCGTTGCGATGAATATAAGCAATTCAAGAAATTCTACAGGCCATGATCCGATCCTCCATCCTCACCTTACTACTGCTTGGCCTGACGGCAGCAGGAGCCAGTGCACAGCAGTTCGACCAGTACTTCGACGGGCGCAACCTGCGACTTGACTATATCTTTGCCGGCAGCAACACGGAGCAGAACATCTACTTCGAGCATGCCTACGTCACACCACAATGGGCCGGACGAAGGGCACGACTGGCAGAGATTCCCCTCAAGGGCAACGGACAGATCAGCCTGCGCGATCACGCCACGGGCGAGCTGATCTTCGTGCATACCTTCTCGACGCTCTTTCAGGAATGGCAGTCGGAGGAAGAGGCTACACGTGTGAAGAAAGCCTTCCAGACGAGTTACAACCTGCCCATGCCGCGTGAGAAGGTCGACGTCAGCGTCACGCTCAGCGACATCCACAACAAGGTCGTGGGACAGCTCACTCACACCATCGACCCTCGCGACATCCTCATTCGGCCTCTCGGACCCAATGGTATACCTTATTATTATATATGGCGTGGGAAGGGCAGCGGCGACAGCATCGACATCACTTCGTGCATCGACCTGGCCATCGTGGCCGAGGGCTACACACGACAGCAGATGGGGAAGTTCTATCACGACTGCCAGCGAGCCGTCGATGCACTCTTCGCCCACGAGCCCTTCACCTCGCTCAAAGACCGCTTCAACGTGGTGGCCGTCGCCTCAGAGTCACTCGGCGAAGGCCCCAGTGTGCCACATCGGCAGCGATGGAACCTCACGCCCATTGGCACGCACTACGACACCTTCTACAGCCAGCGCTACCTGATGACGCAGGACATTCACCGCCTCTACGACGTACTTGCCGGAGTACCCTTCGAACATGTCATCGTGCTTGTCAACAGCGACATCTATGGCGGAGGCGGCATCTACAACCAGATCAATGTCTTCCCCAGCGACCACCCCACTTTCAGCCAGGTGCTCGTGCATGAGTTCGGTCATGGATATGCCGGACTGGGCGATGAGTACTTCTATGACGACGGCTTCGAGTCGCGCTATCCTGCCGATACGGAGCCTTGGGAGCCAAACCTCACCACGCTGAAGGACTTCCAGTCGAAGTGGGCCGACATGCTGCCTGCTGGCACTCCCGTCCCCACGCCACCTTCGAAGGACGTGCCCAACTATCGCAACATACGCACTGAACAAGAGCAGCAGCGCCTCAATGCAGCTACCCAGCGCATAGGAGTATTTGAGGGCGGCGGCTATCAGTCGAAGGGAGTCTACAGGCCTGCCCAGGAGTGCAGGATGAAGATCAACGAGGTGGAGCACTTCTGCCCTGTCTGCACTCGTGCCATCCTCCGCATCACTGATTTCTACACCAGTAAGTGACTGCGACAGCAGCCCCCTGATATGCCCTCGGGGGAAAACTCGTTTTGATTCCAGTGGAGGAAAAAGTCTCGCGGCTTCTTAAGACGAATCTTAGGAAGCCGCGAAAAATATGCGTTAGTAAGGTAAAAACTGACTCTTACTGAGCCTTAGCAGGATGGATGGCCTTCCAGATGCCTGCAGCACATGCGCCGCCCACCAACGGACCAATGATAAACACCCAGAGCTGGCTCAGGGCATCGCCGCCTTCAAAGAGGGCCGGGCCGATGGAGCGTGCAGGGTTGACGCTGGTGCCGGTGAAGTGAATACCGACGAGGTGGATGAGGATCAGCGAAAGGCCGATGGCCAGACCAGCGAAGTTGTTGGTGGCACCATTGGTCTTCGACGTTGCTCCAAGCACGACGAGGACGAAGATGCAGGTAAGCACAATCTCGACAATCAGTCCGTTGCATACTCCGAAGGCACATGCGTTGGCACCTGTGGCGGTGGTGATAACGGCTGTTGGCTCTGCAGTGTCAACGATAAGCTTCAGCAGGGCAGCGGCGATAACGGCGCCGATCACCTGGAAGATCATGTACATGCCGCAGTCCTTCGACGACATACGTCCCGTGAGGAAGCAGCCAAGGGTGATGGCCGGATTGATGTGGCATCCTGAAATGCCTCCGATGGTGTAGGCCATTGCTACTACAGCCAGACCAAAGGCCATAGCTGTACCCACGATAGATGCTGTGTCACTGCCACAGCCCAGGGCAACGGCAGCGCCGCAGCCCAAGAACGTCAATACGAACGTTCCCACAAGTTCTGCTAGATACTTCTTCATACTTGCATTGTTTTAAGGGGTTAATAATAAAACTGCTGCAAAGTTACAAAATAATTCGAAACTAGCAAAGGGTAGTGGGATTTTTTTGAAAAAAACTATCGATGCTTCCTATTGGCACGCTGCTGACGGTATTTCGCCTTCTGTCGTGCCGAGCCGCTGCCGTGAGCTCCAGTGATATACTGTTTCTTCTTGGCTTTGGTCTTAACTTTTCCTTCGGAAGGGTCGTGGCGCTCGCCACCCCTGCCGAAGGAAATGCCATTCTCGAGGATATGCTGAAAATCGTCCATACGTGATAATCAATGATGGAACAGACGCACACCAGTAAACGCCATCGCGATGCCGTATTTGTCGCAGGTCATGATCACATGATCGTCGCGGACGGAGCCTCCGGCCTGGGCGATGAACTCCACGCCGCTCTTGTGGGCACGCTCGATATTGTCGCCAAAGGGGAAGAAAGCGTCCGACCCCAGAGCGACCTTTGTGTTCTGAGCTATCCACTCACGTTTCTCCTGTAGCGTCAGCACTTCCGGCTGACGAGTAAAGAACTGCTGCCAAGCTCCATCGCGCAGCACGTCGTCGTGCTCGTCTTCTGAAATATAGACGTCGATGGTGTTGTCGCGGTCAGCACGGCGGATATCGTCCTTGAAGGGCAGTGCCATCACCTTGGGATGCTGGCGCAACCACCATATATCGGCCTTCTGGCCTGCCAGTCGAGTGCAATGGATGCGGCTCTGCTGGCCTGCGCCGATGCCGATGGCCTGTCCGTCCTTCACATAGCAGACGGAGTTGGACTGTGTGTATTTCAGTGTGACGAGAGCTATCATCAGGTCGCGGCGTGCCTCAGGTGTGAAAGTCTTGTTCTGCGTGGGGATATTCTCAAAGAGGGCAGAATCATCCAAGCGAATCTCGTTACGCCCCTGTTCGAAGGTGACGCCATACACCTGCTTGCACTCGATGGGAGCAGGACTGTAGGAGGGATCGATCTTGATGACGTTGTATGTACCCTTACGCTTCTCACGCAGGATCTGCAGAGCCTCGTTGGTATAGTCTGGTGCGATAACGCCGTCGCTCACCTCGCGCTTGATGATAATAGCTGTAGTCTTGTCGCAAGTGTCGCTCAGCGCGATGAAATCACCGTACGACGACATGCGGTCGGCACCACGTGCCCGGGCATAGGCACAGGCAATGGGCGACTGGTCGAGACCTTCGATGTCGGCTACGAAATAGATATGCTTCAGCGTGTCGCTCAGAGGCAAGCCCACTGCGGCGCCTGCCGGGGAGACATGCTTGAACGAGGCAGCAGAAGGAAGACCAGTGGCCTGGCGCAGTTCCTTCACCAACTGCCATGAATTGAAGGCATCCAGCAGATTGATGTAGCCGGGACGGCCGTTCAACACTTCGATGGGCAGCTCTGACCCGTCGGCCATGAACACCCGTGATGGTTTCTGGTTCGGATTACATCCGTACTTCAGTGCTAACTCTTTCATTGTTCTCCTATAATTAAATAATGTATTGCTTCCGTCAGTCAAGGAACAAAAAAAGCCGCACATCAGGTATGCTTGTGCGGCTTTTCATGGTTGCGGAGGCAGGACTCGAACATGCGACCTCCAGGTTATGAGCCTGGCGAGCTACCAACTGCTCCACTCCGCGATATTTTTAAAATCGGGTGCAAAGGTACTGCTTTTTTTCCGATTATGCAAATTTTCCTGTATCTTTTTTCATTTTTACCACTTTTTCCCAAGAAAAGCTTGGTCGTTTGAAATAAATGGTGTAATTTTGCACACGTTTTACCAAGTGTGCATAACATGTCAATATCAAAAACACGGCAACTGCTGGTAGACGTGGCACGCCAGCTTTTTGCCAAGAACGGACTAGAGAACACCACAATGAACGACATTGCCCAGGCCTCAGGCAAGGGACGTCGCACGCTCTACACTTACTTCAAGTCGAAGGACGACATCTACTATGCCGTCATCGAGACAGAGTTGGAGCGACTCTCCGACAAGCTCGACGAGGTGGCATCGCGCAAGATCAGCCCTCAGGAGAAGGTCATCGAGCTCATCTACACCCACTTGAGCATGATTCGCGAGACGGTGGTGCGCAACGGCAATCTGCGAGCCGAGTTCTTCCGCAATATCTGGATGGTGGAGAAGGTGCGCAAGCACTTCGACCTGGCCGAGGTGGAGCTGTTCAGGAAGGTCTTCGCCGAAGGCAAGGAGGACGGTGAGTTCGACATCGAGAATGTCAACCTCGTGGCCGACATCACCCACTACTGCATCAAGGGCCTGGAAGTGCCCTACATCTACGGCCGCATTGCTCACGGTATGAAGGAGGAAGACACCAAGCCTCAGGTGGCCAAGTTCGTGTATGGTGCCCTTGGTAAGCACAGGCCTTGAAAGTATTTGCACACCAAGCGAAGCTTGGGCCTCACGAAAGAGATTATTATCATCAAACTATAGAAATTAATGGGATTATTAGAAGGTAAGACTGCGCTGATCACTGGTGCAGCACGCGGTATCGGAAAAGCTATCGCACTAAAGTTTGCCGAGGAAGGAGCCAACGTGGCATTCACCGACCTCGAAGTCAATGAAGAAACTGAGAAGGAGATCGCCGCCAAGGGCGTGAAGGCCAAGAGCTATGCCTCGAATGCCGCTGACTTCGCTCAGACGGAGGAAGTGGTGAAGCAAGTGAAGGAAGAGTTTGGCAGCATCGACATCCTCGTCAACAATGCCGGCATCACCAAGGACGGCCTGATGCTGCGCATGACGGAGCAGCAGTGGGATGCCGTGATTGCCGTCAACCTGAAGTCGGCCTTCAACTTCATCCATGCCTGTGTGCCCGTGATGATGCGCCAGCGTGGAGGAAGCATCATCAACATGGCCAGCGTGGTAGGTGTGCACGGCAATGCCGGACAGGCCAACTATGCAGCCTCGAAGGCCGGACTCATCGCTTTGGCAAAGAGCATCGGACAGGAGATGGGTCCGAAGGGCATCCGTGCCAACGCCATCGCCCCCGGATTCATCGATACAGCTATGACGCAGGCCCTCTCTGAGGAGGTTCGCCGCGAATGGTGTCAGAAGATTCCTCTCCGTCGTGGAGGTACCGTCGACGACATTGCCAACTGTGCCGTGTTCCTGGCCAGCGACATGTCGAGCTACATCAGCGGACAGGTCATCCAAGTCGACGGTGGCATGAATATGTAAGCCGAGCATAGAGGCATCCTTGTGCGGTGATGACTGAAAGCTGACGTGAAGAACCACTCATCCCCCTGTGTTTATCCCTTAGCTGTGCCTCCCCTCTCGGGGGAGGCAGGGAGAGGGGTGTGTTTTTCTGTGATTTCTGTGTGGGATTATAATTTTTTTTCGTACCTTTGCACGGAATAACAGAGAGTATGGAACAGCTGCTGCATTACGTCTGGCGACATAAAATGTTTCCCCTGGGCACCCTGCAGACCACCGACGGTCGCGAGGTGGAGGTGATTGATGCCGGCCTGCACAACAGGAATGCAGGTCCCGACTTCTTCAATGCCAAGGTGCGCATAGGAGGAACGCTCTGGGTGGGCAATGTGGAGATACACATGAAGTCGAGCGACTGGTATCATCACGGCCATGACCACGACCCTAAATATAATAATGTGGTGCTGCACGTAGTGAGCGTGGCCGACACGGAGGTGCTGACACAGGACGGCAACTACCTGCCGCAGGTGGAGGTGGAGGTGCCTGGCCACATACAGGAGCATTATGAGGAGCTGCTGCACTGTGACAAGTATCCTCCCTGCTACAAGATCATACCTGAGCTGACACCACTGATGGTACACTCGTGGATGGCTGCCCTGCAGACAGAACGCCTGGAGCAGAAGACGGAGGCCATCTGCCAACGAGTGGAGCAGACAAGGGGCTCGTGGGAGGATGCCTATTTCATGACCCTGGCACGTAACTATGGCTTCAGCATCAATGGCGACACCTTCGAGCAATGGGCCAGGAACATCGCACCCAGTGCCGTAGGGAAACATCGCGACGACCTTTTCCAAATAGAAGCCATCTTCATGGGACAGGCCGGACTGCTGGAGCTGCACAGCATTCCTCAGCGCTATCAGGCTGCGGCGCTGAATGAGGGCTACTTCACGAAGCTGCGCAATGAGTACCTCTACCTGCAGCATAAGTTCCAGATGAGTCCCATCAATCACGAGCTATGGCACTTCCTCCGGCTGCGTCCGCAGAACTTCCCCCATATCCGCATCTCCCAACTGGCTAACCTCTACTATGAGCGGAGGGCTAGTCTCAGTGCCCTGATCGAGTGCGAGACGGTGGAGGAGCTTCGGCAACTGCTGTCCACGCATGTCACACCCTACTGGGAGACGCACTATGTGTTTGGCTCGGAGAGTCCCAAGAGCAGCAAGAGGATGTCGAAAGCCTCTGTCGACCTGCTCATCATCAATACTGCCATACCCATGCTCTTCGCCGTAGGCCGCCATAGGCAGAAAGAAGAGCTGTGCGACCGCGCCTTCGATATGTTGGAGCAGATGAAGGCCGAAAAGAACCACATCATCACCATGTGGCAGGAGTGTGGGCTGCCAGTGAAGACTGCTGGCGACAGCCAGGCCCTCATCCAACTGAAGAAAGAGTATTGCGACCGAAAGGACTGCCTTCGCTGTCGTTTTGGCTATGAGTATCTGAGAGGGAAATGAAAAGTGGAAAGAGGAGAGTGGAAGGAGATTTAAAACATGAAAACATATCACTTTGAAACACGCATGGAGGTTCGCGACTACGAATGCGACATCGAGGGCATCGTCAACAATGCCCAGTACATCCATTATTGCGAGCATACGCGCCACCTGTTTCTCAAGCAGTGTGGCTTAAGTTTTGCAGAGATGCACCAGAAAGGCGTCGATGCTGTTGTGGCACGCATGCAGCTGCAATACAAGTCACCCCTCAAGCCTGATGATGAGTTCGTTTCACGTCTTCGCCTGGAAAAGGAAGGCATCAAATATGTCTTTTATCAGGACATTTTCAGGGCGGCCGACGAACAGCTGTGTTTTCGTGGGAAGATAGAGCTGGTTTGTCTGGTAAATGGCCGTCTGGCTCCTAGTCCTGACTATGACCGTGCATTCGAAAAATACATCCAGGAATCATGAACGAGGAAGAGATACGCTATGCCATCGCACTGACTTACATGACGGGGTTCAACTTCGCCACAGCCCTGGTACTCTATCGAGAGCTGGGTGGCGCTAAAGCCATCTATGACCACCGCAATGATATCCGTGATGTGGTGCCCGACTGCTCGCCACGCCTGGCAGAAGTGCTCAAGAACTGGAGTGCACCCCTGGAGCAAGCTGATGCTGAACTGCAGTTCATCAACAAATACAACATTCAGGCATTGCCCCTGGCTGACGACTCGTATCCTGCAAGGTTGCGCGAATGTCCTGATGCGCCCATCATCATCTATTATAAAGGCACGGCCGACCTCAACCAGAAGCATGTCATCAATATCGTGGGAACGCGTCATTGCACTACATACGGACAAGATCTCGTGCGACGATTCATCACCCAACTGAAGGAGTTATGTCCACAAGTGCTCATCGTCAGCGGACTGGCCTACGGCATCGATATTTGCGCACACCGCCAAGCTCTGGCCAGTGACCTTGAGACAGTAGGAGTGCTGGCACATGGGTTGGAAAAGATCTATCCCACGCAACATCGTGACACAGCGGCTCAGATGATCAGGCAGGGCGGACTGCTCACCGAATATGTGTCGTATTCACACATGGACAAGTCGAATTTCGTGCGTCGCAACCGTATTGTGGCAGGCATGACCGATGCCACCATTCTCGTGGAGAGCGCAGCACACGGAGGAGGACTTATCACGGCTGAGATAGCTCAGGGCTACGGACGCAATGTGTTTGCCTTTCCCGGGCCTGTGGGTGCAAAGTACAGCGAAGGATGCAACAATCTGATTCGCGACAATGGCGCAGGCCTGATTTCTTCGGCTGAGGACTTTATCAAGGCCATGGGATGGCAGTCGGATGCCCTCTTGCAGCAAGCAAAGAGCGAAGGAATAGAACGAACTTTCTTTCCTGATCTGACAGGCGAAGAGCAGGCCATAGTCGCCGTGCTCGACCAAGAAGGTGACCTGCAGCAGAATATACTCTCAGTAAAAACCAACTTACCTATCGGAAAACTCACCGCCATACTCTTCCAGCTGGAGATGAAAGGGGTGGTGAGACCTCTGGCAGGTGGGAATTATCACTTGTTGAAATAGCGATGAAACACAAGCAGCCTGCCATTATATTGCCCGAGGGAGGATGCAGCCAGGTGCTGCTCCATGCCTGTTGTGCGCCCTGCTCGTCGGCCATCGTGGAATGGATGCTTCAGAATGGCGTGCGTCCCACCATCTTCTATTTTAACCCCAATATCTTCCCTCGACAGGAATACGATATCAGGAAGGCAGAAAGCAAGAGGCATGCAGAAAGTCTGGGGATTGAGTGGATTGACGGCGACTACGACCATCAGTCGTGGCTAGATGCCGTCAGGGGGCTGGAAGGAGAGCCTGAACGCGGATGTCGCTGCCTGCAGTGTTTCAGGCTAAGACTCTTGGAGACAGCCAGGCAGGCCCAGCGTCTCGGCATGGTTCATTTCACCACCACCCTGGCATCGTCGCGCTGGAAGAGTATCGAACAAATCACTGAAGCAGGGCTCGCAGCCCAGGCCAGCGTACCCGGCACGGTGTTCTGGGCACAAAACTGGAGGAAGGGAGGACTGAGCGACCGCCGCAACCAATTGCTGCGTGAATATGCCTTCTACAATCAGCAATATTGTGGCTGTGAATTCAGTCAGCGATGACTTTTTGCAGGTTTTTCGCATACTTTTCTCCTTGCATATCATCTTTTGCAAAAAAAGTATCATGATGTTTGAAAATAATAACGTACCTTTGCAGCACAAATCTATTAGTGAAGACTAAAGACTGAATACATGAAACAATTATTTGCTTTGTTAATCGCCCTTATGGCATTTCTTCCTCTGCAAGCCCAGATCAGAGGAAACAACATCGTAGTCACTGTCGAGCCCGACCATCAGGACTGGAAGTACAATGTAGGTGAGACCGCTAAGTTTGTCGTTGAGGTGCGACGCTCAGGCACCTTGATTGAAGGTGTCAGCATCGACTATTCCGCCGGGCCTGAGATGTACCAGAACGAGAAGAAGAGCCTCACCCTGAAGGACGGCTCGCTGAAACTGCAGGGGAAGATGTCGTCGCCCGGCTTCTATCGCGTTGACGTCACGGCTCATGTCGACGGCAAGGACTACAAAGGTGCCTGTGCGGCTGCTTTCTCACCTGAGCAGTTGCAGCCTTCCACCATCATGCCCGGCGACTTTGAAGCATTCTGGCAGCAAGCCATCGCTGATGCCCGCAAGACAGACCTCGATCCTACGAAGCGTCTGTTGCCTGAGCGCTGCACGAAAGACGTGAACGTCTACGAAGTCAGTTTCAACAATGCCCGTTGGGGCTCACGCACCTATGGCATCCTCTGTATTCCCGTGAAGGAAGGCAAGTATCCTGCGCTGCTGAGGGTGCCTGGTGCTGGCGTGCGACCCTATGGTGGCGACATCTATACTGCATCGCAGGGAGCCGTCACCCTCGAAATAGGCATACACGGCGTACCTGTAACGATGGAGCAAAAGGTCTATACCAATCTCAATGAAGGAGCCCTCAATGGATATTGGGAGTTTGGCATGGACAATCGTGACAAGAGCTATTACAAGCATGTCATCGTAGGCTGCATACGGGCTTTGGACTATATCGAGCAATACACTCCTTGGAACGGTAAGGAGTGTGGCGTCACTGGCTCAAGCCAGGGAGGATTCCTGTCGCTGGTCACGGCTGGGCTGGACAAGCGTATCACCTGCTATGCTCCTGTGCATGCTGCCCTCTGCGACCATACTGCCTCGCTGAAAGGCGTTGCCTGCGGATGGCCACATTATTTCTATTGGAACAAAGGGAAAGGCATGGAGAAGCAGATTGAATGCTCGCGCTATTACGACGGAGTGAACTTTGCCCGTCTGATAAATGGCCAGCAAAAGGGATGGTTCTCCTTTGGCTATTGCGACGATGTGGTGCCTCCCACTACTGCCTGGGCCACTTACAACATCGTCAAGGGTCCGAAGGAAATCTCTCCCTACCAAATGACTTGGCACTTCTGGTATCAGGAGCAGTGGGACGAGTGGGAGCAGTGGCTGCTGACACAACTGGGAATCAATAAATAAAGATAACTATGAGAAAGAAGACGAAGATTGCAATGGCTGTGGCAACAGGATTGCTGATGGCCTGTGGTGCACAGAAAAACAGCAATGCTGCAACTGAGAGTGAGACAACCGCTGCCCAGCAGCTTTTCAGCCGTATGGATACCTTGCGACAGGAGGGCTATATGTTCGGACATCAGGATGATCCGATGTACGGACTGACCTGGGCCTACGACAAGGACAGCAGCGACGTGAAGAACACCTGCGGTGACTATCCTGCCGTGATGGGCTTTGAACTGGGAGGCATTGAGATGGGCGATGCAAAGAGCCTCGACAGCGTGCCCTTCAGCCGCATTACCGAAGAGGTGGTCAAGCATCATCAGCGTGGAGGTATCGTCACTTTAAGCTGGCATCCCCGTAATCCGCTCACCACGTCTGAGAAGGGTGGAGAATGGCCACAGGGGACTGCATGGGACGTATCCGACTCAACTGTCGTACGTAGCATTTTGCCAGGAGGATCGCAATATGATAAGTTCCAGGTGTGGATGCAGCGTCTCAGTGATTTCCTGGCTACACTTAAGACCGATGACGGCCAGCTGGTGCCCATCATCTTCCGCCCCTGGCATGAGAATACTGGCTCATGGTTCTGGTGGGGCGAGAAACTCTGCAGCGTTGAGGAATATAAGGCACTGTGGAACATGCTGCAGGACAAGCTCACAGCCGACGGCTTCGACAATCTGCTCTGGGCATACTCGCCAGGAATGGCAGGTGACCTCACGGCAGAAAAGTACTTGGAGCGTTATCCTGGCGACGACCGTATCGGTATCGTTGGCATCGACGGCTATCAATGGGGGAAGAAAGAGGATTTTGTCAGTCAACTCGACCAAAACCTCCAGATGCTCTGCCAGTTTGCCAAAGATCATGGGAAGATTGCTGCCTTGACAGAGTGTGGACTGAAGAACCTGGCCGACCCCACTTGGTGGACCTCTACCTTGCAGCCCGTGGTCGACAAGTATCCCATCAGCTATCTCCTCGTCTGGCGCAATTATGAGAAAGAATGGTTCGGACCGTCGCCCGTTAAGCCCGATGCTCCCTACTTCAAAGAGTTCCATGCTGCCGACAAGACTTTGTTCCTCAAAGATATCCAATAAGACTATGAATGAATTTCAGGCCAAGGTGGCAGCCCTGCGCAGCCGCCATGAAAAGTTACTATGCCGCATAAACCAACCCAGAGAATGGGGCAACGGCATCTATGAGAAATATATCTATCCCATTCTCACTGCCGACCATACCCCGCTGGAATGGCGCTATGACTTCTGCGAGCAGGATAATCCCTTCCTCATGCAGCGTATCATGATGAACGCCACGCTCAACGCTGGTGCCATGAAATGGAATGGCAAGTATGTGCTCATCGTCCGTGTGGAGGGAGCCGACCGAAAGTCGTTCTTTGCTGTAGCTGAGAGTCCTAACGGAGTGGACAACTTCCGTTTCTGGCCAGAGCCCATCACCATGCCTGAAGCTCCTTCCGACTCTTCTGAAGGAGGGGTGAATCCTGCCACCAATATCTATGACATGCGTATTACGCAGCACGAAGACGGCTGGATCTATGGTGTGTTCTGTGCTGAGCGTCATGATGACTCACAGCCAGGTAATCTCTCTGCTGCAACGGCTACGGCAGGCATTGCCCGTACGAAGGATCTCATCAGTTGGGAACGGCTGCCCGACCTGAAATCAAAGAGTCAGCAGCGCAATGTGGTGCTGCATCCTGAGTTCGTCAATGGAAAATATGCCTTCTACACCCGTCCGCAGGATGGATTCATCGACACAGGAAGTGGTGGCGGAATCGGATGGTCGCTGGTTGATGACATCACTCATGCCGAGGTACGCGAGGAGAAGATCATCTATGCCCGCCACTACCACACCATCACTGAAGTAAAGAATGGCGAGGGGCCACATCCTATAAAGACTCCCAAGGGATGGCTCCACCTGGCCCATGGTGTCAGAGCTACTGCTGACGGGCTTCGCTATGTGTTATACTTGTATATGACTGCCCTCGACGACCCCACACGTGTTATCGCCAGACCTGGTGGCTATTTCCTTGTACCTGAGGGTGACGAATATGTTGGTGATGTGATGAACGTGGCTTTCGCCAACGGATGGATTGTCGACAATGACGGCAGGGTATTCATCTACTATGCTACAGCCGACACTCGCATGCATGTGGCAACGTCATCCATCGATCGTCTCATTGATTACTGTATGAACACTCCAGAGGATGGTCTGTGTACTGCAGCAAGTGTTGAGACCATCAAGAAACTGGTGGCGAAGAATAAGAATGTCAAATTATAAATAGTAAACAAATATGGCTAGTTTAAAAGAGAAAATCGGCTATGCCCTGGGCGATGCCGCAGCAGGAGGTATCACATGGAAGATCATGTCAATAGCCTTTCCCCTGTTTTTCACCAATGTGTTCGGACTTACCTTTGCCGATGCAGCCATGCTGATGCTCATCGCTCGAATGTTCGATGTCGTCACCGACCCGCTGATGGGCGCGCTGGCCGACCGTACTCAGTCAAAATGGGGTACCTACCGCCCATGGCTCATCTATGGTGCCATCCCCTTTGGCCTCATCTTTGCCCTCCTGCTCTACACACCCGACTTCGGACCCGTGGGCAAGCGCATCTGGGCATACTCGCTCTATCTGCTAATGATGGCATGCTACACAGCTGTTAATGTGCCCTACGGCTCACTGCTGGGCGTGATGACTGATGACGATAACGAGAAAAACCAGTTCTCGTCATTCCGCATGGTGGGTGCCTATGCCATGGGATTCATCACCCTGCTCTCTTTCCCCTATCTGCAGAAGTTCGTCGGAGGCACACCACAGCATCAGTATGCCGTGCTGGGTGCATTCTTCGGCGTGCTGGCAGCAGCAGGAACCCTGGCTTGCGGACTGCTCACTAAGGAACGTCTGAAGCCCGTACGCGCAGAGAAGTTCTCGTTCAAGCCTTTTGCTGATCTCTTCCGTAACAAGCCCTGGATCATCCTGACGCTCATAGGCATCTGCACCAATTTCTTCAACGGTTTCCGTTATGCTGTGGCAGGATACATGTTCGAATATTGTCTGCATGGCGACGTAACGGTGAGCGGGCTCATCATCAACTATACCGTATTCATGACCTTTGGTGAGCTTACCTGTATGATTTTTGGTGGCGTATCACCTAAGTTCACCCAGTGGATGGGCAGCAAGCGGAAAGCATTCCAAGTGGCAGCACTTATCTGTATGATCTTTTCCATCGGTTTCTTCTTTATTCCTATGGATCCTGCATATATCTGGGTGATGGTAGCCCTGGTTGTGCTTACCTCTGTAGGCATTGGGCTCTACTCGCCACTGCTGTGGTCGATGTACGCTGATGTGGCCGACTATGCTACTGAGAAGAACGGCACCTCGTCAACAGGACTCATCTTCTCATCAGGCACCATGGCTCAGAAATTCGGCACAGCCATCAGTGGCTCTCTGGTTGCATTGTTCCTCGGACTGGCAGGTGCCAGCATGGTCACCGACTCGATGGGCAACTCCAGCGTCGACCCCGCCTCCATCACCGATTCCGTGCTAAGCATGGTATGGAATCTGTTCTCTCTCTTTCCTGCTGCCATTGCTTTTATCATCATCCTGCTCACCAAGCTATATCCTATTAAAAAATGAGTAACTCCCCTATTCATAGTGATGCCATCGCCGTCATGCGGAGTGAGATGTTGGATGTGCTGGAAAACAACATCCTGCCTTTCTGGATTGACAAGATGGTAGATTATGAGAACGGTGGTTTCTATGGACGCATCGACGGTCAAATGCAGCTGCATCCTGAGGCTGAGAAAGGAGCCATACTTAACGCCCGGATCCTCTGGAGCTTTTCTGCTGCCTATCGCGTACTACGCAAGCCAGAGTATCTCGTGGCCGCCACTCGTGCCAAAGACTACTTGATAGAGCATTTCATTGACAAAGAGTATGGCGGAGTGTACTGGAGCCTTGACTGCAAGGGCTATCCGCTCGATACGAAAAAGCAGTTCTACGCTATTGGCTTTGCCATCTATGGGCTCTCGGAATATGTACGTGCTACAGGCGACCGAGAGGCATTAGACTATGCTATCGCACTCTATGAGAGCATAGAGGAACACGCTTTCGATACTAAGTATAACGGCTATATCGAAGCCTGCACCCGAACTTGGGGCAAGATCGCTGATATGCGCTTGTCGGAGCTTGATGCCAACTACCCCAAATCGCAGAACACGCATCTGCACATCATCGAACCTTACACCAATTTGCTGAGGTGTCTGAAGGAGATGCAGACATCATCATCGTGCAACTATGTGCCAGCTATAGGCTCTGTGCTGCCTGTGGACATTGCTGTGCCTGTAGAATTCTTGGATCGCCTCGAAGGCTCTCTACGTAATCTCATCGACATCTTTACTGACCGCATACTGAACCCTGAGACACATCATCTCGACCTCTTCTTTGAGATGGACTGGACGCGTGGTGCCGGCCATCTGGAGAGCTATGGACACGACATTGAGTGCTCGTGGCTGATGCATGAAGCCGCACTCGTGCTGGGCGACTTGAAGGTGCTGAAGAAGGTGGAGAAGGTCGTGCGTGAAGTAGCTCAAGCCTCAGCGAAAGGCCTGCGCCCTGACGGCTCTTTGATTCATGAGGCAAACCTCAACACTGGCCATGTGGATGATGACTTGCACTGGTGGGTACAGGCAGAGAATGTTGTTGGCTGGATGAACATTTACCAGTATTTTGGTGATGAAGACGCATTGCAGAATGCCATCCGCGGATGGGACTTCATCAAGGATAAACTGATCGACTATGAGCATGGAGAGTGGTATTGGAGCCGTCATGCTGATGGCACATTGAACCTCGACGACGACCACGCAGGCTTCTGGAAGTGTCCGTATCATAACAGTCGCATGTGCCTGGAAATCATCGAACGCTTTTGAATAATGACCATTATATGATAAAGGAAAAGAACTCATTTCATTGAACATATTATGAAGAAAGCCCTTTTAGGAGCGCTGATGCTCCTCACTACGACCACCTCTCTCGCATGGCAGGGAGAAGTCACCATTGAGACTCCCAACACACAATTGCTCCTCTCAGCATGGGAAGGTGGCGACCTGCGACAGTCTTACTATGGCGACAAGAGTGCTACACTAAAGCAGCTGCGTGACGCAGGAGCAGATCTTAACTTTCATGCGCTTCCTGCCTTTGGTACTGTTGATGCCGTACAGGCTCCTGCTCTTCAGGTGCAGCACATGGATGGCGACCTGAATCTGGAACTCTATGTGACCAACTATGAAGCGAAAGACGAACCCCGTGCCAAGATTCATGTCTTCACTATGCAGGACAAGCTGATGCCTGTCACGGTGAAAGTCTTCTACAAAGCCTATAAACACGTTGATGTCATCGAAACCTGGACAGAGATCTCCCATCAGGAGAAAAAGGCTATCATCCTGAAGCGCTTCGATTCTGGACACCTCACACTACGCCAAGGTGATGTCTGGATCACCCATCTGCATGGAAACTGGGCGGCAGAGAGCGAACCGACGATGGAACCTCTCACCCAAGGCATGAAGACCATCTGCAATACCGATGGCACACGCAATTCACATCTCGATGCGCCTGAACTGATGATTTCTCTCGACGGCAAACCTCAGGAACAAACAGGACGCACTATCGGCCTCGCTCTCTGCTGGAGCGGAAACTTCGAACTGCGCATGAACACCATCAGCCACAAAGAACATCATGTGTATGCTGGCATCGCTCCTCTCTCCAGTGAATATGTTCTTGAACCCAAGGAAGTATTCCAGACACCTCACTTGGCCTTGGCCTATAGCCCTGAGGGACTGGGAGGCGTCAGTCGTATCTTTCACAATTGGGCACGCAAGGAAGGTATGTTCCATCGTGGCATGAAGACGGGTGACATCCTGCTGAACTCCTGGGAAGGCATCTATCTTGATATCACTGAGGAAAAGATTATCAAGATGATGGATGACATTGCTGCCTTCGGCGGCGAGCTCTTCGTCATGGACGACGGCTGGTTTGGCGACAAGTATCCACGCAAGCAGGACAACTCCTCACTGGGCGACTGGGTGGTCGACAAGAACAAGTTGCCCAACGGCATTAAGGCGCTCACCGATGCTGCCAAACAACGTAAAATAAAGTTCGGCATCTGGATAGAGCCGGAGATGACCAATACCACCAGCGAGCTCTACGAGCAGCATCCCGACTGGGTGCTGCAAACCAAGGGGCGTGAGCTGAAGCAAGGACGTGGCGGCACACAGGTGGTGCTCGATCTCACTAATCCCCAGGTCCAGGACTTTGTCTTCGGCATCGTTGACCACTTGATGACCGAATACCCTGAAATCAGTTATATCAAATGGGATGCCAATGCCCCTGTCCAGAACTATGGATCACTCTATCTGCCCAAGTCAAAGCAGAACAATATCTCTATCGACTATCATCGCGGACTTATCTCCACGCTACAGCGCATCCGAGCTAAGTATCCTGACCTCGTCATCCAAGACTGTGCCAGCGGAGGCGGACGTGCCAACTATGGCCTGCTCCCCTACTTCGACGAGTTTTGGGTCAGCGACAATACCGATGCTCTGCAGCGTGTCTACATCCAATATGGCACCAGCCTCTTCTTCCCAGCCAATGCTATGGCGCAGCACATCAATCATTGTCCCTACTGGAACACTGGCGGACGTGTTATTCCCATCAAGTTTCGCTGCGATGTAGCCATGAGTGGACGACTTGGCATCGAACTGCAGCCAAAGGACATGACAGACGAGGAGCGAAAGCAGTGCACTACATGCTTCGCTGATTACAAGGCACTACGCCCAGTTATTCAGACTGGCAACCTCTACCGCCTGCTCTCACCCTACGACCGCAAGGGAGTTGCTAGCCTCATGCATGTCGACGATGCTCAATCGCAGGGTGTATTGTTCGTCTATAAGACCGACAACTACTACGACCAGCCCCTGCCACGCCTACGCCTAGCCGGCCTCAATCCAGACAAGAGTTATACCTTGACTGAGCGCAATGTGAAGATAGGTCAGCGACCCTGTTCCCTCAATGGTAAGCAATTCACAGGACGCTTCCTGATGGAGGTGGGCCTCGAGATTCCCCTGCGTGAGGATTATGCCAGTCGCGTCTTTGAACTGAAATAAGCGTGAAAAGGGCGACCGTAGTCATCCTGCTGATATTGGCAGCCACGGTGGAGATATCCGCCCAACGCTGGCTCAATGTAGACCCACGTATAGGCTGTGTGGGCGTGGGACGCACGTTCCCTGGTCCTTCAATGCCTTTCGGTATGGTGAAGCCTGGCCCCGACTGTGGTGTCCTTCCTAATGCTGGATGGGCACCCATGCCTGAGCCAGTCCTTGGTTTCTCACAGACACATGTCAGTGGAACAGGAGGGGGGCAGAAATATGGCAACATACTCATTCAGCCATACCTTGGCAGCGATCGAACTGACTATGCCCAGCAGCGCGTTTCTGAAAAGATAGAGTTAGGCTATTATGCAACTGACTATGCCGACGGCATCTGCACAGAGATTACCACCAGCGAGCGCTGTGCCCATTATCGCATCCACTACCCACAGGGCACACAGCCCTCGCTGCTTGTCGATGCCACCCACTTTCTGGGCAAAGACACTGTACCCGACCTCCGCGAGCGACAGCAGTTTGTGGGAGCAGAGGTTGAGGCCATCAGCAGTCATGAGCTGCGTGGCTTCAGCCGCATACGTGGCGGATGGAACAACGGCGATGCCTACACTGTCTATTTCTGTCTCACCACAGACCGCCCCTTCACCATCCATCAACAGCCATCCCATCTTCACTTTACTGACACGCTGGTCAATGTGAAGATAGGAATCTCCTACGTCAGCACCCAACAAGCTAAACGAAACATCGACTCCATCGGCTTCGACCAGCAGCTCGAACGTCTGCGCTATGCATGGGAGGAGCAACTTTGCAAGATAAGGGTGGAAGGAACTCCGCAGCAACAGCGCATGTTCTATACTGCGCTCTATCACACCATGCTCATGCCCGTCGACAAAACGGGCGAGAATCCCAAGTGGACGGATAAGCCTTACTATGACGACTACTACGCTATCTGGGATACTTATCGCACCTCCACACCGCTTATCACCCTGCTCGACCCACAGCGCCAGGCAGCCATCGTTCGCTCGATGCTTAACATCTACCGTCGTGAAGGCTATCTGCCAGATGCACGCAGCGGCGACTGCAACGGACGTACACAGGGAGGTTCGAACGCCGAAGTGGTCATTGCCGACGCCCTCGCAAAGGATGTTGGACCTATCGATTATGAACTAGCCTTAGAAGCTATGCTCAAGGATGGTGAAGCCGACCCTGGTGCCGACCACGAAAAGCACGGACGGGGAGGACTGCGAGAGTACATCCAGCTAGGGTACATCCCCTATGGTATCCCTCGTGCCGGCACACGCACCCTGGAGTATGCTTATGATGACTACTGCATCGCCCTTGTGGCACAACGACTAGGACGAAACGACATCTATGAGCGCTACCTTCAGCGCTCACACAACTGGCGTAATCTGTGGCGTAGTGACTTTGAATATGATGGCATGAAGGGGTTCGTCCTTCCTCGCGACGAACAAGGGCGTTGGCTCGACTCTGTGCCTTGGGGACGCTCGCAAGTGTTTCATCCGCTCATTCCTTATACCCCAGTCACCAAAGTTGCACCTTGGTATTTGCCTTGGTGGGACACCTTCTTCTACGAAGCCACCAGCCAGGAATATTCACTCTCCGTGCCCCACGACGTGGAAGGGCTCATTCAGGTCTGTGGCGGAACTGATGCCTTTCGTCAGCGATTGGACCGATTCTTCGAGCAAGGTTATTATAACGTTCAGAATGAACCCTCGTTCCTCACGCCCTGCCTTTACCACTGGATAGGGAGGCCCGACCTCAGCAGCCAGCGCATACACAGCATCATACGCCAACACTACAATGACCAACCCGACGGACTGCCTGGCAATGACGACTCAGGGGCAATGTCGTCGTGGCTCGCCTTCCACATGATGGGCATCTATCCAAATGCAGGACAAGACTATTATCTGCTCAATGTGCCCCTGCTTCCTGAATACACTCTGTCACTCTCCAATGGAAAAACGCTGCATGTCGTGCGACAGGGACGTGGCGACGGCTTTCTGCGTGTGAGCCTCAATGGTCAGGACCTGTCCGATGCACGCATCACCCACCAGCAGCTCATGCAGGGAGGACAGCTCCTCTTCGAGACAAAGACAACGGCGGCTCATTCTTCATCTCTCACCGCTTATCCCTCGTCTTCCAGCTCTCATCCTTCATCTTCCATCACTCAACCTTCTTTCCTCATTCACTTCACCCTTAACCGCCAGTTCCGCTCTTGGCCTCTCGCCTTTATCAACGACGGCGACACGCTCAGCATCGTCTGCAAGCAGACCACTTATCGCATTCCCCTTAGCCAGGTGGAACATGCCGAGTCTTTCTGCTGGCTAAGCCCACAGAATGACGGCACAATGTATCATGATGTGCGAGGAACATTTGCCTTCGTCTCAGCCGATGCTGTACGAATGATTCAAAGTCAAGGTATGATGATCTACGATGACATCACCTGGCGCAGACAAGATGATTCCACGCCTGCCCTTCTCCATCTGAAGGCCGACATCGACCGCACGGAGATGTGGCTGCAACAGAAAGAAGGTCTGTGGCTGGTCACCAAGATGCAGGGGAATCCACTAGGCATCGACTGGAACATCACCGGCAACTAACAGGAGTTACAGACGTTTGAGCCAAGTCTTTGGATTGAGCACTTTGTCCCAATCCTGAAGGCGGAAGAGCAGCGTATGGCTGGGACCGACGGTGCCAAGTGTCTGGTTAATCTTCACCTTCTGTCCCATGCTGACGCTAACTGACGAAAGACCGCTATATACAGAGATGTAGCGCCCGTGACGCACCATCACCACAATGCCATTGCCTGGGTCGAAGACTCTGCTGACCTCGCCATCAAAGACACATCGTGCCTGAGCACCCGGCTGACCCTCAAGATGGATGCCGCTGCTCTGCAGGGTAACGCCAGCCATCGTATAGGCTCCGAAGCCTCTCACCACGCGATAGCTGCCTGTGATAGGAACAGGCAGACGACCCTTGTTGCTGGCGAAGCTGCCCGTGAGCTGCCGGTCAGGATCAGCATCACGATAGCTCGTTGATGCTCTGGAAGTGGTAGTTGTCCTAGTAGTACTAGTCGTCCTAGAAGTACTAGTTGCCCTAGAAGTACTAGTAGTACTCGTATTTCTGGAAGAGCGGCTGGTGCTCCTGCGGTTGTTGTTATTGTTGTTAGCTGCCTGCTGCTGTCGTTGCAGCTCCTGCTCACGACGACGTTGCTCAGCAAGCTTCCGCTGACGCTCTTCCTCGGCCTTGCGGGCTCGCTCCAACTCCTCGGCGATGAGACGGTCGATCTGCTTGTTAAGGGCAGCCTCCTCTTGCTGCTGCTGAGTGATGAGCCGACGTACTGTCTGTTCTTCACGCTGCAGGCTTGCCACGAGTTTCTGCTGATCCTCCTTCTTCTGCTCCAGACGTTTCTGCTCCTCCTCGCCGCGAGCCAACAGCGTATTCAATTTGTTGCGGGCGTCATTGAGCTCAGCACGCTTCTGCTCCACCTGCTCACTCTTCTGCTTCACAGCCTCGCCCTGTGCACGCTGATAGGTGGTATATTCATTCATGAAGCGCATGCGACGGTACATCTGGTTGAAGTTCTTCGCACTAAGCACAAAAATCATCTGATTCTGCATGTTTCTGTTGCGATACATGTAGCGCACAGACTTGATAAAGTGCTGTCGACGCTCCTCCAGCTCCTTGCGCAGCACCACCAACTGTGAGTCGAGCACGGCAATGTTTCCCTGCAGCGTGTCGATGGCCAGATGAAGACTATCGATGACCAGCTGTTTGTCGGCAATTTCGCTGCCCAGGGCCTCCACATCCTTCATGCGCACCTTCACCTGCTGCTCCAACTCCTGCTGACGCTTTCTGTTGGCCTGTTGCTGCTGTTGCAACTGACGCTGACGCTGCTGCAACTGCTCCCTTTGTGTAGGTTGCCGCTGCCGTGTGTTGCGACGCTGAGCCGATGTGGTCAGGCTCAGGCTCAACAGGATGATCAGTATAATCGCCTTCCTCATTCTCAATTCTCAAATCTCAAATCAAAGCGCCATAACTCGCCGCAAGATCTCGTCGACATCCACCTGTGTGTATCTGCGGCTTACACGAGTGCGTGTCTCCCAGTCGCTGTCGTTGTTGAAGCTGCTGAGCTTCATGCCCAGCTTAATTTCCTTCTTAGGGGTCGACAGCAGCACCTGCATATCGCAGGGGAAGGGCTTTGACTTCACCTCTTTGAAGTCGCCATACTCCCAGTTGAGCTTGGTGTTGCCATGCGATCTTCCGTCATACTCCACTAAGGCTTTCCTGATGCTGCCTGTGGCGGCGCTCACCAGCCAGCTGTAGGCCATACGGCTCCTGGCACCTGTCGTCTCAGTCTCTTCGAAGTTGATGGTAGCATCATCACCATTCTGTGCCGTAACGGCGAAACGGCTCACGTCCACCTCCGTCTGTCCTGGCTGAAAGAGCTCATTCCAAAAGAGTGACTGCAGCATGTGGAAGTTGATGCCGCTGTCGCGCAGGAAGTCGACATCGCCATAGGGGGCCTTGATATACTGCTTGTTGATGCGATCCATGATAAGCACAGAGTCACGAGTGAACTCCAGGCGCGCAGCCTCCACCAGTCCGAGTGCATTGAGCTGCAGACGTATGACATCGTCACGCTTCATGCGCAGGTTTCCAGATACCGACAGCTGCTGCTTACCCACCTCAACGGAGAACTTCAACTTCGATCCGAAGTAAGTGGTATGCTGCTGAGCCTGTCCAACGACCTTGCTGATAAGCTCAGCCGTGTTGGAGGCAACGGGTTTATCTTTGACGACATTCTTGCTCGAGTTACAGGCGGTGAAAGTCAGTGTTGCAGCAATCATTGCTGCCTGAATGCAGGTCTTTATTCTCATTTCTTAAAGTATTTCTTACGTTTAGTTTTTTTCCTCAGCAATTTATTGTCAGGATCTTCCGAGAGTGCTTGCTCCCAGTAGGCCATAGCGCCGTCGATGTCGCCGCTGAGGGCATAGATATCGCCGGCATGCTCGTGGATGACAGCTCCTGGCAGCGAGTCGTTCTGCAGAGCCTGATCGATGTAAACCTTGGCCTCGGCATATCGCTGCTGCATAAAGAGAATCCATGCATAGGTATCGAGGTAGGTAGCATTGTTGGGCTCGGCCTTCACCGTCTTATAGCTCATCTGCTCTGCCTCTGCCAGGCGGTCGCCTGTCAGGCTGAGGTAGTAGGCATAGTTGTTGAGACATCCTATGTTGTCCTCTTTCCACACCAGGCACGAGTCATAGGCAGCATAGGCTTCTGCCTGAAGCCCTTTCTGATGCAGCAGGTCACCCATGACGGCATAGAAGTCGCTGACGATCTCAGGATTGCTGTCCTCAGTGATGACGCTGATGCCGTTCTTGAAGGCTTCCAGTGCATGATCGGTGTCTTCCTGACGGTAGTAGGCCATTCCCTGATAATAATAGAAAGCCATCTCCTCAGGATTATACTGCCGTGCTGCCTGACAGAGGCTGATGATGCGATCATCATCCTGGTCCTCCCATGCCTGCTGCACCAGTCGCAGCCTCGATGATGCCTGGTCGGGAGCCAGCTGCAGCACATATTCGAAGGCATGGGCAATGCTGTCATGCGGCATCTCCTTCAGCTGCATGTATACGGCCTTCATTTCAGCGATGTCCGGGTCGGGCTCGGGCAGGTTGAGCAGCTCCTGAAAGAGACTGAGCACCACCGTGCTGTCGCCATCGGTCTGTTCCGACTCCATGATGATGCGCCGCATCTGTTCCACCCTGTCCTCTGTCGAGGCCTTGGGATTGAGCAGGATGGCATGATTGACAGAGTCAGCCGATATCTCGTCGCCCTGACGGATATAGTAGTTGCGCAGCACTTGCTGGGCTCTGAGGTTGGTGGCATCCTCGCTCATCACCTGCATCAGCACGTCGTAGGCCTCATCCTCATGGTCAGTCACCAGCAACGTATTGGCATAGAGGGTGCGATAGGTGGGGTCGTTGGGATAGTGGTCCGACAGCGACTTCATCTCGGCGATAGCCCGATCTGAGTCTTCCATTTCGATATAAAGCCGGCACTTCATCAGCGTGGTGCGCTCGGTGGGACCGTCGGCCAGCTCCATGCGATTGAGCACGTCTACTGCCTTCTCAAAGTCTTTCTGCTGCCAGTAGAGAGCATAGAGCGACTCGAGTAGCTCGTCGCGTCCCTTGTTGGCTTCATACATCCGTTCTACCACATCGATAGCCTCAGCATACTGGTTGCTGTCAACGTAGGAGCCAGCCAGTCGCTCGAGGTAAGTGATGTTCTCAGGTTCCAGTTGCGAAGCCCGCTGATAGGAAGCCAAAGCCTGTTCCTTCTGTCCGAGGGCCTCATAGTATTGTCCGATGAAATAATGCACTTCCGACGCATCGGGCCTCAGCTCCCTGCAGCGGCACAGCAAGTCGAAGGATGCATCGTGATGACCTTTCTGTCGCTGAAGCAGAGCCTCATGCAGCATCACGTCATATTCACGTGTATTCGTCTTGGAAGATTGCACGTCCTGCTGGGCTGCCATTTCCATGCAACCCATCAGAATCATTACCGCGAACAACAATCTCCTCATAAAAATCTCAATTCTCAAATCTCAAATCTCAAACCTCAAATCTCAAACCTCAACTCATCCCCGTATGTCCATAGCCGCCAGCTCCACGCTCCGTCTCGTCGAGCTCTTCCACCTCGACGAACTCTCCCTGTTCATGACGTGCTACCACCATCTGGGCAATACGCTCGCCATCGTTGACCACAAAGTCATCGTTCGACAGGTTGATAAGCAGCACGCCAATCTCGCCACGATAGTCGGCATCGATGGTACCTGGCGAGTTCAACACGGTGATGCCCTTCTTCAGGGCAAGCCCGCTGCGAGGGCGCACCTGGGCCTCATAGCCTGCAGGAAGGGCGATATACAGCCCCGTTGGAATGAGCCTACGCTCCAGCGGATGCAGCACGACGGGCTCGCTCAGATTGGCTCGCAGATCCATACCTGCACTCTGCTCAGTGGCATAGGCAGGCAGAGGCTGATGGCCTCGATTCACTATTTTTATTTTCATAAAATGCTTATCCTCCTTATTTCCTCAGAATTGTGCCAGGACCTCCTTGGCTGGTATATACTGAAACTCGCCTTCCGCCGACGACACCACGATGGTCTCATTGTGCAATGCCTTCTCTTCTAGCATCCGTTTCTCCGCCAGACGCAACCCCGTCTCCAGCTTCTGAGTGAAACTCTTTATTTCCTTATTTGACATAAGCCAACATTTTTTCGTATGATACGTTCTCCAGTATTTCCGTCTTGGCATTCATTCCGCCAGTAGCCACCGTGCGACGAGGTGACTCGCTGTTGTCGAAGACGGCCCAATAGTCTACTAGCGGTACAAACAACTTGAACAGGTTCTTGATGCCAGAGGCATAGCGACGCGTGATCGTGCTCTTGGGAATGTCGTGACCTCCTTTGCTCACACGCTCGGCAACGCGACGCATCGCCAGCTCAGGACTGCTCAGCCAGAAGTAGAGCAGGCTCACACGGTAGCCCTGCTTCTTGGCACGCTGCACCAGCTTGACATACGAACGCGTGGCAAGGGTGGTCTCGATCGAGAAACTCTCGTCACGCGTCAACAGGTCTTCTATCCTTTGTAACATCAGCCGTCCTGCCTCAATAGCCACGCTCGCCGCATTGAAGGGCGAAAGGCCGCGCGCTATCTCATCGGCATTGACAAACTCCTTGCATCCGAGTATCTCGGGCAACACCGTATACGAGGCCGTGGTCTTACCTGCCCCATTACAGCCGCTGATGATATACAAGTTCTTAGCCATAATTCGCTGCAAAGATACAAAAAAGTTAGGAGTTAGAAGTTAGGAGTTAGGAGTTAACAGCCCCCACTTAACATTTTTTATTTCTTCTTTGCAAAAACCCTCTACTCCCGACGACGCCCGATGCGGCTCTGTGTGTGCCTGAATGCGGAGCAACAGCACGTCGGCTTGGCACTTTGTGAATGCTAGTCGGCCTCCCGTTAAAGTAAAACAAGTTGTTTTACCTTCGAAAGTGGCCGACTTTGATGACCAAAACCTATGACTTTGAAAGGTAAAACAACTTGTTTTACTTTATCAACACATAGCCTTTCATCTACAAAGTTCCAAACTTTGATCATGGAGATGCGCATTCCGCACGTCCAAAACCTATGTGTTATTTGTGCTTATGTGTAGGAAAAAGGCAAATAAATTTGCATATATGCATGAAAATGTGTATTTTTGCAGCTGCTAATAATCACAACTTATTATAACAACGACATGAAAAGGTTTTTATTAATGTTTGCTATGGTGGCATTTGCTGCTACAGGTTTCGCACAGAACAGACTCGTGATTTATTTCTCTGAGTCGGGTACAACCAAAAAGGTTGCAGAAGAACTTTCGTCAATCCTTCTTGAGCAATACGTTCGCGAAAATATAAAAAAGAATAAGAAGGCGGTTTTAAGTACATGGGAAATCGAACTTGAAGAGCCATATTCCGGCAATTTCCAGGAAACGGCGCAGCGCGTACAGCGTGAGAAACAGGATGGTACGCTGCCCAAGATCAAGCCGAGATCTGAGAAACTAAACCTTGCCGACTACGATGTCATCTTCCTGGGCTATCCCATCTGGGGTGGTACCTATGCCTCGCCGATAGTGTCGCTACTGAAGGAATATGACTTCTCAGGCAAGAAGATCGTACCCTTCTGCACCTTCGGCAGCGGTGGCTTAGAGAGCTCAGCGGCTGATCTCAAGAAAGCGTTGCCCAAATCGGAGATCCTGCCTGGCTATGGCGTACGTGCCGCCCGTGTTAATTCTGCAAAGAAAGAACTCTTGCGATTCCTGGGAGAGAACGGCTATGTCTCAGAAAAGATCTCAGGTGAGATCAAACCATTGCCCGCCTATTCTGCCCAACAGCCTGTGACCGATGCTGAGAAGGCCATCTTTGATGCTGCCTGCTCGAACTATCAGTTCCCTTTGGGCACACCTCAGACCTTCGGCAAGCGCACCACTGACGACAGCATCGACTACGAGTTTAAGGTGAAGAGTCAGGGCTTCGGCGGTGGTGGCGCATCGACCTCTACCATCTATGTGACGATGGGTAAGGAGCCTGATGCAAAGCCCGAATTTACCCGGGTGGTGAGATAACGAGGCAGATGATGTATTTACTTGCTCAATTTGCATGACTTTTGTCCCCATGAATTGGACACAACTGATATCAAACTGTCGCCTGGGACAGGAGCATAAACACCTCGAACGGCATGACGACCGCACAGAGTTTAAGCGCGACTACGACCGTCTGATCTTCTCGGCACCTTTCCGTCGACTGCAAAACAAGACGCAGGTGTTTCCGCTGCCAGGAAGTGTCTTTGTGCACAACCGACTTACTCACTCGCTGGAGGTGGCCTCTGTGGGTATGTCTCTCGGAAATGATGTTGCACGTCATTTATGTGCTAAAAATGCCAGTTTCATCGATACGCTCATACCTGAGATTGGTCAGATTGTGGCGACCGCCTGCCTGGCTCACGACCTAGGTAATCCTCCCTTCGGACACTCTGGAGAGAAGGCCATACAGACCTTTTTTACTGAAGGTAAGGGCCTCTATCTCAAAGAGAAGGTGTCGCCTGAGTTCTGGAACGACATCACCCGCTTTGACGGTAATGCCAATGCCTTCCGACTGCTCACCCATAGCTTCAAAGGTCGCAGGCAGGGTGGCTTCGCTATGACCTACAGCACGCTGGCCAGCATCGTGAAGTATCCCTTTCCCTCGACGGTGGCAACGAAGAACAAATTCGGATTCTTCACTTCGGAAAGGGCTTGCTTCGAACAAGTGGCCGAGCTCCTGGGAATACCCCGAACGGGCAACGGCGACCGCTGGGCACGCTATCCGCTGGTATACCTCGTAGAGGCTGCCGACGACATCTGTTATGAGATCATGGACCTCGAGGATGCCTACAAGCTGAAGATTCTCACCTACGACGAGACGGCACAGCTGATGCTGAGCTTCTTTGACGAGAAGACCTGTCAGCACATCGCCCAGCGCATCATCGACGAACAACTGAGCGACCCCAACGAGAAGATGCAGTACCTCAGGGCCTGTGTCATCGGAAAGCTTGAGTTTGAGTGTGCACAGGCTTTCATCAATCATGAGGAAGCCATTCTGGCAGGCACGTTCCAAGGCTCGCTCATCGATCATATCAGCAGCTTACCCCATGATGCCTACCAACATTGCACAGAGGTGTCGCGAAGCCGCATCTACAGGAGCCAACCCGTGCTCGATGTGGAGCTCTCGGGTTATCGCATCATGGCTACGCTGATGGAGCTCATGACTGAAGCCATCGAGCATCCCGAGCGCTACTACTCGCAGCAGCTCATAGGTCGCGTCTCGAGCCAGTACGACATCGAAAGTCCAGACCTGGAAACACGTCTCATGGCTGTCATCGACTATATCAGCGGCATGACCGACGTCTATGCCCTTGATGTCTACCAGAAGATATGCGGCATCAGCTTGCCAATTGTTTGAATGTAAAGTGTAGAATTAAGAGTGTAGAGTTGAGAGTGTAGGGTGTAGAGTTTGCTACCGCACGGGGTGTTGAGTTAAAAAAGATTAAATACAAGCAATAACTCCTAACTCCTAACTCCTAACTCCTAACTTTTCACTACCTTTGCACCCGATTTTGGGCTAAGGCTCGTTCTGCGCCCATAATTGTTGCTTGGACGATGGTGTAATGGTAACACTACAGGTTTTGGTTCTGTCATTCCCGGTTCGAATCCGAGTCGTCCAACAGAAAGGCCGCCAAACGTTCTCTAAGAGACGCTGGCGGCCATTCTTTTTTTGACAATACCTTTACGATATCTGCTCGTAGAACTCCTGCTGAGTCGACTGCAGGATGCGCAGAGCACGTGGAATGATGTCGCTCACGTCAGGGGTGCTGTCGAGGATGGTCTCAAAGAAGACCCAGACACTATTTTCCACCACACAGGCCTTCGCCACCTTCATCGACTGGTTGACCTTGTTGACGGTCTCCAGCACGATGTCGCGATTGTCCTCTGTCACATCATAGATGTTGGGCAGCAGCAGCTGGAAGAAATCCGGATCATCATCGTTCTCGATGAACACAAAGTTTGCCATCTGAAATTTGAACTCGATGTTGTTGCTTTCATCCACTTGCGGCAGGAAGCCCTGCTCGCGGAGGAAGTTCAATACTAATTCTGAAGTTTTCATATTCTCAATCGTTTTTTGGTTACTCTTTCGTTGAAGTGATAGGGAAGCCCACCCTGGGTCGCTCCATGTTGCGGCGCTCTGTGCTGTCCATCTTTCTGCGGATGTCATCGTAGATCCTAAGCGTGTCGGGACGCAACGAGGGATGGGTGTTCTTGATAGCCGTCTCCAGCAGTTCCTGGGTGATATCCTGGTCGGTGAAGGCAGCAATCATGGCTGCATCGTTCACCACATAGGCGATGTCGCTGGCGATGAATCCGTCGGACATCTCCGCGAGCTTCTCTGCATCGATCATCTGCTCTTGGAACGGACGGCCCTGCAGATGGATGAGGAACATCTCGCCACGGGCCTCTTTGTCGGGCAGAGGCACATACACTTGCTTGTCGATGCGTCCTGTGCGCAGCACAGCAGGGTCAATCTTGTCAGGACGGTTGGTGGTGCCAATGACAAAGATGCCACGCTTGGAGCAGTTGTTCAGCTGTGTCAGAAACTCATTCACCTCACCGGCAGAATACTGGGCACCAGGATTCGAGCGATCAGGAACGAGGGCATCGAACTCATCGAAGCAGATGACCACAGGAGCCTCATGCTCGGCCTTCTTGAAGAGCCGGCCTATTTTCTCCTGCGACCCGTGGATAAAGGTGCTGGCCAGGTCGGATGACTTGATCAGTATGAAGTTGAAGCCCGTCTCCTCGGCAAACTTCTCGGCCACAAAGCTCTTACCACATCCAGGAGGGCCGTAGAGCAGCATGCCGTTGGGAGTATTAAGCTTGTATTTCTCAGCTTTCTCCTTGTTCTTGATGACGAAGATGACACGCTGCTGCAGATAATCCTTCAGCTCGCGCATGCCGGCAATATCCTTGAAACCGTTACCTCCGCCACGCTTCACCTCAAACTCATCATCCTCTTTCTGACGGGTGTCGCTGTAGTTGTTGCGATGCGAAGTATCGGCCTTCTCGTCGTCGGCAGCCTTTGAAGCCTCTGGCTGGTCAGATTCCAGGGCGCGAAGCACTTCCTCCACATTTTTATAGCGGTCGCCGTATGAAGGCGCCAACCCCTTCGTCAGCACCCCTTTGATACGCTCATCCACAGGCACCACTTCCAGGTTTAGCTCCTCCTCTTTGCGCTTATCCTTCAGCATGATGGCTCTGCGCGAACGTTTCATATTCTCAGCAAAAGTCATCTGCCAGGGAGCCTCGCCCGTCAGCATAGCGTAGAGCACAGCTGTGGCAGCAAAGATGTCGCTCTGCTCGTCATACACGCCAGCAAAGGTCTCGTTAGCCCCATATAGCACCTCCAGGTCGCTGGTATCGAAGGTGACGGCACCCGAGCATGCCTTTGACACATGCCCCAGATCGATGATCTCAGGCTCTCCTGCAGTTGCCGTAAGCATAATGTTGCGTGGGGTGATATCGTTGTGGTACAGCTGTAGTGAGTGCATATACTTCAGCCCCTCTAGCACACCCCGATAGATTCTCACAGCCTCTTCCTGCGGCAGACGGCCTTCGCGCTGTATGCGCTCCACCAGCAACTCACCGCTGAAATAGTCGGTCACATAATACTGGCATGTGCCCTCCTGAGTCTCTATACTGCCGCTGCTGACGTAACTCACGATGTTGCGATGCTTGAGCTGCTGGCTATAGACAATCTCAAGCACATTCGAGTTGCTGCTGTCCAGTAGTTTCTCGGGCATTCGTTTCATCACGAATACCTTCATGAAGAAGGGCTGTCCGCCCTCATCTTCCACCCGATATGTCTCTGTATACAGGTTCTCCTTGATCAGGCTCTGCACTACGAACCTGTCAACTTCCTGCCATCGCGATAGTGTTGCCATAATGTTGTCTCATTAGATTTGCTTTGCAAAGATACGAATAAGTGAGTAAAAAACAAAGGAAAACAGCTTTTTTCTTGTTCTCCTTTGTTTTTTCAACAGGTTTTATCCGTAAAGAGCCAAAAGACTAGGCACCTTTACCGCTTCGCCCTGAAAAAGTCTTGCATCAACTGACGGCACTCGTCTTCAAGGATGCCTCCCAACAGCTGTGCCTTGGGATGAAGGGCATGAGGAGCAAAGGTGAGGAAGCCCCGCTTCTCGTCGCGACAGCCATAGACAATGCGCGGCACCTGTGCCCATCCCAAAGCTCCTGCGCACATTGTGCAAGGCTCGACGGTGACATAGAGGGTGCATTCGGTGAGATACTTGCCGCCAAGCTCGCTGGCTGCGATGGTGATGGCCTGCATCTCAGCATGGGCGGTAGGGTCAGTGAGGGTCTCAGTGAGGTTATGGGCCCGGGCAATGACTCGGTCGCGACAGACGACAACGGCTCCGATGGGAATTTCGCCCTGTGCCAAAGCCTGACGCGCTTCGTCGAGTGCCAGGCGCATGTATTTCTCGTGATTCTCAGTCATAAAGCTCTTGCAGTACTTTTAAGGATCGCAGTTCAGGAAAAGCAGGGAGATGCAGCTGGTAGTAGAGCAGCAGGATCTCAAGGATGCGGCTTCGCTCAGCCCGGCTGAGACGGAAGAGGTGCATCGTGGGATAATCCATTCGCATCAGCAGACGTATGCGGCTGGCCTCCTGCTCGGCCAGGAAGTCACGGTGCAGGGGAGGAGCAGCGCAGAACGTAGCTCCTCGAAGGTCGAAGAACTCACCGTCATCCTCCAAATTGGGATAGAAACCCAGAAAACGCGACATACGCATGAGGAACACAAGATGGAAGTTGGCGAAGTTGACAGTAGCACCGTCGAGCCACTCGATACTCGACCGAACATAGTCGAAGAGAAGTTTGTTCTGCTGCTCGTCTCTCAGTGCATGATAGAGAAACTCCGCCACAAAGAGGCCAATAGTGAGCTTCTTTGCGTCGGAGAACAGCGAGGGCAGGGGCGTCAGCAGCGATGCCTCGCGCATCTTCTGCAACTGCTGCTGCGGGCGCACATCGCACTCCAGCAGCAGCAGCGTCAGTGGTTGAAGATATTGTTTCTTGATGCGGGCACGCTCTGACCGCGGCACAGGAACGATGAACGACATTCGGCCGTCGCTGCGTGTGAACACATCGACGATGATGCGCTGTTCACCATATTTCAGTGCATGCAGCACGATGCCTTCGGTCTTTACTATTGCCACGATTCCACCCGGATATGACGACGAATCAGAGGGAGATCTCGCAGCCTAGTCCCAACACACGGTTGGTACGGGTGAAGGAGTTATGTCCGGCAGGAATACTGATGCCCAGCGCCTCATTTCCCTGGGCTGGAGTATCCATATCGTAGTCTTCGTAGTTCGTCTGGAAGTAAGCAGCACTGAGCTTCACCTTGTCGCTGACCTGATACTTCAGTCCGAAACCGAAGCTATAGCTGTCGACAACAAACGACATATCGTTCATGTAACTGTCGGTAAGGGGGTAGCGTGTGAGCTGTCCGCCGCCAGAGACGGTGAGCCGGGGGCAGATATCCCACTCCACACCAGCCAAATACTCGTTGGTGCCGCCATCGAGAAGACGCTCCGTGTGGTTGTACCAGTGGGCACTCTTGTCGAAGAAGTGGTGATAGCCCAGGTTCAGGCGGACGTTGTCAAGGATACTCCACTGTGCTCCCAAGGTCAACAGGGCGGGAGCATCCTCAGCCACGCTGGTACCATCCACATACTTGTTGGTGGCCTCAATGACCGATGCCTCCTCCAGCGTGGAGTTGTTCTTCATGCGCATGCGAGTCTTGAACTCATATTTTGCTGCAAAGTTAAAGGCACCCGTCTGATAGTCAATGCCAATGACGGGAGCAATGCCCCAACCAGTCTGGTCACTCTTCAGGTTCATACCGTTGGCATAGGGGGCAAGCGTCTCACCACTCTTAGCCAACTGGTCGGCCACACCCTGCAACTGAGTGCCGGCTTCCTGTAGTTGCTGACCCTGAGCCACGAGTTGCTGAACAGGTTGCTGCTGCATGGCCTGCTCCTGTGTCATACCTGCAGCCATATATCCCTGCACGTACTGGCTGATGCCGTCCTGCACCTGAGCCGCCTTGGCAGCGATATCGGCCTTGGCATTCATCAGTCCTAGCGTCACTCCTTCAAAATAACCGGGAAGTGTGATGCCGCTATTACCATTCATCACACGAATATTATTCAGACGAGCCTCATAGGTGGCCATACCATAGAGCAGACGCAGACCGCCATAGACGGAGAGATGGTCGTTGATCTTTCGGGCAGCACCCAACTGCAGTCCGAAGTAATACTGCTGTCCTTTCATATAGGCATCGGCATCGTAGCCCGTCACAGCAGGCACGCTGGCATTGAACGGTGCCAGACTCTGGTTGAGCATAGTCGATGTGGCCATCAGCTTCTGGGTAATGGCACCCACGGCTGTTTCGAAAGAACCAAGTCCGTTGTCGAACTCACACTTTCCGCCACCACCGGGGACAGAGAAATTCAGCTGCCAGCTCCAATCGCCCTTGTTCCAGGCTGCCTGGATGCTGGGAATGAAAGGAGCATCAGCCACCCCTTTGAAAGTCTTCTCACTACTGCCGTTGTTTTTGATTCCCAGACGGAAAAGGTCGTTTGTCGATGTGATGGTACGCGTCTGGTGAGCATACTGCCAATTGAATCCCAGATGGAAGCCCTCAGGCAGGAAGGCTACGCCGGCAGGATTGGAGTACACACCATCGAGGCCGATGGCAGCATCACGTGCCGGGTTGCGAAGGAAATCGATACTTTGGTTTGTGTTGGTAAGAATGCCACCAGCTGTTGCTGTGGTGGCTGCAGCCAGCAGCATGCCGGCCAGGAGTGTTCTTGTTTTCATATCCTTTAAACAATTCTTGAAAAAATCGGATGCAAAGGTAAGCAGATAGTTTCAAAGATTAGCAATTGTGTGCCTGCACTTAAAGATTATTAACAAAAAACTTGCGCAGAACTGCACAAAACGTGCAATCTGCGCAAGAATTAGCTGCACAAACCAAGGGTGATGTGTGCAGTTTGGCTGGGATGATTTACTTCACCATCACCTTACGTCCGTTGATGATGTTCAGACCCTTCTGAGGCTTGTCGAGACGCTGTCCAGAGAGGGTGAAGATGCCCTCTACAGCAGGCTGTGAGAGAGTACCGATCTCGTTGATGCCTACAGTAGTGCCATCAGCAGTGTAGGTATAGTTGAAGCCATAGAAGCCGAGCTTCGAGCCAGCGCAGTAGAACTTATAGCTGCTATTGGCCTTGACATCGAAGGTATAGGTGCCATAATACTTCTCCTCAACCTTGATACCGTCAAAGTCGGGCAGTGCGGTGCCGTCCTCGAGGACGTAGAATGCCTTGCCGCTGTTAAGCACTACGCCAATGGTCACGGTGCCGTCATAGGCAGGAACGATGGTGTAGAACGTGCCGCCAGCCTTGTTGCCATTCTCGCCGTTGCCCTCAGTGAAGGCCTCGAATCCCTCGATGTGACCATCGGCCTTGGCTGCCTTGAAGTCGGCATAGGCATTCGAGCCTTCCACCTGCTCACCAGCCTCACCAAAGATAAGGCTTGCGACAACCTCATCAGCATTCTTCACCTCAACGACATCGCCTGAAGGATGTGTCTCGCCCACCTGGAGGGCATAGGTGACAGTAGCCTCTGTAGCCTCGCCGCTTCCGTTGTTGCTCAGCGAGAGGTTGGCAAACTGTGCACCGCCATTGGTATAGCGCTTGACATAGAGGCGCAGACGTACGGTCTCGCCGGCAAATTCGCTGAAGTCGACGTCAAAGCTGGTATACTCACCGTTCTTGTAGTAGTTGCCAGCTTCCAGTTCCATCTCTTCATCAGCTTCCTGAGCAGGCATGTTGTCCTTGTTGAGCGTAAGGATGTTGACATACTGCTCACCGTCGGTGGTCAGCTGTACGGCAATCTCTTCACCCTCCTGCATCTCATAGGATGGTGAGGCGAACGTGCGGAAGGTGTACAGAGTTGGCATGATGTCAATCTTCAGCTTATTGGTGCCCTTACCCAGTTCGATGGCAGGCGATTCCATCCAAGCTTCTTTCAGATCATCGGTAGACGTGAAGGAAATCTGATTGGCAAAATAAGGAGGCTCAGCGCGCTCATTGTTCGTCCAGGTATACTGGCCATCGAAGGTCCATCCTACAGGGTCGAAAGATCCGGCCATATCAGGCACGAAGACCCAAGGCAACTCAGAAGTGGTGATGGTGCACAGATCGAGATAAACAGATGAGTAGGCACCCTCTCCGTCGCTGCTCCAAGCACGGAAGTAGTAATCCTTGCCGGCTTCCAATCCGGTAATTTCAATAGCATCGCTGCTGCCGCCCACATAGACGACCGTGTTCTGACCCTTGAATGTTCCTGCAGGCTCGAAGTCAACATATTCAGTATATTCGTAGTCAATCACATCACCGACATTATAGCTGCCAGTAGGCTCACCAAAATATCCATTACCAAGTGCCTGTCCGATGTGGTTAAGTGCCATCCTGTCACTCATGGCAATGAGGACGGGCGTCTCACCGGCGGCAACGACGCTCAGCGTGATGCTGTTCTTCTCGACAGCAGCCACTTTCAGCTCAGCCGGAGCAGCAGGCTTGGTCTTGATGGTAGCCGTGGTTACCTTACCATAGAGAGGACCATTGGCGCCAATAGAATTGAAGGGATAAAGGTAGACCATGTACCCCGTATTTGGCTTCATATTGTTAGGACTGCTGAAGGTGGGGCTGTCATTATAGTTGAACTGTTCATCGTAGATAGATACGACAGCAATGACCTTGGCACCACCAACTTCGTCACCCACGGCATACTTCGTCTTGTCGTAAGGCTGTACAACCGCGCAATCATCAGAGCTTTTGGCCAGCACCAGATAGTGGTCGGCATCACTGGGCTTGAACGAGCCGCTGATCTGCGTACTTGTCGAGGTGAGCTGCAGGTTGCTCAGCGTTCCCTCTGGCGTCAAGCAGTCCTCGGGAGCCAAGAAGGTATATGTTGTGCCGTCCTCAGGATACTGTCCCTCACCAGTGAAGTACTTGATGCTGTTGGTTCCAGTGGTAGTCTCTGAGCCATCAAAGCTGTTGACCAGCTGACGGTCACCCTTGTCGCCTACCAGACCCAGACGAGTGAAGTTCGAAGAACCTACATCAGCACCGTCGAAAGGCTTGAAACCGCTGACCTGGATGGAGATGTTGCCACTCTTCTCATAGAGGCGATACTGCAACTGAGCCTTGGCCACATCCTTTTGGTCTGCATTCCAGGATGCTGTAGGCACAGCAACATTCTTGTACTGAATGATGAGCACCCGGTTGCCGGCTTCACCCTCCAGCTTGTAGCTGATCTCCGTATCTTCATAGCCATAGAAACCATTACGCATGGAGAAGCCAAAGAAGTTCTCGTAGTTGTTGTTCGTGAACAGGTTAGCACCACCGTGCTTGTGGATATCGGTAGTGACGGTCTCCACGTCGCTCAGCAGGATCTCACCATCCGTTCCGATGAGGAAATACTTCATCGTCTTGCTGTTGTAGTTGAAGTCAAAGCCGATGGGGAATGCCTTGGCGTCTTCAGCAGCGTTGAAGTACAGCTCGCCGTCTCTGTCGATCAGCAAGTTCGCGAAATCTTCGCCTACAGTTCCCTGCAGGTCGAGCACAGTACCACCTGTGATGTCGGTGTAGTCGGCCTTGGTGGTCTGCACCTCCCAGGCAAACATCTGGGCCTGAGCCGTCGTTGCTACTCCCAGAAGTGCCGTTGCAATAAGAGAATAAATCTTTTTCATAAGCTGTTAATTATTAAGTTAATAAATAAGTTGTTTCTTCATAGTTCCATCACTCTGGCGCACGATGTTCAGGCCTTTCTGGGGCTGTGAGTATCTCTTTCCGTCGATTGAGAAATATTGTTTCTCGCCAGGGTTGGCGTCGGTTATACCGTGAATGGCGTCCTCCTCAGGATATGTCACGTCGTAGGTGCCATCAGCACCGATGCGGAAGATATTGATGCCAGGATTCTTGTTCTCGCGTGACTCACGATAGAAGAGATAGATTGCTTCGGGCTCAACTATAAATCTGAGATGTTCCACACCCAGGTCGCGTCCGATGGTCTTTGACCATACACGGTTGCCGTCCTTGTCGTAGCGGCGTATGACGATCGACTCCCTGTTATAGGCTGCAAGGTCGCGATAGACGGATATCCAGTCGCCACCGGGCAGCGAGCCGACGCCTGTCAAGCCAAACATATAGCCGTTGCTGGTGGCAGCATTCTTGCTGGCAATCTGCATGGCCGGCAGCTCATAGGCGTAGTCGCCGTCGAAGGTGAACTTCTGGTGCATCACGCAACCCGTTGCCCCGAGGTCTGAAGCAAACTGCACCAGTATCTCCTGTGTCTCGGTGTTCACGGCAATGTTGGGATAGTTGTGGTCGTACATTTCAGCGGCATAGCAGTCAAGGGCCGTCAGACCAAAGCCCAGCGATCCGTCGCCGTTGATGTGCTGCGCACGGACATTGTGGGCAAAGTCTCCCATGGGACGCAGGAAAGCCACACAGGCTCCGCCCTGCCCGTCGGGCAGCAACTTGTAGTGATTCAGCTCATAGCCGCCATACGAGTATTCGTCGTAGATCACTGGCTCGCCCCACACCTCGTTGAGTTCGCGGTCGAAGCGATGCACACGAGCACCGTCGGGTGTGTCGTCGAAGTACAGGAATTCACCGTCGGTGGAAGGAACGATCTGTCCCTTCGTTGTCAGCCCAGGAGCCATGAGACGCGGCTTGTCCCATGCCTTAGTGCCATCGTTGTCGATGCGCATCATGTACATACCGTCGGCAGAATGGTCTCCGTCGTCATCATCGGCATAGTTGAAAAGGAAGTAGGTGTCTTCGCCCACTACATAGGCACTGGTGAAGGGTGATTTGGTGAAATCAGTAAACTCCACACCATCGAGTCCCCAGAGGAAGTTGCCTTCCTGGTCGACTTTGTAGATGGCTGGTGTAAACGTAAAAGCGCTGTTGCCCATTTCCACCCAGGTAGCTTCCTCAGTGCGGCTGTCGGCCACAGTGACGATGGCACTACCATCAGGAGCCACGCAGAGTGAATAGGTCGACCACCAGGTGGGGGTCATGTGATCGTTGACCATGATGGGTTTCTCAAACTGTGGCACTCCGTCGCGGTCGAGCAGTTGCAGATAGGTGCGCACAGCTGTTACGCTCTGGTCATTGACATTCTTACGTCCCCACGTCTTCCACGCCAGCCAGGTCTTCTTGTCGGGCGTTCGTGCGGCCATAACGTTTGTGGCGTAGTAGTCGCCACCAGTCTTTGTCTCCCCATTCTCATCGACATAGGTCGTGCTGAAGATGCACACTGGGGTTGCGTTGGTATTCCACTGAGCCAGTGCAGGAGAGATACTGGCTAATGCCAGGAATAGTAAAGAGTAAAGTTTCTTCATATTGCTGTTGTTATTTGTTAATGATGATATTTCCCTTATTTATAATAATGTGTGAACCGCTATGGGCAGGACGTCCGCTCAGGTCGTAGGATCTGCCGGCTGCTTCCTTGTCGCTTTCTGTGTGCTGAATGGCTGAGGGCATAGCATTCTGCAGGCTGAAGAACACGTCGTGCAGTGCATCGCTGAATGTGTCCTGCACCAGGAGTCGGGTCTTCCCGTTGGCGTCGACCTCATGCAGCATGTAGTATCCGCGTCCATAGTCACCCGTGATACCGTCGCCGCCAATGTCCTCTATCTCCAGCATGTAGCAGTCGTCCACATCCAGCGGAAGGTCGACGACGATCTTCTTGCGTGCCTCCTGATAGGGGCCGCCCTGACACACGACGTCGCCAGCCGAGTTGAGCACGACCCATGATGTCTCCTCGGGCTTCTGGTCGGTCATCAAGGTGAGGCGCACGGCGTTCTGAGCCTTGTATGCGTTAGTCATCAGCAGGGACCGGTGTGCGCTCTCTGCCTCAGCATTGTCATTCAGGTTGGAGAGCCAGATTTCCACATCGTTGGTCTTATTGTCTGACAGGGTGAAGCTGCTGAATTCAGGTATGCGCAGCGTGTCGATGGCCAGCGGCTCTAATTGTCCGTTCCAGACAGTGCTCTGCACTTGTCCGTTGATGCTCACGTTCACCACGCAGCTCTTCAGCGTCTCGGCACCGATGTTCCTCACCATCAGGTCAGCCGTGAACTGCGGTGTACAGATGCGGTCGGGCATATTCATCACTTTCAGGATCTTCGCCCCTTGTGGCTGGCCGGTAGGCATCGGAGTGTAGGTGGCGTTCAGGATCTTTTTCGTGTTCATATCCTGAAGGAAGGTGACGATGCCCAGCTCCTGGTCGTCGGCAAATCCGCTGATGGGCCACGAGTATTCGAATACCGAGGGCGTGACTTGAGTCTGATCGGTGGCCAGTGGCTGGCCAGAGGCACTGGGCAGCAGTTTCCGCATGACGTAGTTCCACGAGCGCTCGCCGTTGGCTGCAGGCTTGTCCCACTCCACGCGCTCCTCCACGATAGCAGAGAAAAGGCGCAGGTTGCCATCAAGTGAAGTGTAGGCTGTGGGCAAGGCGCTGACTTTCAGGCTCAGGATGCCCGAGCCATCGTCCGAGGGCTCTATCGAGGCTTCTGCCGACAGCTCTGCGTAGGGCTCAATCTCTCTGGCGCCGTCGACGTAGTAGTTCAAGAATTGCTCATAGCCATAGGCTCCAACATGCTCGCCGTCGACGAAGAGAGCGGGCACGCCCGTAATGCCGTAGAGGTTGGCACGAGCCAGCACATCATCGGGATTATTCAGGTAGAAGGGATCCTGGTTGGAGGGGAAGTTCCAGTGATAGGTGATGGCCACCATCTGTCCCATACGCTGATAGATGGTCTTGTCGAGCGATGGTGAGAAATCAGCGCAGGGATCGCAGCTGGTATTGGTAAACTCCTCGAAGAGCACCAGGCGCCGCTTTTCGGGTGCAGGGGCATTCTTGAGGTTGAAGTTCAGCAGGAACGAACTGCCGGTATAGTCTCCCTGGGTCAGGCGCTGGGTCTTGCCTTCGGCATCCAGCTCGAACAGCTGATAGTAGCCGTTGCCGTAAGCACCCTTGATGCCGTCGCCTCCTGCATCGAGGAACTCCAGTTGGTAGCAGTCGTCCTTGTGCAGGTTGAAGTCCTCGGTGACGAACTTACGTGCTTCCTGATAGGGTCCTCCCTGACGCACCACTTGTCCCTGTGAGTCGTATAGTTTCCAGGTGGTCTCCTCGGGTTTCTTGTCGGTATAGATCCTGAGCCTTACACCATAGTTGGCCTGTACGGAGTTGGAGAACTTCAGGGAGCGGCTGTCGGTTTTTGCTGCTGTGCCATTCACTCCCGAGAACCACACCTCGGCTGTATTCATGCCTTCTTTGGCGAGTTGGAAATTAGTGAAGTCGCCGAACGACACCGTGTCTCTGTCCAGATAGTCGAGGTGTCCCGTCCAGGGATATTGGGCGACGCTGCCGTTAACCTTCACGTTCAGCGTTGCACTCGTTATCGGGTTGGCTCCGTCATTGCGCAGAATAGCCTTGCCGTGAAACTCGGGCACACAGATCAGGTCGGGAGTGTCGAAGACGTTCAGCAGCGTCAGGCAGTTCTCGCCCTCGGCTTTGGGACCGCTGTAGGCCGTGACCATCATTTCGCGGGTGCTAATATCCTGCAGGAAAGCGACCACGCCGAGCTGACCTTCATCATCCAGGAAATCAATGTCCCATTGGCTAGAATACTCGTAGGCAGTGCCCGCCGTCAGCTCCGTGCCTGGCTGATAACCTGCGCTGGGAGTCAGCATCTTGCGCATCGTATAGTTCAACTCTCGCTCACCGTTGGAATAAGGCCTCTCTGCCTCGATATGCTCTTCGATGACGGCCACAAACAGGCGCAGGTTCTCGTTGGCGACATTGCCCTGAGGGGTCAGTACGGTTTTCACCTCCAGATGATGATTGGCCAGGCTCTTCTCGATCTTCAGGTCGTAGGCCACTGGCTGCATCAGGCAATAGCTGATGGCTGCATTCAAGTTGCCGAACGAACGGTTCTCCAATTCCTGTCCGTCGATGAAGGTTGCCGGCACACCAGTGACATGATAGAAGTCCACCTTTGCCTGTTGTGTCTCCTGATCGTAGAGGTAGAAGGGGTCATTACGGTCAGGATAGCTGGAATGATACTTGATGGCGATGCACTCACCCATCCGATAAAAAAGGGCGGAGTCGAGCACTGGCGACCACGATGCGCAGGGGCCGCAACCTGTGTTTGTGAACTCCTCGACGAGCACCAGCCGTTTCTGTGCCTGAACAGTCAATGCGGCTGCGAAAATGGCAATTATTAGTAAGATTCGTTTCATTTTGGTCGTATTTTTGCCTGCAAAGTTACGAAAAAAAATGTTTTCCGCCGTTAAAAGGTGGAAAAAATGTTCGCAATTGAAAAAAATTTTGTAATTTTGCACTTTGACAAATCAAAACTGACCGATGAGAACAAATTACGAACTTCGCTACGCGGCACATCCTGACGACGCCCGGCACTACGACACAGCCCGTCTGCGCCGCGATTTCCTGATAGAGACGCTCTTCGCTCCCAACGAAGTGAATCTGGTGTATTCGATGTACGACCGCATGGTGGTGGGAGGAGCAATGCCCACCGACGAGGTCTTGCTCCTGGAGGCCATCCCTCCCCTTCGTGCCGATTTCTTCACCAGCCGTCGCGAAGTGGGCATCTACAATGTGGGAGGGCCCGGCACCGTAGTCGTGGGTGACGAAAGCTTCGACCTCGACTTCAAGGAGGCGCTCTATGTGGGCAGCGGCAACCGTGAGGTGCGGCTTTCATCGAAAGACAAGGAGCAGCCTGCGAAATTCTATTTCAACAGCACTCCTGCCCACACATCCTATCCTTGCCGCAAGGTGACCAAGCAGGATGCCGTAGTGGCTCACATGGGCAGCCTGGAGATGTCGAATGAGCGCAACATCAACAAGATGCTGGTCAACCAGGTGCTGCCCACCTGTCAGCTGCAGATGGGAATGACCGAGCTGGCCACGGGCAGTGTGTGGAACACGATGCCTGCTCACACCCACAGCCGCCGCATGGAGGCTTACTTCTATTTCGAGCTGCCTGCCGATCAGGCCATCTGTCACTTCATGGGCGAGCCGCAGGAGACGCGCCACATCTGGATGCGCGGCGAGCAGGCAGTGCTCTCGCCCGAATGGAGCATCCACAGTGCCGCCGCCACTCACAACTATACCTTCATCTGGGGTATGGGCGGCGAGAACCTGGATTACGGCGATCAGGACTTCTATGCTATCACCGACTTGAAATAAAGAAGGAGTAACGGAATTATCAACAATAACGCTATCAAATAACCTGGAGCGTAAGAGGAAAGGACGGCGGAGCAGACATTTATCTAAACTCCTAAACTTCTAAACTCCTAAACTCCCCTAAAACATTAACGTTTATGAATCTATTTTCTTTGGAAGGTAAGAACGCCTGGATCACCGGCGCATCTTACGGCATTGGCTTCAACATTGCAAAGGCATTCGTTGCAGCAGGTATCAAGAACATCATCTTCAACGACATCAACGAGGCAGCACTCGAGCGCGGACTCGCCAACTACAAGGAGGCCGGCATCGAGAACGTCAAGGGCTATGTGTGCGATGTCACGAAGGAAGACGACGTCAAGGCCCTCGTGGAGCAGATCCACCAGGAAGTAGGTCAGATCGACATCCTCGTCAACAATGCCGGCATCATCAAGCGCATCCCCATGCACGAGATGAAGCGCGCCGAGTTCCAGCAGGTCATCGACATCGACCTCGTCGGTCCGTTCATCTGCTCGTCGGCCGTCATTCCTGAGATGATGGAGCGCCGCGAAGGCAAGATCATCAACATCTGCTCGATGATGTCAGAGCTCGGACGCGAGACCGTCAGCGCCTACGCTGCTGCAAAGGGCGGCCTGAAGATGCTCACACGCAACATCTGCTCAGAGTACGGCGGGTACAACATCCAGTGCAACGGCATCGGCCCGGGCTACATCGCAACACCGCAGACGGCACCCCTGCGCGAGCGCCAGCCGGACGGCTCACGCCATCCCTTCGACTCGTTCATCTGCGCCAAGACTCCTGCCGGACGCTGGCTCGATCCCTCTGAGCTGGGCGGACCCGCAGTATTCCTCGCTTCACATGCCTCCGATGCAGTCAACGGCCACGTGCTCTATGTCGACGGCGGCATCCTGGCTTATATCGGCAAGCAGCCCTAAGCCTACTTGTTGACCACAACCCCATCGACCACCTTTGCCGACGTCATCCTGCCCCTGCCGCTCGACGCACTGTTCACCTACTCTGTGCCGCGCGAGCTGGAGGGGCAGGTGGCGAGGGGTATGCGTGTGCTCGTACCCTTCGGACGGTCGAAGAGCTATGTGGGCATCGTCAGCCGCCTCCACAGCATCAAGCCCGAGGGCTATCAGGTGAAGCCCATCTCCCTGCTGATGGACGATAGGCCTATCCTGCTCGAGAGTCAGCTCAGGCAGTGGGAGTGGATAGCCGACTACTACATGTCGCCCATCGGCGAGGTGATGAAGGCAGCGCTGCCGGCGGGTCTGAAGGCAGAGGAAGGCTACAAGCCCCGCACCGAGACCTATATCCGGCTCACGGCCGCCTACCAGAACGAGCCCACGCTCCACGTAGCACTCAATCTGCTGGCACGCGCTCCCCGTCAGCAGGAGGCTTTCATTGCCTATCTCTCGTTGTCGCGATGGGACACCATCGAGGGCAACACCACCCTTGAACCCGTACTCGAGATCACCCGCGAGGAGCTGATGAACTCCAGCGGAGCCACCCTGCCCGTGCTCAACCAGCTCGTCAAGCGCGGCATGCTCGAGACCTACGAGGTGGAGGTGAGCCGCCTCAACCGCAGCGGCGAGCCTCATCCTGAGCTCATCAAGAAGATGAGCCCCGCACAGCAGGAGGCCTACAACAAGGTGCTCTTCTCTTTCCTCTCCTCTCCCCTTCCCTCCTCCAAGGGCGGCAAGCGGGGCGCGGGCAGCAACGTCACCCTCCTGCATGGGGTCACCTCCAGCGGAAAGACCGAGATCTACATCCACCTCATCCAGCGCGAGATAGAGCAGCACCGACAGGTGCTCTATCTCCTGCCCGAGATCGCTCTGACGGTGCAGATCATGGAGCGCCTGCATCGCGTCTTCGGCGACCGCCTGGGCATCTATCATTCCAAATACAGCGATGCCGAGCGCGTCGAGATCTGGCAGAAGCAGCTCTCGCCCCATCCCTACGATGTCATCCTGGGAGCCCGCTCGGCCGTCTTCCTGCCCTTCCAGAATCTCGGCCTCATCATCGTCGACGAGGAGCACGAGACGAGCTACAAGCAGCAGGAGCCAGCACCAAGGTATCATGCAAGGAGCGTAGCTATTATGGCCCCCTCCTACCTCCCCCAACTGGGGGAGGAAGCTGCGCATGAGGCGCGGATGCAGAAAATCATCGACCACTACAAGACTACCGTTCCCTCATCATACAGTCTGCTCAAGCAGTTTGCACTGGAACACCGCCAACAGCCTACAGAGGCAGAAACAGCCATGTGGGCGTTATTGCGAGGGAAAAACTTGGGAAGTAAGTTCAGAAGGGAGCATTGCATAGGCGATTTCATTGTCGATTTCGCTTGTCTGGCCCACAATCTTGTCATCGAAATAGACGGTGCATATCATCTTACCCCCGAACAGCAGGAAGCCGACAGACTAAGGACAGCAATGCTTCGCGACATGGGATTCAAAGAGCTGCGCTTCAGCAATGAGCAAGTACTTTTCACCCCCGACGAGGTAGTCCGCGACATCCAGCAACACATAAGCGGTACAAAAACCTCCCCCAGTTGGGGGAGGCAGGAGGGGGCCATCCATATCCTCCTCGGCACCGCAACTCCCTCTATGGAGACCTACCACAACGCGATGACGGGGAAGTACTCGCTGGTGGAGCTCAACGAGCGCTACGAGGGCATCGAGCTGCCCGAGGTGCAGGTGGTAGACATCCAGGACCTCGGCCGCCGCAAGATGATGCAAGGGCCGTTCTCACCCCTGCTGCTGACCAAGGTCAGGGAAGCCCTCGAGCGAGGCGAGCAGGCCATCCTCTTCCAGAACCGCCGCGGATGGGCACCGATGGTAGAATGCCGCCAGTGCGGATGGGTGCCGCGCTGCGAGCACTGCGACGTCAGCCTCACCCTCCACCGCTCGATGAACCAGCTCACCTGCCACTACTGCGGCAACACCTACCGCATCCCCTCCGAATGCCCCGCCTGCGGATCGAAGGACCTGCAGGGACGAGGATTCGGCACCGAGAAAATCGAGGACCAGATACGCGACATACTGCCCTCGGCACGCATCGCACGCATGGACCTCGACACCACACGCACCCGCCAGGCCTACGAGCGCATCATCAGCGACTTCTCAGCCGGGCGCACCAACCTGCTCATCGGCACGCAGATGATATCCAAGGGCCTCGACTTCGACAAAGTGTCAGTAGTGGGCATCCTCAACGCCGACTCCATGCTCAACTACCCCGACTTCCGAGCCTACGAGCACGCCTTCATGATGATGGCCCAGGTCAGCGGCAGGGCAGGGCGCAGGGGCAAGCGCGGACTCGTCATCCTGCAGACCCGTCAGCCCCAGCTGCCACTCATCTCGCAGGTGGTGCACAACGACTACCTGGCCTTCTACCGCAGTCAGGCACTCGAGCGCCAGGACTTCCACTATCCTCCTTTCTATCGCATCATCTGCGTCTACCTGAAGCACGCGAAGGACAGCGTCGTCGACACCGCCGGCCTGGAGCTAGGCACCCGTCTGCGCCAGTGGTTCGGAGCCCGCGTGCTAGGTCCCGACAAGCCCGCCGTAGCCCGTGTGAAGACCCTCAGCATACGCAAGCTCGTGCTCAAGCTCGAGCCCGGCCTCGACATGCCGAAGGTCCGTCACTACCTCAAGCTAGCCCAGCAGCAGATGCTCCAGGACAAGCGCTACGCCTCCCTCCAGCTCTACTACGACGTCGATCCGTTGTAGAAACCCACCCAGAACCCACCCCCATCCCCTCCCGAGGGGAGGGGCGTTTAATGTGTTTTGTGGATGATGTGTTTTGTGGATTTAAGCCCATACACGTTTAGAGCCCCTTCTTGCGTCCCGATGGTAGCAAGCGTCACCCTTCGGGATGCCGAGCGGATAAGGGGCGGCTATAATGCAGGGATAACACTCATACAAGATACTGTCGTGAGTGCCGTGATGAAGGCCGTGAGCGCCGCTATCAGCGCCTCCGCCAGTCGGTTTTTCAGTCGTTCTTTCATTGTGTTTTCTCCTTTCTTAGTTATAGGTCGCTTACGCTCAAAATTGAAGCAAAAATTTTAAGGAAAAATTAAATGAACCCGTCGGAATTTCGATTAATTTTCTTTCTAAT
>JAEEGK010001947.1_pt1 | contig 51709 bp, 38 predicted proteins | sample 8958771 | NCBI WGS metagenome assembly JAEEGK01 (sample SAMN16246547, study PRJNA631951) | gut metagenome | biome: gut microbiome; feature: rumen; material: SC-attached | host: Bos | place: Iran: Karaj | collected 2018-10 | reverse complement strand
TCTGGGGGATCGTGTAGCCGAGGGTCAGGTTGTTGAGCCGGAGGAATCCGCCGGGCTCGATAAACTGCGAGGTGGTGAAACCGGCCTCGGACAGGGCCACGGGGTATTTGGCGTTGGCGTTGAGCTTGTTGAGCTCGGCCGGGTCGGTGACCATATGGATGTTGCCGCTGGCGTCGACATCGTAGATCTTGTAGCAATCGTTCACATAGGCGAGGCGGTTGCGTCCGAAGTAGGTGTCCTTGTTGCCGAAGTTGGTGGCGGACATGGCCATTGCGTTGTAGATGTGGCCTCCGATCTGGTATGCGAAGTTGGCGTTGAGGTCGAAGTTCTTCCAGTTGGCCTGGATGCCGAAGCCGCCGGTATGGTGAGGCTGCATCTCGGTGATGATCCGTGCGTCGGCGGAATTGGCGATGCCGTCACCGTTGATGTCCTCGAAGCGGACGGCACCCGGGAAGGCGACCTGTCCGTTGGGACGGATCTTGTCCAGGTCGGTGCTGGAATACTTGGCCACGCTGGTGTCGTGGATGCCCGGCTTCAGGGTATAGACGCCGTTGGCGTAATCGAAGTCGTTGACGGTGTAGAAACCGACACCCTCGGCGATGTAGCCGTTGACCAGGCCGATAGGACGGCCCACCTCGATGAGGTAGTCGTAGTTCGGCAGCATGTCGGAGCCGCCCCAGCCCGTGCGCTGGTTGGCGTTGGCGCTGGGATCGATGTCGTCAAGCTTGTTGTAGTTGACGGAATGGTTCCAGTTGACGGCGAGCTGGAAGTCCCGGTTGCGGACGATGCCCGCGTTCAGGGAGAGTTCGACACCCTTGTTGGAGGTCCGTCCGACATTCTGGAACTGGTTGGTGAAACCGCTCGTGGAGTTGATAGGCATGTTCATGAGCAGGTCCTTGGTGGTATTCCAGTAGAGGTCGAGGCTACCGCGCAGGCGCGACTTCAGGAAGCTGAAGTCAAAGCCGGCATTGCGGGAAATGGTGGTCTCCCACTTGAGGTCCGGGTTGGAGAGCAGGGGATTGGGTTTGTAGACGTTGTAGTCCACGCCGTCCATCTTGACCACGTCCGTGGTCCAGGTCTCTTTCCAGAGATCGCCGCTGATGCTGTCGGAACCGGAGGTACCGTAGGAAAGGCGGAACTTGAGTTCGTTCATCCAGCCCTTGGTGCCCTGCATCCAGGGCTCGTCGGAGACGCGCCAGGCGAAAGCTGCGGCAGGGAAGTAGCCCCAGCGGTGGTTAGGTGCGAACTTGCTGGATCCGTCAGCACGGAACGTGACGGTGAACAGATACCTGCCCATCAGGGAGTAATTCAGCCGGCCGAAGAACGAGAGGGTGTTGGACGGCAGCGTCATGGAGCTGCTGAACGAGTTGAAGTTGGTGAGCGAGGTGTCGTACTTGAACATCGCGAACGCCTGCTGGTAGCTCAGGTCGGGGGAGAAGCCGTAGGCACGGAGCTCGCGGCTGGAGCCCGTGTTGGTCATCATCTCGTGGCCGAGGAGGAAGTTGAGGCTGTGGTTGTCTCCGAGCCCCGGGACGGTATAGTTGATGGTGTTGGTCCAGCGGGTGCTGGTGCTGAAGCTGTCGTTCAGGCGGGCGCTGTTGCGGGAGGAGCCGCCGATGCTGTTGCCGCCGTCCCAGCGCTCGCGCTTGGACCAGCCGCGGCTCAGCGTGACCTCGGTGTGGGCGATGAAGCCCTTGAACGCGTTCCAGGTGAGTCCGCCGGTGCCGCGCAGGTTGTGCCTGCGGTTGAAGTCCTCCAGGTTGTAGGTGACCAGGAGTGGATCGTAGTTGGTGTTGACGTTGGAGTCACCCTGGCCGAGCAGGGCCGGATTGTCCTCTCCCAGCGGGTGGAGGACCGGACGGTAGTAGTAGTTCGAAGAGCCGGTGTTGTTGCCGTCGCCCCAGCTGTAGTTCTCGAAGTAGCGGACGTCGAAGGCGGCCGACAGCTTCTCGTTGATCTTCTGGTTGAGCTTGAAGGTGATGGTGTAACGCTCCCGCTGGTTGCGGATGTGCGTGCCGTTGTCATTGAGGTAGCTGAATCCGATATTATAATTGGTGGATTCGCTGCCGCCGGACATCGAGATGTCGTGGTTCCACGTCCCGGAGGATTTCAGCACGTCGTCCATCGAATTGTGGAGCGCGATGTTGGCGTAGTCCTTATAGTGATTGCCATTGTCGGGACCGAGGCCGTAGTACTTGGCGACGTTCTTGCCGTAGGATGAGCCGTAGAAAGTGGCGTAGGACCACTGCCAGAGGACGAACTCCTGGGTGTCGAGCAGGTCGTAGAAACGCGGGTTCTCGCGGAACTGCCAGTACATGTTATAGCGCACGTGCACGCGACCCGATTTGGCGCCCCTGGTGGTGACGAGGATGACGCCGTTGGCGCCGCGGGCACCGTAGATGGCGGTGGAGGAGGCGTCCTTCAGGACGTCGATGGCCTCGATCTGGTCAGCGGGGATGTCGGCGAGCGATCCGGACACGCCGTCGATGAGGACAAGCGGGTCGTTGCTCTGGGTGATGGAGTTGCCGCCGCGGACGCGGATGGTGGCGGAGGATCCGGCTGCGCCGTTGCCCGAGGACACACGGACGCCGGGAAGCCTGCCCTGGAGGGCCTGGACGGCATTGGCGACCGGCATCTCGGCAAGTTCCTTGCCGGTGATGGAGGCCACGGATCCGGTGAGGTCGCGGCGCTTGACGGTCTGGTAGCCGATGACGACCACATCATCGAGGAAGGTGGTGTCCTCTTCGAGGGTGATGTTGAGTGTCGGGGCTGCGGTCACGGAGAGGGTCGCGTAACCGATGCTGGATATCTCCAGCCGGGTGCCGGGCGCGACGCGGATCTCGAAGTTGCCGTCGATGTCCGTGACGACGCCGGTCGTCGTGCCGGGGACGACCACGGAAGCGCCGATGACCGGCTCTCCGTTGGTGTCCACGATCTTGCCCCTGGTGATGGACTGTGCGAACGCAGCCGTGCCTGCCAGCAGCAGGAACAAGGCGGCGAGCGCCATGCTAAGATGTTTTTTCATCATTTGGGAATTTTGGTTAAACATTATTAGTGATATGTGATTCGGTCCTGTTTTCCCAAAGATAATAATTTATCCAATACTTCAACTTAATAATAGTAACATGCTTATATTCAATTTGATAACGGTTGCAGATATTTATAATAATGTAGCATTTGTGTTGTCTTTCCCGTTGTCCCCATAAACCGGAACGGCTGAGCCCCTGTGGGAGGCCCAGCCGTTCGCTGTATCTGAAGGTCAGGAGACCTTGTCTGGTCTATTCGTTCGTGAAGCCGTAACCGTTGGTGAGTCCGGCGATGGTCTTCAAGGCATTGTGCCCGACCGGGAGCAAGTAGATGGGAGCGGATTCGTAGTCGAAGCCCTTGAAGAAGTTGTCCACATATTCCTGCTTGTTCTTCGCGAGTTCGATGCCGTAAGCTACCTTGGTATAGCCATCGGCCTCGAGGGCCTTGGCTTCCTCGGAATCGGGATCGATGTGCTTGAACAGGCCCTTGATGGCGAGGTTGGTCTTGTCGCCTGCCTTGAGGTTCTTCTTGATGTTGGCCTCGGTCACGCCGGCGGCAAGTGCCGCAGCTGCCCAGTCGTCATTCTCGCCGCGCCAGCCCGGGTACAGGACGGGGTCGTCCTCCATGCCTTCCGGGCACTGGGTTGTCAGACGGTAGCCGTATTCTTTCTTGGCGTCAACCAGCTTGGTCCAGACATAGGCGGGGAACTCGTTGCCGTTCTCGAAGCGGTAGTAGCCGTTGGCCTCCACGCCTTCGATCATGGCTTTCTGCAGTTCCTTGGTGCGCCGGATGCCGTCGAAGACCTGGCCGCTGCGGATCATGGTCCAGCGGCGGTCGCCTTCGCCGGCGAACTCGAACATGCGCTCATCCAGCACGGCTTCCACGAGGGACTTGTGCGCGGCCACGAACTCCTCGGTGTGCGCTTCTCCTTTCGGGAAGGAGCGCTCGCGGATTTTCTTGAGGTAGGTCATCGCGTTGCCGGCGTCACCCAGCAGGGCGCAAGCCTCGGCATAGCCCAGATAAACCTCGGACATACGCATCCAGGGACCGTTGATACCGGACTTGCGCTGGCGGCGCGAATTCGGCAGGACCTGGCGGGCCTCATCCCATTTGTTGTTGGTCAGGCCGCCGCCGTTCGCCTTGGAGTTGGGGGTGAAGGGGATCAGCTTCTCCGCACCGCCGCCGGTATGTCCGGTGACGCAGACCGCGACGTCGCGCCGCTTGTCCTTGGGGTCGAAGATGCCCCAGTAGAAAGCGGGGTTGATGCGTCCCTGGCCGTAGGCCTTGCAGGGGAAGTTGTTGGAACCGCCGCCGTTGGAGACGCGGCCGTTGGAGTAGGGGCGCTCGCCGTTGGAGACCTCCCAGGTGAGCGGATACTCGAAGATGGACTCGTCGGCATAGCCGATGTCGTTGTCCATGGTCTGCTGGAAGAAGTACTGGTAGGGATTGTCGAACACCTGTCCGGCAGCCGTGGTGGCGCGGGGGTCGGTCTCGTGGAAGACGACATTGCCGGGGTTGTCGATCACGGCCTTGAAGTACTTCTGGGCTTTCTCGACATATTTCTTCCAGTCGGAGCGGCGGGCGTAGAAGGCGTTGTCGGCATTTTTGTTCTCCTTGCCGAGACGCTCCCAGCTCAGCTCCTTGCCTTCGCCGTCCTTGTAGGTGAGGTCGGAGCGACGGGTCTGGTAGCCGGCGGCATCCATGCAGATGACCGCGAGGGAAGCTTCCGCGAAGGTGCGGGAGAAGCCGTTCTTGTCGGCGCCGTATCCCGGGACGGAACCGGAGCGGTACATGTGCGGGATGACCTTCTCGAGGTCCGCGATGATGACATCGTAGATGGAGTCGCGCGGGGCGATGCCCGTCGCCGGCACGCCGGACTGTTTCGTGAAGGGTACGTCACCCCAGTAGCGGATCAGCATCTCGTAGATGGTGGAGCGGGCCACGACGGCCTCGCCGTAGAGCTGGCTGAGTTCGGTCGGTTCGGAGGCAGCCATATAGGAGTTGAAATCCTCCGATTCCTCCATGGCGGTGATGATGGTATTGGCCGTGGCTATGACGGAGTAGTAACTGGAGAAACTGCCATAGGTTTCGACATTATACTCTCCGGTCTTCGTGCCGTTCTCATAGAATCCTTCCGGTACGTGGCGCTGGAGCTGGTTGTTGTATGCTTCGGGGTGGCGGCTGTCGTCACCGCCCGGGAGGTTGACCGCGTAGAAGTTGCCGTTGCCGTAGAAAGAGCCGTCGGCGACGCTCTGCCACTGGGAGTAGACCTGCTTCATGGCGGCGCGCGTGTTGGCGGTGCTGGAGAAGACGAACTCGCGGTCGACCAGGCCGTGGTCTACCGGAGCGAGGAACTCGGAGCAGGAAGCGGCAAGCACCAGGCCTGCCAGACTGACGATGATATAGATGATCTTTTTCATGTTGCTCGGGATTAGAAAGTCACGCTGAGACCTGCGGTAACCGTGAGCGGCCTGGGATAGTTGCCGTTATCGAAGCCGGGCTGGAGGTCATTGCTGCCCGAAACGGCTTCCGGGTCGAGCCCGGAGTAACGGGTGAGGACGAAGAGATTGGTCCCGGTCACGTAGACGCGGAGGTTGGAGATCCGGATCTTGTCCAGGATGTTCTGCGGGATGGTGTAGCCGAGGGTAAGGCTGTTGAGGCGCAGGTGCCCGCCGGGTTCGATGAACTGGGAGGTGGTGAAACCGGCCTCGGACAGGGCCACGGCGTACTTGGCGCCGGCGTTGAGCCGCTTGAGTTCGGCCGGGTCGGTGACCATGAAGATGTTGCCGCTGGAGTCGATGTCATAGATCTTGTAGCAATCATTGACATAGGCGAGGCGGTTGCGTCCGAAGTAGGTGTCCTTGTTGCCGAAGTTGGTGGCGGACATGGCCATGGCGTTGTAGAGGTATCCGTCGAGCTGGTAGGAGAAGTTGGCGGAGAGGTCGAAGTTCTTCCAGTTGGCCTGGAACCCGAAGCCGCCGGTATGGTGGGGAGCCATCTCCGTGATGACGGTGTAGTCGGCTGCATTGGCGATGCCGTCCCCGTTGACGTCCTTGAAGCGGACGGCGCCCGGGAAGGCGACCTGCCCGTTGGGACGGATCTTGTCGAGGTCGGTGCTGGCATACTTGGCCACGCTGGTGTCGTGGATGCCCTGCTTGAGGGTGTATACGCCGTTGGCGTAGTCGAAATCGTCGACGGTGTAGTAGCCGACTCCTTCGGAGATGTAGCCGTTGACCAGACCGATGGGACGTCCGACTTCGATGACGTAGTCGTAGTTCGGGAGCATGTCGGAGCCGCCCCAGCCGGTGCGCCGGTTGGCGTTGGCGCTGGGATCGATGCTGTCCAGCTTGTTGAAATTCATGGAATGGTTCCAGTGGACGGCGAGCTGGAAGTCACGGTTGCGGACGATACCTGCACTCAGGGTAAGCTCGATACCGCGGTTGGAGGTCTGGCCGACGTTCTGGTACTGGTAGCTGAAACCCGTGGTGGCATCGATAGGCATCTGCATGAGCAGGTCCTTGGTCGTGTTCCAGTAGAAGTCCAGGGTGCCGCGCAGGCGGGACTTCAGGAAGCTGAAGTCAAAGCCGGCATTGCGGGAAATGGTGGTCTCCCACTTGAGGTTGGGGTTGGAGAGCAGGTCGTTGGGCCTGTAGACATTGTAGTCCTTGCCGTCCATGGTGACGACGCCGGTCCGCCAGGTCTCTTTCCAGAGTCCTGCGCTGATGCCGTCGGCTCCGGAAGTACCGTAGGAGAGGCGGAACTTGAGTTCGTCCATCCAGTGCTTGGCGCCCTTCATCCAGGGTTCGTCGGAGACGCGCCAGGCGAAGGCAGCGGCGGGGAAGTAGCCCCAACGGTGGTTGGGCGCGAACTTGGAAGAGCCGTCGGCGCGGAACGTGGCGGTGAACAGATAGCGGCCCTTCAGGGAATAGTTGAGACGCCCGAAGAAGGAAAGGGTGTTGGACGGGAGCGACACGGAATTGCTGAAGGAGTTGAAGTCCACGAGCGAGGTGTCGTAGTTCGCAAACATGGCGAAAGCCTGCTCGTAGGTCAGGTCTGCGGAGTAACCGTAGGCGCTGAGCGAACGGCTGGACCCGGTGTTGGTCATCATCTCGTGGCCGAGCAGGAAGTTGAGGTTGTGGTCGTCGCCCAGGCCCGGAATCGTGTAGCTGACGGTGTTGGTCCAGCGGGTGCTGGTGCTGAAGCTGTCGTTCAACTGGGCGTTGTTGCGCGAGGATCCGCCGATGCTGTTGCCGCCGTTCCAGCGCTCGCGCTTGGACCAGCCGCGTCCGAGGGTGAGCTCGGTGCGGGCGACGAGTCCGTTGACGGGGGCCCAGGTGAGCCCGGCGGTGCCGCGCAGGTTGTGCCTGCGGTTGAAGTCCTCGAGGTTGTAGGTCACCAGGAGCGGGTCGTAGTTGGTATTGACGTTGCTGTCGCCCTGGCCGAGGAGGGCGGGATTGTCCTCGCCCAGTGGGTGGAGGACCGGGCGGTAGTAGTAGTTGGAGGACCCGGTATTGCTGCCGTCTCCCCAGCTGTAGATTTCCGAATAGCGGACGTCGAAGTTGGCGGACAGCTTGTCGTTGATCTTCTGGTTGAGCTTGAAGTTGACGTTGTAGCGCTCGCGCTGGTTGCGGATGTGCGTACCGTTGTCGCTGAGGAAGTTGAAGCTGATGGAATAGTTGGTGGAGGCGGTGCCGCCGGACAGGGTGACATCGTGGTTCCAGGTGCCGGAGGACTTCAGGACATCCTTCATGGAGTTGTGCAGGGGCACGCTGGCGTAATCCTTATAATGGTTGCCGTAGTTGGAGCCGAGGCCGTAGTACTTGGCCACGTTCTCACCGTAGGAGGAACCGTAGAAGGTGGCGTAGGACCACTGCCAGAGGACGAACTCCTGGGTGTCGAGCAGGTCGTAGAAGCGCGGGTTCTCGCGGAACTGGTAGTACATGTTGTAGCGTACGTGGACCTTGCCTTCCTTGGCGCCTTTGGTGGTGACGAGGATAACGCCGTTGGCGCCGCGGGCGCCGTAGATGGCGGTGGAAGAGGCGTCCTTGAGGACGTCGATGGACTCGATCTGGTCGGCGGGGAGGTCAGACAGGGACCCGGACACGCCGTCGATGAGGACCAGCGGTTCGTTGCTCTGGGTGATGGAGTTGCCGCCGCGGACGCGGATGGACACGCCGGAGCCGGCCGCGCCGCTGCCGGATGACACACGGACACCGGGGAGCTTGCCCTGCAGGGCCTGGGCGGTGTTGGCGACGGGCATTTCAGCGATCTCCTTGCCGGTGATGGAGGCCACGGACCCCGTGAGGTCACGCCGCTTGACGGTCTGGTAACCGATCACGACGACGTCGTCGAGGAAGGTGGTGTCTTCCTCGAGGGTGATGTTCAGGGTCGCTGCTGCGACCACGGATACGGTGGTGTAACCGATGCTGGAGATCTCCAGCCGGGTACCCGGTGCGACGCGGATCTCGAAGTTGCCGTCAATGTCCGTGACGACGCCGGTCGTCGTGCCGGGGACGACGACGGAGGCGCCGATGACCGGCTCTCCGTTGGCATCCACGACCTTACCCTTGGTGATGGATTGGGCGAACGCAGCCGTCCCGGCCAGCAGCAGGAACAGGGCTGTGATCACCATACTGAGATGGTTCTTCATCATTTGGGAATTTTGGTTAAACATTAATATGGTTAGAATAAAAATGCATTCTACAATATGCCAAATATAGCAACAATTCACCTGCAATATATAATTTATATTAAAAATTATCGCAAATGAATCATAAATAGTTGCATATATTGTGAATCCAAACCATAATAATGTTTCTTTCCCCGGCGTAAAACAGAAGGCGGAACGCTTTTGTTGCGTTCCGCCTTCTGCGATCAATAGACTTCGACCGATCCGCCGTCGTTTCGTTGGATGTCCGAGATGGCGAAGTACCCGATCTTGGCGCCGATCCAGTCGCCCTCGCGGCCGGTGAAGGCCGGCCCGACGGGCCGGAACCGCCGGCCGTCCAGACTGTAGGAGAAGGTGCAGACCACGGCATCCCTGACATCCACCCGGATCCAGACGGTGTTGAAGGCCTCTTTCTCCAGCGGCACCGAAGCGAGAATCTCTTCTGCCTTGCCCTGGTTGGCATCGATGCAGTCCTTGCGTACGAGCGCGAGACGCTCGCCGTCAAAGTCCAGCTCCAGCGTGGCGTAGCTCCGTCCGGTCACGACCACGCCCACGCGCTCGCCGGCATACGAAGGCCGGTAGACGAGTTTCGTGGTGAAACTCATCGCCGGGCCTACGACCTTCTGGGCCAGGATGTTGGGCGTGTCGCGCAGGTTCTTCCAGCCGTCCGCCTTCTTGATGCAGTGCAGCCGCAGGCAGCCCAGCGTCGGGTTGGTCATGTACCAGTGGAACTGCGGATTGGCCTCCCACTGCCAGTTGAGCGGGATGGACGCCCCGGTGAAACCGGTCGTCGTGGCCAGCGCGGAGATCCCCGGGAGGGGAGCGTCGGAGCCAGCCGGGCGGCGGCAGGTCGTCACAGGCTCGCCGATGCCGTCTCCGTCCAGGTCCTGCCCGATGATGCACCAGCCGTCCTCCAGCCAGGTCATCGGCTGCAGGTGGCACACGCGCCCCCAGGCATAGCGGTCCTCGAAATGCATGAACCAGCTGTCGCCGGCCGTGTCCGTCACCCAGCCGCCCTGGTGGGGACCATGGATGTCGGTCGGGCCCTGGTGCAGCACCGTGCGGTGCTCATAGGGACCGAGCACGTTGCGCGAGCGCAGCACCAGCTGCCAGCCGGTCTTGACTCCGCCCGAAGGGGCGAAGATGTAGTACCAGCCGTCCCGCTTGTAGAACTTCGGACCCTCGACGGTGTCGTTGCCGTTCTTCTTGCCGTCGAACACGAGCACCTGGTCGCCGATCACGCGCGTGCAGTCCTTGTCCAGTTCGCACACGCTGAGGATGCTCTTGAACCCGGCACGCGAGCCCGCCCAGCCGTGGACGAGCCACACGCGGCCGTCGTCGTCCCAGAGCGGACTGGTGTCGATCAGGCCCTTGCCGGCCAGCACCAGGTGCGGGCGGCTCCAGACCCCGCGCGGGTCATCGGCGTGGATCTGGTAGATCCCGTGGTCGGGGTCTCCCCAGAAGATCCAGTAGGTCCCGTCGTGGTAGCGGATGCAGGGCGCCCACACGCCGTTCCCGTGCGCCGGGATGTCGAAATCCTCCCGCGGATCCATCCACGGCAGGCCGGCGTTCACGATCTCCCAGTCCACGAGGTTCGTGGAATGCAGGATCTGCAGCCCCGGGAAGCAGGTGAACGAGGAGGCTGTCATCCAGTAGTCCTCCCCGACGCGGATCAGGTCCGGGTCGGAATAGTCGGAGAACAGCACCGGGTTGGTGTAGGTCTTGGCGGGCGCCAGCATCAGCAATAGGGCGCCGAACAGTGCAGGAAGAGTCATTTCTTGCGGATTCTGAGTTTCTTGAGCACGGAATTTTCTGCGCTCGGACCGTAGTACAGGGTGAAGTGGCCGGGCGTGGCGCGCAGCTCGCCGGAGGCCTCGTCGTAGGTGGCGAACACGCTGTCATCCAGCGGAATGCGCACGGTGACGCGCTGTCCGGCGGGCACGTGCACGCGGCGGAAGGCGCGCAGGGCCTTCTGCGGTCCGCCGGCGTCCTCGCGCTTGGCCATGTAGACCTGGACGACCTCGTCGCCGTCCATCCGGCCTTTGTTGCGCAGTTTCAGTACAAGCTCGCCGTCCTTGACGCGTGCGCGGCCGTATTTATAGATCGTGTAGCTCAGGCCGTGGCCGAAGGCGAAGAGGGGCTTGCCCGTGAAATAGCGGTAGGTATGACCCGCCATGTTGTAGTCTTCGAAGTCCGGCAGGTCCTCATCGCTGCGGTAGAAGGTGACGGGGAGGCGTCCGGAGGGGTTGCAGTCGCCGAAGAGCACGTCGGCGATCGCGGTGCCGCCCGCCTCGCCGGGATACCATGCCTGCAGGATGGCCTCGCAGGTCTGCGTCTCGGGGAGCAGGCCCATGGCGGAGCCGGAATAGTTGACGAAGACGATGCGCTTGCCGGCCTTATAGAGGGAGTCCACCTCCGCGCGCTGGGCGCGGGGCAGTTCGATGGTGGTGCGGTCACCGCGGTTGAAGCCCTCCGGGCTGTTGCGCATCTCCTCGCCCTCCATGCGCGGCGAGATGCCGCCCACGTAGATGACCACGTCCGCCTCGTCGACGGGGACGAGGGCGCCCACCTTGGCGGTGATGCCCTCCAGGGCCGTCACGGTCCGGGCGGGGAAGCCGTTGTAGTTGCCCCACATGGCCACGGAATCAGCGGCGTTGGGGCCGGTGACGGCCACCTTGACATCCTTGGACAGCGGCAGGATCCGGCCCTTGTTCTGCAGCAGGACCAGGCTCTCGCGGGCCATCTGGAGCGCCTTGGCGCGGTGCGCGTCGCTGGCGAGGAGCGCCTCGTCGAGGCGGTTCCAGCTCACGCTCTCGTCGGGATCCATCTCGCCGAGGCGGAAGCGGGCGAGCAGCAGGCGGCGCAGGGACACGTCGATGTCGGCCTCCGTCAGCTTGCCTTCCTTGACGGCATCCAGCAGGTGCCGGTAGGAGCTGCCGCACTCCAGGTCCGTACCCGTGCGCACGGCGCGGGCCACGGCCGTCGTGGGCTCGCCGAGGTAGGTGCCGTGGCGGCCTTCGCGCCAGAAGTCGTCGATGGCGCCGCAGTCGCTGACCACCAGCCCCTTGTAACCCCATTTCTCGCGCAGGAACTGGATCAGCAGCTGGTCGGAGCCGCAGCAGGGATCTCCCTCGAAGCGGTTGTAGGCGCACATGACTTCCTGCACGTCGATCTTGGAGATGATGTCGCCGAAGGCGTAGAGATAAGTCTCGGCGAGGTCGCGCCAGGAGATGTCCCGGGCGTCGAACTGGTGCCTGGTCCCTTCCGGTCCGCTGTGCACGGCGTAGTGCTTGAGGCAGGCGTGCAGTTTGTCATAGACCTCGTCCTTCGGACCCTGGAGGCCTTTGACTACGGCGTAGCCCATCCGGGCCGTGAGGTAGGGGTCCTCGCCGTAGGTCTCCTGGCCGCGTCCCCAGCGCGGGTCGCGGAAGATGTTGATGTTGGGGGTCCAGACCGTCAGGCCGTGGTACTGGGGGCTCCCGACAGGATTCTTGCGGTACTGGATGAACTTGATGCGCTGCTCGGTGGATGTGATGTCGAAGACTTCCTCCAGCAGGGCCTCGTCCCAGCTGGCCGCCATGCCGATGGCCTGCGGGAACACGGTGGCGAGTCCGGCGCGCGCGGCGCCGTGCAGGGCCTCGCTCCACCAGTTGTAGGCACGGATGCCGAGCTCCGGGATGGCCGGGCTGGCATTCATCATCAGGGATACTTTCTGCTCGAGGGTGAGCCGTCCCAGCAGGTCCTCCGCCCGCTGCTCCGCAGGGAGGGAGGCGTCCTGATAAGGAAAACTCTGCGCGGAGAGCGTTCCGCACAGAGCTATCCCTACCAGTGACGTGAGAAGGAATCTACGCACTGTTATTTCTGTTTTTCGACTTCAGCGAACCAGTCTTCCGCGGTTTTCAGGTCACCCTTGGACCAGCAGGAACCGAAGCAATAGGTGAATACCTCACCGGACTTGATCTCACGGGTAGCGATGCCGTGGTCCAGGTCTTCATGGACGCAGACATCCTTGGCACCCGGGACGACCACCGCCACACCGAGCATGCCGTCTTCCGGCTCGACGCTCTGGTCGGAGGCATGCTCCCAGATCGCATAGCTGACCGGGGTCAGGCGCTCCTGCTCGATGGTCTCCTGCGCGCTGTGGCGCAGCAGGCCGGCGGCCACGGTGAGCGTCTCAGCGCCCGTGAACCTGTAGGTGTCGTCCACACGGCAGAAGTAGCTGTCTGCGCACACGGTCACCTGCTTGTCCAGCGAAACCTTGACGCCCTCGGCAGCCTCCCATTCGGGATAGTGGAGGACGAAGACGACCTTGTCCGGGGTCTGCTCGACGATCTCCCAGCTGCGGTAGTTGGTGGCGGGCATGGCCAGCCTGCCGTCGATCAGCGGGGCGGACGCGCCGCCGCCGAGGCTCACGGAGACCTTGTAGCAGTCCTTGCCGTCGTGGTCGTGGTGGTAGTACTCGGGATCCTTCTGGGCCTCGGCATACCAGACGTCGGCCACAAGCTTGCCCGGTTTCTTCACCCAGATGTCAATACCCGGGGAAGTGGGGTTGCCCTCGAGGGCCTGGCCGTAGAAGCGGCCGGCGACGAGGTTGTTCTCAAAGACGAAGTCATCGGCGCGCTCCGGGACGAAGCGGGCCATCACCTTCGGCTCCGCAGGCTGCTGCTTGCAGCCCGCGAGCGCGAAGACCGCCGCGAAGGCGAGGATAACGGCTGTCCTTTTCATTACTTGAGATCCTTGGTGGCGCACCAGTCCATGTCGTTGTAGTCGTCATTTTCGCCGCACATGCCCCAGATGAAGGTGTAGTTGCGGGTCGCACAGGCGGAGTGGATGCTCCACTGCGGGGAGATGACGGCCTGCTCGTTGTGCATCCAGATGTGGCGGGTCTCCTGCGGCTCACCCATGAAGTGGCAGACCGCGGCGTCCTCCGGCACCTCGAAGTAGAAGTAGACCTCCATGCGGCGGTCGTGGGTGTGGGCCGGCATGGTGTTCCAGGTGCTGCCCGGGGCGAGCTCGGTCATACCCATCTGGAGCTGGCAGCAGGGCACGACCTCCTTGACGAGGAGGCGGTTGATCGTACGCTCGTTGGACTCCTCGAGGGAGCCGAGGTGCATCACCACGGCGTCCTTCTTGCTGACCTTCTTGACACCAGTCTCGCGGTGGGCGGTGGCGGAGCAGAAGTAGAAGTGCGCGGGCTTGTCGGCGGAGTCGCTCTTGAAGCAGACGTGGCGGTTGCCGCGGCCGACATAGAGGGCCTCCTTGTATTCGAGATGGTACTCCTCCTCGCCGACGACCACGGTGCCGGCGCCGCCGACATTGATGATGCCGAGCTCGCGGCGCTGCGTGAAGAAATCGGCCCGGAGGACCTCCGGGGCGCTGAGCAGCAGTGCTTCCTTGACGGGCATGGCGCCGCCCGCGATGATGCGGTCGAACATCGAGTATACCATGTTGATCTCGTCCGGGGCCATCACCTTCTCGACGAGGTATTCCTTGCGGATGCGTTCGGTATCGTAGTGCTTGGCGTCAAGGTTGCTCGACGCCTGGCGGACTGTGCAGTTGAGTTTCATATCAGTTTCTCTTGTCAGGGGTCAACTACTGGGGCTGCTTGCCGATGTAGGCGAGGATACCGCCGTCCACATAGAGGATGTGGCCGTTGACGGCGTCGGAGGCGTGGGAAGCCAGGAACACGGCGGGGCCGCCGAGCTCCTCGGGCTCCAGCCAGCGGCCGGCCGGGGTCTTGGCGCAGATGAAGCTGTCGAACGGGTGGCGGCTGCCGTCCGGCTGGCGCTCGCGGAGCGGAGCCGTCTGCGGCGTGGCGATGTAGCCGGGGCCGATGCCGTTGCACTGGATGTTGTACTCGCCGTACTCGGAGCAGATGTTGCGGGTGAGCATCTTGAGGCCTCCCTTGGCGGCGGCGTAGGCGGATACGGTCTCGCGGCCGAGTTCGGACATCATCGAGCAGATGTTGATGATCTTGCCTTCGCGGCGCTCCATCATTTCGGGAAGCACGGCGGAGGAGACGATGAACGGACCCACGAGGTCGATGTCGATGACCTGCTGGAACTCCGCACGCTTCATCTCGTGCATCGGGATGCGCTTGATGATGCCGGCGTTGTTGACGAGGATGTCGATGGGACCGACCTCGGCGTGGATCTTCTCCACGAGGGCCTTGACGTCGTCTTCCTTGGTGACGTCGCAGACATAACCCTTGACGTTGTCGATGCCCGCCTCCTTGTAGTTGGCCAAGCCGCGCTCGAGGGCGGCTTCGCTGATGTCGTTGAAGATGATGGTCTTGATGCCGGCTCCGACAAACGCCTTGGCGATGTTGAACCCGATGCCGTAAGATGCGCCGGTGATCCAGGCGTTCTTACCTTCGAGGGAGAAAGGATTTTGTGCCATAAGTAATTAGATTTTGAGTATTTGTTATTTCAGTTTTTCCATTTCGAGGGAGGCCCAGATGAAGGGACCGACACCTTTGGAGTCGTTGGGACGGATGGGCTCGCTGAGGTAGTAGGCGAAGTCGCCCATGCGGTTGGAGGAGCCGCCCAGGCCGCCCACGGAGCAGCATTTCTCGATGCTGATCCGGCCCTGGTCGTCCGTGGAGATGAACTCGCGGACCACGTCTTCGTAGAGCTTCTTGGCGTAGGGGAGCAGGTCGGCGTCGAGGTAGCCCATCCGGATGCCCTTCAAGAAGGTGAAGGAGAACATCGCGGAGCAGGTGGACTCGAGGTAGTTGCCTTCGCGGCCCGGCTGGTCCAGGACCTGGTACCAGACACCGCTCTTCTCGTCAGCCCACTTCGGGAGCTCGCCGCAGATGGTGCGCAGGATGTCGATCAGCTTCTGGCGCGGGGCGTAGTCCGCCGGCAGCCAGTCAAGCACGTCCACGAGGGCCATGCAGTACCAGCCCAGGGCGCGGCCCCAGCAGTGGAAGGACTGGCCGTGGGTGGCCGGGTCGCACCAGAACATGCTCTCGGACTCGTCCCAGGCGTGGCGGTAGAGTTTGGTGGCGGGGTCGTAGGTCTTCTCGGCCGCCACGACGAACTCGTTTACGATGTCGTCGTAGGCCGCGATGCGCTCAGGACCGTCGAGGTAGCGGGAGGCGTACTCGACATAGAAGGGCTCCGCCATGTAGACGCCGTCCAGCCAGACCTGGTTGGGATAGACCTGCTTGTGCCAGAAGGCGCCGGCGTTGGTGCGCGGCTGGCCGTCGACCTGGCTCTTGACGAGTTCGATGGCCTTGCGGTATTTCTCGTTCCCGGTCTTGTCATAGAAGTAGAACAGGGACTTGCCCGGGCAGATCAGGTCGGTGCTGTATTTCTGGACGTCGTAGCCCTGGATGGTGCCGTCTTCATTGACGATGGCGTCGTACCACTTGTAGACGAAGTCATAGATGGCCTGGTCGCCGTAGGCTTCGTAGACGTCGAGGAAGGAGCGGAGCTCCAGGCCCGGCGTGTAGTTCCACTTGAGGCGACCGTCGGTGTAGTCGAGGTAGGTGGCGTCTCCGCAGCGGGACATCTGGGAATGGACCATCTGCTCGGAGAGCGGTTCGGCCTTCTTGGCGCAGGATACGAGCGCGGCGAGGGCGAGGAGGGCGGTGAATATTCTTTTCATGGTTTATTCGTTGGTGAAATTCTTGACTTTGTACGTGTTGACGGGTGCTCCGACCTTGGGGAAGCAGCGGACGTCCTTGAAACTGATATCCTGGGAGTTGCGCAGGTCGATGCCGGTCGTGGCGGTCATCGTGCAGTTGGTGATGTTGATGTTGGAGACGGGCATCTCGGGGAGGCCGTTGAAGAACATGGCGCGGGCGGCGCCGTTGCAGTAGACATCCCGGATGAAGATGTCGCGGAACTCCGGCGTGGTCTCGTCCACGGGGAGCGCAGGCTCGTCCACGATCGGACTGCCGTCGGCTGCGGCGTCCACCGCCGACTTGCCGCCGTAGAAGAGGTCGAAGAGCACGCCCTCGGCGAGGATGTCCTTCATGTAGATGTTGTCGATGTGGATGTTGCGCACCACGCCGCCGCGGCCGCGGGTGCTCTTGAAGCGCAGGCCCACGTCCGTGCCGAGGAAGCGGCAGTTGGACACCTTGATGTTCTCCACGCCGCCGCTCATCTCGGAGCCGACGGTGAAGCCGCCGTGGCCGTGGAAGACCGTGCAGTTGTCGACGATGAGGTTCCGGCACGGGCGGGCGCGGCGCCGGCCGTCGGCGTCCTTGCCGGACTTGATGCAGATGCCGTCGTCTCCGGCGTCGAAGATGGAGTTCACGATAAGGACGTTCTCACAGCTGTCCACGTCGATGGCGTCCCCGTTCTGGGAGTACCAGGGGTTGCGGATGTTGACGCGGCTGACGATCAGGTTCTTGCACATCAGCGGATGGACGTTCCAGCAGGGGGAATTCTGGAAGGTCACGCCCTCGAGCAGGACATTCTCGCAGTTGCGGATCTGTACGAGGTTGGGGCGCAGGAAACTCTTGATCTCGTTCCACTCCGCCTCGGAAAGGTCGCTGCGCGGAACGTTCATGTTGCTCATGCGGGTGGCCTTGAGGAAGCCCTCGTCCGGATACCAGGTGTTGCCGTCCGGGCTCAGGACGCCGCCGCCGGCGAGCAGGCGCTTCCACTCTCCTTCGGCCATCTTGCTCTTCTTGACCATGCGCCAGGCGTCGCCGTTGCCGTCGATGACGCCGGAGCCGGTGATGGATATGTTCTTGGCGCCGTCGGCGTGGATCGGCGATTCGCAGCGGCGGGTGTCCAGCCCCTCGAAGACGGTGCTGACGATCGGGTAGAGCGAACGGTCGGGGTCGAAGATGATCACGGCGTTTTCCGACAGGTGGAGGTCGCAGTTGCTGAGGATCTCGACCGGACCGGTGAGCCAGAGGCCGGCGGGGACGTTGAGGTGTCCGCCGCCCTTGTCGGCCAGGTGCTGCATGGCCTTGGCGAAGGCCTCGGTATTGCGGGTGACGCCGTCGCCGACAGCCCCGAATTCCGTCAGCTCCACGCTGTAGGCGGGGATGACGGGACGGGATACCTTCGGCATATCGAACGGCAGGTCCCTGTAGAGATAGGCGAATTCGTCCACGGAGCCTGACCTGCAGGAGACCAGCAGGAGGACGGAACAGACGGTTCCGAACAGTATTCGCAAGATGTGGTTGCGTTTCATTGGCGGTAGAATTTGGTTTAACCTCAAAGATAGGGTTTTTCGACGAATAAAAAAATAATGAAAGACAAAGAAACAAAAATTGAAGCGGCCGGCGGAAAGAATGCTTATATTTGCGTTATGAAGAGAATCGGAATCTGCAGCGACCACACCGGCGTGGAATACAAGTCCCGGCTGATCGGCTATCTGTTGGGCAAGGGATACGAAGTCGTCAACTTCGGCACGGACAGTACCGACAGTTGTGACTATCCGGACTTCGCCCATCCGCTGGCAGCCGCCATCGAGTCCGGCGAGGTGGATGCGGGGATCGCCCTGTGCGGCACCGGCAACGGGATGGCCCTGGCGCTGAACCACCATCGCGGCATCCGGGCCGGACTGGCCTGGAACACCCAGGTCGCCCGCCTGGTCAAGGAACACAACAACGCCAACGTGCTCGTGATGCCCGCGCGCTTCGTCTCCTACCGGATGGCGGTGATGATGGTGCGCGTCTGGCTCACGACGGAATTCGCCGGAGGCCGGCATCAGAGACGCATTGACAAGATACTTCTCCCATAACATCGAGGATTACCCGGAGGGCATCGTCCTCCCGGTTGACAAGCCGTATCGCTGGACCTCCGCGGACGTGATCCGCAAGGTCAAGTATGCGGCCATCCGGCATTTCGGCAAGAAGAACCTCAAGGTCGGTCATGCCGGGACGCTCGACCCGCTGGCCACGGGCATCCTGCTGGTCTGCATCGGCGCCGCCACCAAGCGGGCGGAGGAGCTGCAGCGCTCCGCCAAGGAGTATGTGGCCGGCATCACTTTCGGTGCCACGACCCCCTCGTATGACCTCGAGAAGGACATCGACCGCGAGTGTCCCCTGGACGGCGTGTCCGAGGCGGCGCTCCGCGCGGTCCTGCCCGGTTTCGTCGGGGAGCAGGACCAGGTCGCGCCGCTGTTCAGCGCCAAGTCGGTGGACGGGGTGCGCGCTTACGAGACGGCTCGCCGGCTGCTGAAAGAGGCCCGGCGCGAGGGCCGTCCCTTCGATCCCGGCGACGTGCTGCAGTCCAGCCTGATCACCATCTACGACCTCGAATTGCTGTCCTGGCACGACAGCATCGTCCAGGACTTCACGGACGACGGCCTGGGGCGCATCCGCGTGGCGGACGTGTCCGGCCGGCACCTTCCCACGGCGATGGTCCGTGTGGCCTGCAGCAAGGGCACCTACATCCGCGCCCTGGCCCGCGACTTGGGCGAAGCCCTGGGCAGCGGCGCCTTCCTGAGCTCGCTCCGCCGTACGCGAAACGGCGGCTTCGGGATCGAAGACGCCGTTTCGTTGGGGGAGGTGCTGCAGATGCTGGGAGATTCCGGGTCAAGCCCGGAATGACTATCCGATCCGCTGCTGCAGGTAGCGCAGGCGGCGGAGCCCTTCGTCGTAGCCGATGAAGTGCAGGATGTCCGAGATGCCCAGGCCGCTGGAGGCGCCGGTGAGGGCCAGGCGGATGCAGTTCATCACCTTGCCCATCGGGTAGCCTTTCTCTCGGATATAGTCTTCCAGCCCTTCCGGGGAGGCGTTCTCCATGGAGTCCAGCGCAGCGGCGTAGACCTCCGGCTTGTAGAACTTGTCCACGTCCTTGGCGAGGAACGGGAAGGTCGCGGCGTCGTCATAGACTTTGGCGCGCGGATCGACGGGCCGGTTCGCATCGGCGGGCTTTTCGCTGGCCGCCCCCGGCTTGACGCCGAATTCACCGAACAGCCTCGGGGCGATGAATAGGTACGATGCGATGGTCCAGAAGTCCTGCACGAAGGTCGCGCGCTCCTTGATGAGCGCGACCACCTCCTGCACGAAGGCCGGATCCGCCTCCACGCCCTTCTCCTTCAGGACGGGCATGAACAGCGCGGCCAGCTCCGCGTCGGAGCGCATCCGCAGGTACTCGCGGTTGAACCACTTGGCCTTGTCGGGGTTGAACTTGGCGCCCGACTTGCCCACCTTGTCCAGCGAGAAGGCCTGCACCAGCTCGTCCAGCGAGAAGATCTCCTGCTCCGTGCCCGGGTTCCAGCCCAGCATCGCAAGCAGGTTGACGAACGCCTCCGGGAAATACCCGTCCTCGCGGTAGCCGCGGGATGTCTCGCCGGTGGGCGAGACCCAGCGCAGCGGGAAGACCGGGAAGCCCATCTTGTCGCCGTCACGCTTGGAGAGCTTTCCGTTGCCGACGGGCTTGAGCAGCAGGGGCAGGTGCGCGAAACGTGGCTGGCTGTCCTGCCAGCCGAATGCCTCATACAGCAGATAATGCAGGGGCAGGGAAGGGAGCCACTCCTCGCCGCGGATGACCTCCGTGATCTCCATCAGGTGATCGTCCACGATGTTGGCGAGGTGGTAGGTGGGGAGCTCGTCGGCACGCTTCCACAGGACCTTGTCGTCCAGGGTGGCGGTGTGGACCTCGATGTGCCCGCGGATCAGGTCGTCCATCTGCACGACGCGGTCCTCCGGCATCCGGAAGCGGACCGTCCAGTCTGTGCGCTCCGCGAGCAGGCGCTTCACCTCCGCCGGCGGCAGGGTCAGCGAGTTGCGCAGCGACCCGCGGGTGAGGTGGTTGTAGATGAAGGTCTCGCCACGAGACTCTGCTTCGGCCCGGGCTTTCTCGAGCTCCTCGGCCGTGTCGAAGGCGTAGTAGGCATGGCCCGAGGCGACGAGCTGCTCGGCGTACTGGCGGTAGATGCCGCGCCGCTGGCTCTGGCGGTAGGGGGCGTGCGGGTGGCGCTCCGACGGGGAGCTCACCACGTTGCCCGCGGCATCCACGCCCTCGTCGGGGTAGATCCCGCACCAGCGCAGGGCCTCGATGATATACTCCTCGGCCCCGGGCACGAAACGGTTGGAGTCCGTGTCCTCGATGCGAAGGATGAAATCGCCGCCATGCTGCTTGGCATAGAGGTAGTTATAGAGTGCCGTCCGGACGCCGCCCATGTGCAGGGGGCCGGTCGGGGACGGGGCGAATCTCACGCGGGTCCTGCTCATGACTTGGCCCTCCTGATCGCCGGGACGTTCTCCAGCTCGGCCAGACGTTCGCCGCCGGTCAGGATCAGGGCCGGCTTCTCGTCCGGGTCAAACTGGAAGGTACGTACGTTGCTCTTGCTGTTGAATCCGATCTGCTGGGACCCCGTGTCCTCGAAGAGGGAGATGCCTTCGCCGCTGGCGGCTGCCGCCTTGTTGTAGGTGAAATCCCGGCCGATCATGATGTAGTTGCCCATGTCCTTGGCGGGACCGATCACGTCGGAGAAGCGCAGGCCCGTCACGATGGACGTGATGCGGATCTTGTCCCCGATCTCGGGGTCGTCGTCCCAGATGAGGCCGCGCTTGAAGTTGTTGGCCCGGCCGGTGTACTCGTCGATCTTCTTGTTGATCTCGTTGAGGTCGTCCATCGTCAGGCCCTGGTCGTTGTGGCCGCAGGTGATGTTGACGAGGACCTTCTTGGCGGTCTTGAGGTCGAAGTCGTTGAGGAGCGGGGACTCGAAGGCGGCCTTGACGGCGTCCGCGATGCGGTCCTTGCCGGTGCCGAGGCCGGACCCCATCAGGGCCATGCCGCTGTTCTTCATCATGGTCTCCACGTCCTTGAAGTCCACATTGATGTAGCCCGGCTTCTTGATGATCTCCACGATGCCGCGCACGGCCGTGGCGAGCACCTCGTCGGCCTGCGGGAAGGCATCCTGGATGAGCTGGTTGCCGTAGTATTCGTGGAGCTTCTCGTTGTTGATCATCAGCAGGCTGTCCACGTTCTTCTCGAGTTCGTGGATGCCGTCGATGGCGCGGGAGAGCGCCTCGTTGCCCTCGTTGAGGAAGGGGAGCGTGACCACTGCCACGGTGAGGATGCCGCGGTCCTTCGCCATCTTGGCGATGACCGGCGCGGCGCCCGTGCCCGTGCCGCCGCCCATGCCGGCGGTGATGAAGAGCATCTTGGTGTGGGTGTCCAGGACGACCTTCTCGATCTGGTCCTGGCTCTCGAGCGCGGCATTGCGGCCGTTGATCGGGTTGGTGCCGGCGCCCAGGCCGCGTCCCATCTGGATCTTGACGGGGACGGAACTGCCCTTGAGCGCCTGGGAGTCGGTGTTGCAGACTACGAAGCTGCACCCGGTGATCCCCTGCGTGTACATATAGTTGACGGCGTTGCAGCCGCCTCCGCCCACGCCGATCACTTTGATGATCTCGTCGGAGGTCGCCCAGTCCATCGGGGCGATGGTGTCGATCATGGAATCGTCTATCATATCGCTGTGTCCTTTTTATTTCATTCCGTCAAAAATGTCGCCGATCGTGTTGTCGAAAGCACCTTCGGCTGCCTCGCTCACCCGCTTGCCCTGCTGGCGGATCCAGGTGACGAACCTGCCCGGAGCCTTGGGCTCCCTGGGCTCTTTGGGCTCCTTGGGCTTCTTGCGGTCCTTGCTGGGGCGGATGATCTCGGACTGGTAGGTCGGATCGTTGGCGAAGAGGTTCGCCGGAGCCTGCTGCTCCGCAGCTGCAGCGGCGGGCTCCGCCGCGGGCTCGCCCTCCTGGGCGGGCGCGGCCTCGGCCACCGGCTTCGCCGGGACAGCCACGTCCTCGATGCAGTTGAGCCGGAAGTCCTTCTTGGCCTCGAGGATCATGCCGATGGTGGCCGCGGCGGTGGTCTCGCCCACGCCCGAGCAGCCCACGGCGCTGAAGGCCTGGCTGCGCGGGTAGCCGATGCGCACCGTGTAGCCGGACATCTCCTTGATGAGGCTGGCGATGTTGACCAGGTTGGCGCCGCCGCCGGTGATCACGATGCCGTTGCGGAGCTTGTCGGCGTAGCCGCTGTCCTGGATCTGGAAAAGCATGGCCTCGATGATCTCGCGGGTGCGGCAGGTGATGATCTCGGAGAGGTACTTGACGGGGAGCTGCTCGTAGGAGCCGTTCTCGTCGTCGTTGATCTGGATGACCTTCTCGCTCAGGGACTGGAGCTTGTCGGGAAGGCAGGCGCCGAACGCAAGTTTGATGTTCTCGGACAGCTTCTCGTTGAAGCCGCATTCGTACTTGATGTCCGTGGAGATGACGCGTCCGCCGAAGGGGATGGAGGAGTAGTGGCGGAGGATCTTGCCGCGGTAGATGGTCAGCGAGGTCACGCCGGCGCCGATCTCGATGAGTGCCACGCCGTTCTCGCGCTCGCCCTCGGTGAGGACGGCCTGTGCGACGGCGTTGGGCAGGAAGAGCTTGTGGGCGGGGGCTACCCCCGTCTCGTTGAGCATGATGTCGATGTTGCTGACCGGCTTCTGCGTGCCCACGAACACCTTGAAGTTGCCTTCCAGGGCGTCGGCGGTGACGCCCACGACGTCGTTCTCGCTGGCGCAGACGAGCTCCTCGTCGGCCGAGAAAGACTGCGCCACGGCGCCGTAGATCTCCTCCTTGGCCTCGTCGTCGATGGGATAGGAGTCGATGGCGATGCTCTTCAGGGCGTTCACCTCCTCCTTGGTGATGCAGGAGGACGGGTCACTGCGTTCCATGCGGGCGCTGGCAATCTCCTGGCGCACCTTGTAGCGCGGGAGTCCGACCACGATCTGGAGGATCTTGATGTTCAATTCGTCTTCCGCCTCCTTGATGGCGGCGCTCAGGGGGGCAGCGGCGCGCTTCGGGTTGAAGACGCAGCTGTAGCGGATCCCGTCGGACGGGGTCTCCTTGTAGTAGATGATCTGGATGTCATCTCCCTCGATCTTGGCTACGCTCAGGGCGATCTTGGAGGAGCCAAGGTCGGCGGCTGCTATGTATCTTTCTGCCTGCATATGATTTGTTGATTATATTTCACGTTGACGGTCTTGTAGTAGCCCTCCGGCTTGTAGGGGGCGATCAGGCTCAGGTAGCGCCCGATGCGGGCGAGTTTGTCGGGCACATCCTCCGGCTGCCCGATAAGGAATTGTTCGGGGCGCCCCTCCAGGGTCAGGAGGATGTCGCCGTTGCTGCGCACCCGGATGTTGGTGATGTTGCGCTGCCAGGTACGGGAGGCCGACAGGTAGCGGCTCATGGCCAGCACGCCGGCGATCCACTCCCGCTCGAAGTCGTCCTGCGCTTCGCCCTTGTAGCCGTCCGGGACCTCGAAGGGGATGGCCCCTTCGACCGTGGTCACATGGGCGGTGAAGGATTCGTGCAGCGGGAAGATGAAGCCCGTGTCATCCACGTAGAAGCCCTTGTTGCCGTCCTGGAAACGCAGGGCCGGGGCGCGCTGGGCGATCTCCACGTGCAGGATGCCGTCGTCCGTCGTCCAGGCTTCGCAGCGGGTCACGGAACTGCGGCTCTCCAGCATGTCCTCGATCCGGGAGAGCTGCACGCTGTCCAGCCGCTCGCCCACATAGTGGCCGTAGCGGGTGTCGAGGTAGCTCCGGACGTCATCCTCGCCGACGAAGCGCAGGGTGTCCGCGAAGCTGACCTCCAGCGCCGTGCAGACGGCCTGGGCCCGTGCCTGCCGGGCATTCCGGTACAGGAAGGCCATGCCGACGCAGAACAGGACGGCAAGGACTCCGGCGATGGAATAGGTGACGGCATTCTTCATCTACAGGCGCTTCTTGAGGAGTTCGGTGATGGGTTCGATGAAACGGTCGATGTTGCCGGCACCCAGGGTGATGAGCACGTCGACGGGCTCTTTCTCCAGGTAGGGCATCAGTTCGTCCCGGGTGAGCAGGACCTTCTCCGGGGCGGTGACGTCCCGGAAGATGATCTCGGAAGTCACACCCGGGATGGGTTCTTCGCGGGCCGGGTAGATGTCCAGCAGGATGAGCTTGTCAAGCCCGCTCAGGGCACGGGCGAACTCCGGCGCGAAGTCGCGGGTCCGGGTGTAGAGGTGCGGCTGGAAGATGCCGGTGAGCTTGCGGCCCGGAAACACCTGGCGGATGGAGGAGATGGCCGTCTCCAGTTCCGCCGGATGGTGGGCGTAGTCGTCGATGTAGGTCAGCGCCGGGGTGCCGAGGTGCAGGTCCAGGCGGCGCTGCGCGCCCTCGAAGGTGCCGATGGCATGGCGTACCTTCTGGGCGTCGAGCCCGTAGCAGAGGCAGATGGCCGCTGCAGCGATGCTGTTCTCCACGTTGACCCAGCCGATGGCCCCGACGCGGATGTCGGTCAGCACGCCGCCGGGATAGACGAGGTCGTAGGTGTAGTGTCCGGTGGCGTCCAGGCGCAGGTTGCTGCTGTGGAAGTCCGCGCGGACATCGTCGAAATGGTAGCTGAAGATCTTGGCGGGGGTGTCCTCGCGGCGGATGGGCAGCCCGTATTTGAGGATCAGGGTCTCGCTGACCTGCGAGGCGAAGATCCGGAAGGCTTCCTGCACGTGGGCGAGGTCGCCGTAGATGTCGAGATGGTCGGCGTCCATCGCCGTGATGGCGGCGATGGCGGGATGCAGCTGGTGGAAGGAGCGGTCGAACTCGTCGGCCTCCGCCACCACGGTGGGCGTGTGGCTCATCAGCATGTTGGTCCCGTAGTTCTTGGAGATGCCGCCCAGGAAGGCCGAGCAGCCGGAGCCTCCTTCGGTCAGGATGTGGGCGACGAGGGTTGAGGTGGTCGTCTTGCCGTGGGTGCCGGCGACGGCGAGGCAGGTCTGCCCGGCGGTGATCTCGCCCAGCATCTGCGAGCGCTTGATCACACGGTAGCCGTGTTCGCGGACGTAGCACAGCTCCTGCAGGTCTGCGGGGATGGCGGGCGTGTAGACGACCAGGGTGGTGCGGACATCTTTCGGGACGCGGTCCGGGTCGTCCTCGTAGTGGACGGCGATGCCCTCGGACTCCAGCGCATGCGTCAGGTCGGACGGCGTGCGGTCATAGCCGGCGACGTCCACCCCCTTGAACTTGTAGTAGCGGGCGATGGCGCTCATGCCGATCCCGCCGATCCCGATGAAATAGATGTGCTTGTATCTCATACCAATTTATATACTTCGTCGATGATGGTCTGGGCTGCGTCCAGGCGGGCGAGCGGGGCGACGTTGCGCTCGATGGCGCGGATCCGCGCCTCGTCGCGCAGCAGGTCCAGCGCCGTGGGCAGGAGTTTCTCCGCCGCCTCGGCGTCGCGGACGATCAGGGCGGCGTCCTTGCTGACCAGCGCCATGGCGTTGTGGGTCTGGTGGTCCTCCGCAACGTTGGGCGAGGGTACGAAGACGGCGGCCTTCTCCGCCGCGCAGATCTCGGAGACCGAGGAGGCGCCGGAGCGGCTGATGATCACGTCCGCGCAGGCGTAGGCCAGGTCCATCCGCCCGATGAAATCGGTGTAGTGGACCTGCGGCACGTCGCGGTCCTTCATGAATTCGTCGATGCCGGCCTTGTAGTAGCGGCCGCACTGCCAGAGGACTTCGACGTCGTCTCCGCCCGGGCAGCCGGCGTCGATCCAGCTGCGCATCGCGTGGTTGAGCGTGCCGGCCCCGAGGCTGCCGCCCACGATGAACAGATGGCGCTTGCCCTCGGTGAGCCCGTAGTATTTGAGACCTTCGGCACGGTCCGCCGCCGTGTAGGGGTGGATCTCGGGACGGATCGGGTTGCCGCTGAAGACGATCTTCTCCTTCGGGAAGAACTTCTCCATCCCGTCATAGGCCACGCAGATGCAGTCCACGCGGCGTCCCAGGATCTTGTTGGTCAGTCCGGCGAAACCGTTCTGCTCCTGGATCAGGGTAGGCAGGTGCCGGCGGGTGGCCTGCAGGAGCAGGGGACCGCTGGCGTAGCCGCCCACGCCGATGGCGATATCGGGCTTGAACCGGTCGATGATGCGCCCGGCCTGATGCAGGCTGTTCGCCACCTTGGCCGGGACGCGGAGGTTGTTCTTGATGTTCTCCCAGACGAGCTGGCGCTGCAGTCCCGCGATGGGCAGGCCCACGATCTCGTAGCCCGCGGCGGGGACCTTTTCCATCTCCATCTTGCCTTCGGCGCCGACGAAGAGGATCTCGGTCTCGGGGTTGACTTCCTTGAGTTTGCCTGCGATCGAGACGGCCGGGAAGATATGGCCGCCCGTGCCGCCGCCGCTGATGATCACGCGTAATTTCTTATATGTCATTGCTCTGGTCTGTAAGGTCGTTGTCAATCTGGCTGGATTCGAAGGCTTCCAGGTCGCTGAGCGCGTCCTGCACCGCGTTCTCGTGCATCTCCACGAGCGGTGCGGCGTTGCGCGTCTCCTTGTCGATGCGCCGTGTGGCGATGCGGCTGAAGGAGAGGATGATGCCGAAAGCGATGCTGAAGCAGAGGAAGGCGCTGTTGCCGTGGCTGATCAGCGGCAGGGTCTGGCCGGTCATCGGGCCGATGTCTGCATTGACGAACATGTGCAGGAAGGCCTGCCCGGTGATCAGCAGGCAGAGGCCCGCCACGGTCAGCTTGGCGTAGTGGTCGCTGCCGCAGTTGCGGGCGATGATGGAGCCGCGCGCGAGCAGGGACACGTAGAGGAAGATCACGAAGATACCGCCCACCAGGCCGTATTCTTCGATGATGAAGCTGTACATGTAGTCCTCGGACATGTCGGGGACCACGTAGCGCTGGGTGCTCTGGCCGGGGCCCTTGCCCAGGACGCCGCCCTGCTTGACGGCGATCTTGGCGCTGTAGGGCTGGCGGATGGCGTCGATGGCCTCCTGGTAGGCGATACTGCCGCGCGGGGAATCGATGGCCTGCTGCTCCCAGTGGTCCTCCTCGAAGATTCGGGACACGCCCGTGCCGATGCGGGCGAACAGGGGATGGTCGGTGTTCTTGGTCATGTTGTACACGCCGACGATCAGGGCGATCACGGCGATGCCCGCGCCGGCCAGGATAGCCATATCCTTGAAATTGCCGCCGCCCAGCAGGATCATCACGAACATCAGCAGCCCGATGATCAGGGCGCTGGAGTTGGACCCCGGGATGATCATCACGAAGATGATGAGGAACGGGGCATAGAGGTAGAGGATCTTCTTCCAGATGAGTTTCTGCGGCCCCTTGAGTTTGCCCTGCTTGAGGGCGTCCATTGCCCAGGAGAGATAGAGGACCATCGCCACTTTCACCACCTCGAAGACGTGGACCTGGAACCCGCCGATGGACAGGATGCGGTAGGCGTTGTTGATGTTGAGGGCCTTGATGAAGGGCAGGTCTACGTGGGCGTCGAGCAGGGCCAGCATGCCGAGCGAGAGCAGGAACCCCCACTGGCTGCACCAGCGGAAGAAGGCGATATTCTTGATGTTGTAGCAGACGATGATGACCGCGAGGCCGGCGAGCACCACGAAGAACTGGTTCCGGACGAGGTCCAGGCGGGTCATCCCGTCACGCAGCAGGCGGGACGAGGAGGAGAACATGCAGACGATGGAGAACAGGATCAGCAGGAGCACGATGATCCAAACCACCTTGTCTCCCTCGAAACTGTCCGCGAAGGTCCAGAATGTATTGTTCTTCTTCGTGTTCTTCGCCATGGCGTGCTACAGGTGTCTGACGGCCTCCTTGAACTGGCGGCCGCGGTCTTCGTAATTCTTGAACAGGTCAAAGCTGGCGCAGCAGGGGCTCAGCAGCACCACGTCGCCGTCGGAGGCGAAGCGGGCGGATGCCTGCACGGCCTCCGTCGCGGAGCGCGTGTCCACGATCCTGTCCGCGCCGACGATTCCCTCGAAGGCGGCGTGGATCTTGGCGTTGTCGACGCCCAGGCAGACAATGGCCTTGACGCGCTCGCGGACCACCTTCTCCAGGACGCTGTAGTCGTTGCCCTTGTCCTTGCCGCCGACGATCCATACGACGGGTTTGGTCTGACACTCGAGCGCGTACCAGGCGGCGTCGATGTTGGTGGCCTTGGAGTCGTTGATGTACATCACGCCGCCGACGCTGAGCACGGGCTCGAGCCGGTGCTCGATCGGCGAGAAGGTCTTCAGGCTGGAGCGGATGATCTCGTCGCTGATGCCCGTGGCCTTGGCGGCCAGGGCGGCGGCCATGGAGTTGTAGATGTTGTGCTTGCCGCCGAGCGCCAGGTCCTGCAGGAAGATCTCGGTCTCGTCGCGCTCGTAGCGGACGACGATGCGGTCGTCGCGCAGGAAGGCGCCCTGGGGAACCTCCTTCTCCTGGGTGAAGGGGAGCATCTTGGCCTTGACGACGATCTGGCCGAGCTGCTCGATCGTGATGGCGTCGTCGGAGTCGAAGATGAAGCAGTCCTCGGGGCGGAGGTTGCGCGTGATGCGGAACTTGGCCTGGGCGTATTTCTCGAGGCTGTGGTCGTAACGGTCCAGGTGGTCCGGCGTGATGTTGGTGATGATGGCGATGTCCGGACGGAAGTCGTAGGCGTCGTCCAGCTGGAAACTGCTGATTTCCAGGACATAGTAGTCATGCTTCTCGGTAGCGACCTGCAGGGCGTAGCTCTTGCCGATGTTCCCGCCCAGGCCGGCGTTGAGGCCGGCTTCCGTGAGCAGGTAATGGATCAGCGAGGTGGTCGTGGTCTTGCCGTTGGACCCGGTGATGCAGATCTTCTTCGCACTGTCGTACCGCGCCGCGAACTCGATCTCGGAGATGATGTGCGTGCCCTGTTCGCGCAGGGCGCGGACCATCGGGGCCGTGCCGGGGATGCCCGGGCTCTTGACGACCTCGTCGGCGTTCAGCACGAGCTCCGGCGTGTGCCCGCCCTGCTCGAAGGGGATGTCCCATTGCTGCAGGGTGGCGAGGTACTCGTCCTTGATCTTCCCGTTGTCTGACAGGAAGACGTCGAAACCCTTGACTTTTGCGAGCACGGCGGCTCCCACGCCGCTCTCGGCTCCTCCCAAAACTACGATTCTTGCCATATTGTCTTTTCGCTTCTATCTGATTTTAAGTAATGCCAGCGTGCCGACGGCCAGGATGATCCCGATGATCCAGAACCGCGTCACGATCCGGGGCTCCGGGATGCCCTTCTTCTGGTAATGGTGGTGGAGCGGCGCCATCAGGAAGACGCGCCGGCCCTCGCCGTATTTCTTCTTGGTACGCTTGAAATGCGTGCGCTGGATGATGACCGACAGGCTCTCCATCAGGAAGATGCCGCAGAGGATGGGCAGCAGCAGTTCCTTGCGGATCAGCACTGCGCTCACGCCGATCACCCCGCCGATGGTCAGGCTCCCCGTGTCGCCCATGAAGACCTGGGCGGGGAAGGTGTTGTACCACAGGAAGCCGATCAGGGCTCCGACGAAGGCCGCCATGTAGATGGCCACTTCGCCCGAGCCGGGGATATACATGATGTTGAGGTAGTTCGCATTGAGGACGTCACCGCTCAGCCAGGCGATGATACCGAGGGCCACGCCCACGATGGCGGAAGTTCCAGCCGCGAGGCCGTCCATGCCGTCGGTGAGGTTGGTGCCGTTGGAGCAGGCCAGGATCACGACGATGATCATGACCATGTAAATGCCCCAGGAACAATAGACGCCCAGCTGTCCTGTGAAAGGGGAGAGCCAGGAGTAGTCGAATTCATGGGCCTTGACGAACGGGATCGTGGTGACGAGCCGGTCGGTGGGGATGGCGGGGCTGATGCAGACGGTCAGGGCGATGAACAGGCCGAGCCCGAACTGGAGGATGAGCTTGCCGCGCTCGCTCATGCCCTCTTTGCGGTGCTTGAAGACCTTGATGTAGTCGTCTGCGAATCCGATTGCGCCGCACCAGACGGTCGTCACGATGAGCAGCAGGGTGTAGATGCTGTCCAGCCGGCAGACGAGCAGGGCGGCGCCCAGCACGGCTGCGATGATGATTAGGCCGCCCATCGTGGGAGTGCCCTTCTTCTGCATCTGGCCTTCGAGCCCGAGGTCGCGGATCTCCTCGCCGATCTGGTGGCGCTGGAGGCGGCGGATGATGGAGCCGCCGGCGAAGAAGGCGATCAGCATGCTGATGACCGCGGCAAGCATGGCGCGGAAGGAGAGGTAATTGAAGAGGCCGGCTCCGGGGATGTGCAGGCCGAGGCTCTGCAGCCATTCTGCAAGGTGATTCAGCATGATGTCATGGTTTTGAAGGTTTCAAGTACGATCTCGCGCTCGTCGAAGTGGTTCTTGACCGAACCGAGGATCTGGTATGTCTCATGGCCTTTGCCGGCCAGCAGGACGGTGGCGCCTTTCGGGGCAAGCAGCAGGGCGGTGCGGATGGCCTCGCGACGGTCGGCGATGCAGACCGTCTTGGCCGTCGCGGCCGGGTCCATGCCCCGCCGGATGTCTTCGAGGATGTCCTCGGTGCGCTCGGAGCGGCTGTTGTCGGAGGTCAGGAAGATGCGGTCGGCGAGGCGCCCGGCCACGGCGCCCATCTCCGGACGCTTGGTCTTGTCGCGGTCGCCGCCGCAGCCGAACAGGCAGATGAGCTCCCGGTCCGGTGCCACGTCACGCAGGGTTTTGAGGACGTTCTCCAAGGCGTCCGGGGTGTGCGCGTAGTCGATGACGACGCTGAGGTCCCGGGGGCCGCGGAGGGTCTCCAGGCGGCCCTTGGCGGCCTCCAGCTTGGAGAGGGCCACGAGCGCCTCGTCCGCGGGGACGCCGAGCACGAGGGCGGTGGTGTAGATGGCCAGCAGGTTGTAGGCATTGTGGGCGCCGATCAGGCGGGACCATACCTCGCGGCCGTCGATGCGCAGGAGCATGCCCTCGGGGCTCTGCTCGAGGATGCGGGCGGTGTGGTCGGCGGCGGCGCGGCAGGAGTAGCCGACCACGCGGGCGCGGGTGTTCTGGACCATGACTTCGCCGTGCTTGTCGTCGAGGTTGATGACCGCCGTGGCGGAACTGTCGAGGCGGTCGAAGAACATCTTCTTGCAGCGGAGGTATTCCGCGAAAGTGCCGTGGTAGTCCAGGTGGTCATGGGTCAGGTTCGAGAAGATCGCCACGCGGAACTCCAGCCCGGCGATGCGCTGCTGCTCCACGCCGATGGAGCTGACTTCCATGAAGCAGTATTCGCACCCGGCTTCGACCATCTCGGCGAGGAGCCGGTTGAGGGTCACGGGGTCGGAGGTCGTGTTGGCGGTCTCGCTGCGGCGCGTGCCCACGAAATTGGCGATGGTGGAGAGCAAACCGCATTCGTAGCCCAGGTGGCGGAACATGTCGTAGAGCAGGGTCACGGTCGTTGTCTTGCCGTTGGTCCCCGTGATACCCACGAGGTTCAGCTTCCCGCTCGGATGGCCATAGAATGCGTCCGCCGCAAGGGCTACCGCCTTCCGGCTGTCGCGGACGAGGATCGTGGTCACGGGATGCCCGGTCGCAGCCGGGCATGACGTCTTATCATCCGGGCATGACGTCTTATCATCCGGGCATGATGTCTTATCAGCCAGGCATGACGGTTTGTCATCCCCGACCTGATCGGGGATCTCCTCGTACATCACGGCGACGGCGCCGTTTTCAATGGCTTTGTCAAGGTATGCGCGTCCGTCATTCCCGCATCCGTTCACGGCGATGAACAGGCTGCCGGGGCGGACCTCCCTGGAGTCGTTGGTCAGCGCGGTGATCTCCAGGTCCGGGTTGCCCAGGACGGAGAGTACGTCGCAGTTCCGTATGATCTCACTCAGTTTCATCTTTCGTCTCTTCTTTTTTCAGTTCTTCCCGGAAATACGGGTCGATGTTGTACAGCTTGTCGATGACGGTGCGGATGGCGCGCGCCGGGATGCCGCCGCCTTGGAAGCTCTTGCCCGTGGGCTTGGAGTACACCGTGCAGATGATGCTGTATTGCGGGTCCTCCGCCGGGAAGAATCCCACGAAGGTGCCCTGGTATTTGCGGCGTCCGTAGGCGTCGGAGTATTGGCCGTTCTCGTAGGTCCCGAAAGAGGTGCCTGTCTTGCCGGCCACGGCGCACTTCGCATCCTTGAGACGCTTGGCGGTGCCTTCTTCCGTCACGGCCTTGAGCGCGCGGGTGATGGTGTCCGCCACGGCGCGCGAGCAGACGGCGGCGTTGAGTACGCCCGGCCCGCGCTTCTCGGTCACGATGCCGTTCTCCTCGATGTCCTCGACCAGGTAGGGCTTCATCATCCGGCCCTTGTTGGCGATGGCGTTGTAGAAGGTCAGGATATGCAGCGGGGTCTCCTCGGTGCTGTAGCCGAAACCGATGGATCCCAGGTCCGTGTCCGTCCAGTAACGGGTGGCCGGGCTCGGGATGGTCGGGGTCTGGAGGCCGTCCAGGTCGAAGCTGAAGGCCTCGCCGAGTTTGTAGTTGTAGATGTTCTGCAGGAATTTCTCAGTCTTCTCGAGGCCCTTGCCGCGTCCCTTGCTCTTGTCGATGCCGTAATTCTGGACCGCCAGGGTGGCAAAGACGTAGTTGGACGAGATCTTGAATCCGTCCAGCACGGAGATGCGGTTGGTCTGGTGCTGTCGGGCGAAGTCGGGGATGTGCGAGTCGTTGATGGACGTGCCGACCACGTGCCCGTTGGTGGCCGGGAGGGTCTCCTCCAGGCTCTTGATGTAGCCGTCATTCAGCACGGACATGAGGGTCACGGTCTTGAAGACCGAGCCGGGCTCGCCCTTGCGGCCGATGGCCAGGTTCTGGATCTCTTCGAAGGGGCCGGTGCCGTCTTCGCGGACCAGGTTGACCATGGCGCGGATGGCGCCGGTGGAGGTCTCCATCAGTACGAGGCAGGCACCCTCCAGGTCGGGCTCTTCCGTAATCTGCTCGCGGAGCGCCTTGTCGGCGATGTCCTGGTAGTCGATGTTGAGGGTGATGCGCAGGTCCTTGCCGTCCACGGCCTTGACGTAGGCGCTGTCGCTGTTGCGCACGCGGCCGTAGTCGGTCACGCGCATCCATTCGCGGCCTTCCTGGCCGTGCAGGACGTAGTCGAACTTGCCTTCCAGGCCGATGTGGGTGTTGGCGACCGGCGATTTGTTGCCGCGCACGAAGCCGATCGTGCGGCGGGCCAGCTTGCCGTAGGGGTACTGCCGGATGTTCTCCTGCTCGACGATCATGCCGCTGCGGTAGCGGCCGTCGCGGAACAGCGGCAGCTCGATGATGCGGTTGTAGGCGTTGCGGTCCACGGGACGGCCGAGCCGGACGTATTTCTTGCCGGCGGCGCGGCTGTCCTTGATGAGCTTGTAGTACTGGTCGGCGCTGCGGTCGGGGAACTCCGCCGCGAGGCCCTTGGAGAGCTCGCGGGCCTTCTCGAGCCAGGCCTGCTCCTGCTCGGGGGTGTTGGTGTCCTTGAGCACGGTGCAGTCCATGTAGAACTGGTAGGTCGGGCAGGAGATGGCGAGCAGGCGTCCCTCGGCGTCGAGGATGTTGCCGCGGGCCGGCTCGATGATGCTGACCGTGTTGGACGGCGTCAGCGCCGCCTCGATCTTGGGATCGGGATTGAAGAACAGCTGGATGCCGATGATGCGCAGGATGAGCACGACCGAGGCGAACAGCAGCACCACGTACAGCAGGTACAGGATCACGCCGATCCTGTCCCGCTTGGGGGTCTTGGGGTTTTTCTCTTCCGTACTCATTTCTTCACGATGATTGCAGGCTGTTCAGCCTCTTTGACCTTGGATCCCATCTCGCCGAGCATCTGCTCCACGCTGGAGCGCCGGCTGACGTCTACGACCTCGAAGACCTTCTGCGAATGGACGATCTCGAGTTCTTTCAGCTCCGCCTTGTTCTTCTCCACCTTGGACATCGTGGTCTCGATCATCAGGCTGATCCAGATGATGAGCCCGAACAGCAGGAAGGTGTAGGCTATGTGGATGAAATAGCGACCGATGTTGAGGCGGAGCAGGAACTCCCCCCGGAGGATCGCCAGGAAGCTGTTCTTGAAGAACAGTCCGATGTCCGCTATCTTCCAGGTCTTCATATCTTCTCGGCGATTCTGAGTTTGGCGCTGCGCGCGCGGGTGTTGAATGCGATCTCCGCCTCGTCCGGCAGGACCGGCTTGCGGTTGACGGCCTTCAGGGGTGCGCTGCTCCACCCGAAGGGGTCCTTGTCTTCCTCGCCCCCGATGCTGCCGCTGCGGATGAAGTTCTTGACCATCCGGTCCTCGAGGGAATGGTAGGTGATGACGGCCAGCCGGCCGCCGGGCTTGAGGGAGGCGGCGGCGCCGGAGAGGAACTTCTCCAGCGCGCGCATCTCCTCGTTGACCTCGATGCGCAGGGCCTGGTAGACCTTGGCGAGGTACTTATGTTGAGCGAATGAGGGCAGGGCTGCCGCGATGGCACGGTCGAGGTCGTCTGTGGTGAGGATCGGCGCGGCGAGACGGGCGGTTGCAACGAGTTGCGCCACCCGGCGGGCGTTGTCGAGCTCTCCGTAGAGCCGGAAAATCTTTTCCAATTCTTCTTGCGTATAAGAATTGACGATGTCAGCCGCGGTCTTACCGCCCTGCACGTTCATCCGCATGTCAAGCGGGGCATTGGGGAAGCGGAACGAGAAACCCCGGTCCGCCGTGTCGAACTGGTGGGAACTCACGCCCAGGTCGGCGAGAATCCCGTCCAGCCCTCCTTCCGCATGGAGGAGGGTATAGTTGTGGATAAAACGGAAATTGTTGTGTATAAGAATGAAGCGGGGGTCGTCCGGGGCCTGCGAGAGGGCGTCCTCGTCGCGGTCGAAGGCCATTAGGCGGCCCTTCGGGGAGAGCCGGGAGAGGATCTCGCGGCTATGCCCGCCGCCGCCGAAAGTCGCGTCGGCGTAGAATCCGTCCGGGTCGAGGACCAGGGCATCGATGCTGGGGTAGAGAAGGACGGGATTGTGGTATTCTGACATTGCGGGCCTCTATCGCTTCGAGAGGCTTTCCGCAATGGCAATGAATTCTTCGTTTGACAACCTGGCTGCCTCGAACCGCTCCTTGGCCCAGATCTCAATCTTGAAATCATTGCCGGAGAAAACCACTTCTTTGTTCACACCGATGGAATCAAGGAGCTTGCGGCTGATCGAGATGCGGCCGAACTTGGCGTCCGGCTCCACGATGTCCCGGTCACGCATGTATTCTCTCCAGAATGTTGCGTGCTTTCGGTTGAATGTGAGGTCGAGGCTGTCTTTGACCTGTCCGGACTGGCGCTCCCATTCTTCGAAGCTGTACATTTCCAGGCAGGGCTCGAAAAGGTTTTTCTTGACGACGAACCTCATATCGCTTCCCGGCGGCATGGCACCCTTGAGCGGCGCGGGGAAGACCAGCCTCCCTTTGTCGTCCACTTTGGATGTGTATTCGCCGATGAAAGTGACCATCAGTTATCAATTCTTATACGCAATGGACAAAGATAGTCAAATTTTTCCATTTTCTTCCATCTTCTTCCAAATTTTTCCACTTTTTTGCAAATCCGTGCCGGCTTTCTTTTTTGAGCGGAAAAAAGTATCTTTGTATTGACAAACCTTTCCTTGATATGAAAAGATTTTTTATCCTTTTCGCCCTTGCGCTGCTGGCAGGTCCCGCTGCGTGGGCGCAGACGAAATCCTGGCAGGTTACCGAGAACGGCTGGGGGAAGATTGACAGGGGTATTTCCGTTGTCTATGCCAGACCTGAGAGGGGGATGGGAGAGATCAACATCCCGCGCTGGCGCAAGGTCTCCGGCACCCTTACGATCGATTTCGACAAGAAGGAAGCCAATCTCTCGCTGAGTCGCGGCAAGGACAAGCGCTACTACCTGATGACGGAGAGCGCTCCCCATGAGACCCGTGACGGCTGGACGTATGTAGAGTATGAGGCCCTGGATGAAAACAATGCCGGCTGCCGCTTCTGGCTCTGCAAGCACGAGAGCGGTACCGAGCGCCTGCTGACGCTCTATCCTTTCTGGAGCCCCGACACCATCTACGGCTACCGCCTTTCGTCCTCAGAGTAGCCTCATCAAAGCCTCGTCAACTGCTCCCCGCGTCCCGGATCCCGGTTCGCGGGAAGCGTTTTTTATAGGATTGCGCCCCGCGTCCCAAGGAGCGGGACGCGGGGCGCAGGTGTCGGACGGGAAGACTTCCTAAAGCTGGTCGTGGATGTGCTTCCAGGCGGAGTAGAAGAGGATCTTGTTGTTGCGCACGTCGGCGGTGGTGGCGATGACGGCGTTCTTGTCCGGCATCACGATGCCGAACTGGCCGCGGGCGCCGTCCAGGCGGCAGCCGCCGCAGTCGTCCATCCAGAACTGGTAGCCGTAGCCCATGTTCCACTGGTCGCCGGCGTACTTGACGGCAGCCTCTTCCGGCGTGATGTCCTCGCCGGCGTATTCCATGATCTGGGCCTTGCAGGCCTCGTCGAACCAGGCTTCATCCAGCAGTCGCTTGCCGTTCCAGACGCCCTTCTGGAGGACGAACAGGGAGATCTTGGCGAGTGACTCCGTGGTGATGTACATCCCCCAGCCGCCGGCGTTGTAGCCCTGCGGGGACTCCTGCCATTCGTGGGATTCGATGGCGAGGGGCGTGAACAGGCGCGGCTGCAGGTAGTCGTTGACCTTCTCGCCGGTGACCCGGGAGACGATGACGGACAGCAGGTAGCTGTTCATGCTGTTGTAGTGGAAACGGCTGCCCGGCTCCCAGGTCTGGGGAATGGCCAGGAAGTCCCGGGCCCAGTTGTCGGAGTTGCGGCGGTCCACCCGCTCGTTGTCGAAACCGGAAGACATCCGCAGCAGGTCATGGATGGTCAGGTTCAGCAGGCGGTCGGTGCGCTCCTCCACGGGAGGAAGCTCGTCGTCCTGGAAGAACTTGACGACCTTGTCCTGGACGGTCAGCAGGCCCTCCTGCACGGCAAAGCCGACGGCGCAGGAAAGGAAGCTCTTGCTGACGGAGTTCATCACGTGCGCCTCTTCCGGACCGTGGCCGGGGGCGTAACGCTCGTAGATGACCTTGCCGTCCTTGATGACCATGAGGCTGTGGAGGCTGTCGCCCTGGACGGCCGTCACGTCATCGAAGACCTTGTCGAATTCGGCCACGTCGACCGGGGACTTGCCGCGGGGCAGGGAGCCGCCGGACGGAGCGGAGGTGCAGGCGGCCAGCAGGGTGGCAGCCACGGAGAGGAGAAGAAGGAACTTGTGCATGATGGATCTTGGTTTAAACAAACATCCGTAACCCTGGGGCGGATTACGGATGTAGGATGGAATGTCTGTGAAATTACTGCACGAAGGCGACGATCTCGCCTTTCTCGACGGACTTGCCCTGCGGGGCGGTCACGGCGACGACCTGTCCGCTGACGGCCGGCAGGAGCTCTTCCATGCCGTACCAGGTCTGGACATAGCCGCAAGGCTTGCCGGCGGCCACCTTGGTGCCGACGGCGGGGGCGGTGGAAGGACCGTCCACGTCAACCTGCCAGAGCATCTGGCCCTTGGCCGGCGCCTGCACGGGCGTGGCCTTCGGGTATTTTGCGACGATGGCGTCGATGTCGAACTCGGGCATCTCCACGACCGGGCGCTTGACGACGATCGGGGCGCCGGCCTTCTCGCGGAAGGCCTCGAGGTCCTTGTTGAAGCGCTCCTTGGCAATACCGGACCGATAGTCGCGGTACTGGCGCTCGAACATGGCCATGTTGAGGAGCTCCTCGTCGTCCTGGCCGCAGTCCCAGCCCTCTTCCTTCATCATCTCGCGGAACTTCGGGAGCTCGTTGGGGTACATGTCCTGCGGGTTGCCGGTGTAGAACTCCATGCCCTTCTCCTTGGCGAGGGCGACGATCTCCGGGGCGAGGGGGCCGGGGAGGGTACCCATCTTGCCGAGGATCATGCCCCAGGTATCCTTGTCGATCGTGCTGAAGCGCGGCTTGTTCTGCGCCATCGCGAGGAGGTTCATCAGGGCCGTGTTCTTGACGTACTGGCTGAACGGGGTCACGAGGGGCGGGTAGCCGAGGCGCGGCCACACGTACTCGACCTCGTTGAAGAGCTGGACCATCAGGGAGTCGAGGCTGCTCTCGGGCTTGCCGTTGGCGCGCTCGGAGGCGTTGATCGCGGCCTTGAAGCCGGTCAGGTCGGCCATCATCGATCCCATCATGCCGCCCGGCAGGCCGCAGCCGACGAGCAGCGAGGTCATCTGGGAGTTGGTCGGGTTGATCCAGTAGCCGAGGAAGTCGTCGATGAATTCCTGGGTCAGGCGGCGGACCTCCATGTAGGCGTCCATGTTGATGTCCTTGACGAGGAATCCGTCAGCCCGCATCATCTGCTGGATGGTGATCACATCCGGATGGACCTTGCCCCAGGCGAGGGGCTCCACAGCCACGTCGAGGTAGTCGGCGCCGGCACGGGCGACCTCCAGCATAGAGGCGGGGGAGAAACCGGGGCCGGTATGGCCGTGGTACTGGACCTTGATATGGGGGTGCTTCTTCTTGATTTCAGCGACAATCTGTCCGAGGGCGGTGGGGCGACCGACGCCCGCCATGTCCTTGAGGGCGATCTCGTCGGTGCCGTACTCCACGAGCTTGTCGACGATGCCCATGTAATACTCCACGGTGTGGACGGGGGAGTGGGTGATGGACAGGGCGGCCTGGGAGATCATCCCGGCTTTCTTGGCGTACTCTACGGAGAGCTTGAGGTTGCGGTGGTCGTTGAGGCCGCAGAAAGAGCGGGCGATGTCCGTGCCCTGGGCTTTCTTGACCTTGAACATCAGCTCACGGACGTCGGCCGGCACAGGGTACATGCGGATGGCGTTGAGGCCGCGCTCCAGCATGTGGGTCTGGATACCCGCTTTGCGGAGCGGGGCCGTCCACTGGCGGACGGAGGTGTTCGGGTTCTCTCCGTAGAGGAGGTTGACCTGCTCGAATGCGCCGCCGTTGGTCTCTACGCGGTCGAAGCATCCCATATCGACGATGGCCGGAGCGACCCGTACCAGCTGGTCCACGCGCGGCTGATATTTGCCGGAGGACTGCCACATGTCTCTGTAGACGAGGGAAAATTTTATTTCTTTTGCCATAAATCGGTGGTTGTTCGGATTTGAAATCTTACAAAGATAGTCATTTTTTCTTAGCGCCCGCTTGCACAGATAAAATATTTTCGTACCTTTGTCACTCCTTCTGAATACGGTGCGATTAGTTCAGTTGGTAGAGCACCAGATTGTGGTTCTGGGTGTCGTGGGTTCGAGCCCCACATCGCACCCCAAAGCAAAAGCCTCCCTCGCCGGGAGGCTTTTGCTTTGGGGCGCGAACGCGCCTTCTATCCCCCTGCACCCCCAGGGGACAAGGGGAGGGATCCCCTTGCGCCGCTTCGCGGCTATCCCCTCTGTCGGCCCGCCGGGCCTCCGAAAGGGTGTACGAAAAGAAACGATTGAATGGTTTTTGCATTGGTTGGAGTACAGATGTAATGATTTCCTCCTCATTTTTCGTATCTTTCCGTCTCGAAACCATAAACGCGTCATTATTCCGAAAGATATGAAACGATTCCTTCTCCTGATCCTGGCCCTGGCGGCCGTCTGGACCGCCAGGGCTGCCGACAACATCCGTTTCGCCTCCCGCCCTTCGCTTTCGCCTGACGGGAAGCAGGTCTATTTCAGCTACGACGGGGACATCTACTCCGTCCCTGCTGTCGGCGGTCAGGCCGCGGCCGTGATCACGATGCCCGGCGTCCAGGACGCACCGCTCGTCTCTCCGGATGGCAAATGGCTGGCATTCAGCTCGGACATCCAGGGCAACAACGACGTCTATGTCGTCCCCCTCGCCGGGGGCCAGGCCGTCCAGCTGACTTTCCACGAAGCGCCGGACGTTCCCGTGTCCTGGTCGGCCGACTCGCAGTATATCTATTTCGAGTCGACACGCGCGAGCGCACGCAAGACCAGCTTCCGGGTGCCTGTCCGGGGTGGGACGCCGCAGTTGATGTTCGCGGGCTTTTTCAATACGGTCGTGAACCTGGTGGAGAATCCCCGCACCGGCGAATTCCTCTTCAACGAATCGATGGAGAGCATCAGCTTCCCCACGCGCAAGCGCTACGTCGGCGACCACAACCCCAACATCAAGTGCTGGGATCCCAAGACCGGGACCTACACGGAGCTGACGGATTATATCGGCAAGGACCAGTGGCCCATGGCCGACAACCGCGGCAACGTCTACTACGTAAGCGACGAGTACAACAAGGAATCGAATATCGTCAAATACGTCCCCGGCGGCAAGCCCGTCCAGCTCACCACCTTCGACCAGTCCGTCCAGTATCCTTCCGTGGCCTTTGACGGCACGCGGATGGTGTTCCTGAAGGACTATGAGATCCATGTCATGGACCTGGGCTCCGGCCGCGTCTCCGTCCCGGAGATCCGCATCGCGTCCGGGAGCGTCGAGGTCCGGCGGTCCTTCGCGGAGCAGAAGCCGACGGCGGCCGCCGTGTCACCGGACGGCAAGAAGTTCGCGCTCGTTATCCGGGGCGGGCTCTATGTGACCGACCCCAAGTGCAAGTACCTGCAGAAGCTTCCCACCCAGGCCGCCGAGCGCGTCAGCGAGCCCGTCTGGGGCGAGGACAGCCGTACCCTTTATTATACCCGTACGCAGGGGGGCTGGACCAACCTGTACAAACTGGCTGCGGACGGATCCGGCGCAGAAGAGCCGGTCTTCCTCTCCGAGAACAATGTCAAGAACCTGACCGTCAATCACAAGGGGGACAAGCTCGCCTTCATCGACGGCAGCCGCGCGGTGATGCTCCTGGACATGAAGTCCGGTGTCGTAGCGAAGGTGGCCGAAGCCGAATTCTGGTCCTTCCAGGGCTACGACCTCGCCTTCTCCTTCGACGACCGCTACCTGGCCTTCGACGCCATGCACCGCTTCGAGTCCGACATCTTCCTGTATGACCTGCAGGAGGACAAACTGGTCAACTTCACGCATTCCGCGTCCGTGGAGCGCGACCCGGTCTTCTCCCCGGACGGGAAATACATGTATCTGCTGGCCAACCCCACCGCCGCCTCCTTCCCGCGGGGCAGCCGGGCGGCGCTCTACAAGCTTCCGCTCCGTAAGTACGACACCCCGTTCAAGTCCGAGACGGTCGACGCCCTGTTCCGGGACAAGAAAGACGCGCCCAAGAAAGACTCCACCGTCGTGATTGATTTCAAGAACATCCATGAGCGGATGACCCGCGTGGAGCGGGACGGGAGCCAGAGCGGCCTGTATGTCTATTCGGCCAAGGGCAAGGACTACCTGCTGTACCGTTCCTCCTCGACCGGCCCGGGCGGCACCTACTCCCTGGAGATCTCCGACCCTGAAGCCAAGCCCAAGCAGGTCAAGGACCTCTCCGGCGGGACCTTCTTCAGCTGCAAGGACGCGCTGTACTGCTTGAGCGGCGGAGACATCTACAAGGTGGATCCAGCCGCCGGCTCCGCCACCAAGACGGCCGTCTCCAAGGATGTGGAGGCCGTCCTGGCGGACGAATTCAGCGAGATGTTCTACGAGGCCTGGGCCGTGATGGAGCAGAACTACTATGATGTCAATTTCCACGGTACGGACTGGTATGCGGACCGCGACTACTATGCCTCGTTCCTGCCGTACGTGCGGACGCGCGCCAACCTCAGGACCCTGATGACGGACCTGCTGGGCGAGCTGAATTCCTCCCACCAGGGATTCACCTCCAACGGCGCCGAGGAGCGTTACGAGACCCGGATTCGGACCTATGGGACGGGCATCCTCTTCGACAACGACGACCCGTACCGGGTCTGCGGCGTGCTGGCCGATTCCCCGGCGGACAAGTTCGGCAACGATGTGAAGCCGGGCGACCGGCTGGTCGCCGTGGGTGGCGAGCGTGTCCGGCCCGAGGTGAACCGCGAGCGGTATTTCTCCGGCGCCGTGGCGCAGGATGAGCTGAAACTGACCTTCAGCCGGGACGGGGCGGAGTATGATGTCAAGGTCCATCCCGCCTCCTTCTCCGCCGTCAAGACCCTGGCCTACAAGGCCTGGGAGAACGAGCGGGCCGACAGCGTGGCCAGCCGCACCGGCGGCCGCGTGGGCTACATCCACATGCGCGCCATGGGCGACGAGGACCTGAACTCCTTCCTCCTGAAGATGCACACCGAGGTCTATGACAAGGAGGCCCTGATCCTGGACCTGCGCTACAACAACGGCGGCAATGTCCACAAGGAAGTGATCGACTTCCTGCGGGGCGAGGGCCACTTCGAATGGTCCTACCGCGACTTCCCGCGCACGACCCACCCGAACGTGGCCCCCGCCGGCAAGCCGATCGTGGTGCTCGTCAACGAGCACAGCCTCTCGGACGCCGAGGTGACCTCGAACGGCATCAAGACGCTTGGGATCGCCAAGCTGGTGGGGACGGAGACCTACCGCTGGATCATCTTCACCTCTTCGGTGCGGCTGCTGGACGGCTCGTCCATCCGCATGCCGGCCTGGGGCTGCTACAGCGTCCTGGACGGATCAGACCTGGAGAATACCGGCGTCAAGCCGGACATCTACGTCAAGAACACGTTCAAGGACAGGCTGGAAGGCAAGGATCCCCAGCTGGACGCGGCTATCGCCGAGGTTTTGCGGCAGCTGTAAGCTTGCGGGCCCGCTTCAGAAGGGCTTTGGACGGGACGGCGGGCCGCTCCTGCGGCACCAGGTACCAGCGGACGGTCCAGTCGAGGCGCCCGCCGGGCAGAAGGGTCGTGTAGGCGCCCTGCTGCTCGATCTCCACGAAGGTCTTGCCGGTGTTGACGTAGATCTGGATCTCGGCCTCCTTGGGTGCGGGCTCGGACGGTTTCAGGTCCGGGAACTTCTTGACGAGCATCAGGCCGCCGTCCGTGAAGGCCAGCCAGCCGCGGCCGTCCGCGTTGATCTTGCGGTTCTCCTTGGCCTCGTCCAGGGTGTACCAGGCGGCGCGGTGCTTGAACACGAAGGGGAGCGTCCCCATCCCGTTGGCTCCTTCGACTTCGCTGGCTTCGAAGAAAATGAGTCCTCCGTTGGGCACGCGGGTGATCTCCCAGGGAGCTACCTGGCGCGTCTGTCCCGACTCGTTGAGGATGGAGTAGGTGACGACGACCGCGCCGTCGGCCGGGTCGGTGCGGAACTCCTTGCGGATGCGGTAGCCGAAACGCTCGGATTTCTGCCCGGTCAGCACGAGGGCGTCACCTGTCAGCTGTGCTTCGAAGGGTGTGGCGTCGTATTCCGCCACGGGCGGCCAGTTCCACTCGGACTGCGGACTGGTCCAGAACGTGCTCCCGAAGGAGTTCGGGAAACGGGTCTGCGAGATGACCTCGCGATCCTTGTACTTGAACGAGAGGATCTTGCCGCCGTGGGCGGCATCCACGGTCATCGTGACGTCTCCGGCGGTGACGGCATATTTCGAATCTTCGAGCGCCCGGATGGTCTGGGCGGATGCGGAAAGGCATCCCAGGGAGAGGAGCGCAATCAGCAGCAGGGTCGGTTTCTTCATGGTGTGCTAGTGTTTTTCCATGACAAAAATAGCCATTCCGTCCCGGAGCCGATGGCGCGCGCGGGTCAATTGCTTTCAATATTGCGTCAAACTGGCTCCCGCCCGGACGCGCGGGCGGGAAAGGGGAGAGGGGGTATGGAATTATTCCGTATTTTTGAAGAAACAGACAGGTATATTACTACTATAACCCCGTTAGTATGCGCAAACTCTTCATCTTTTCTTTCACTGCGTTGGCCGCCCTTCTCTCCGTGGGCGCGCACGCCCAGACGCTCAAACTCAACGACCTTGGCTATTTCGAGGCGCGCGGCACCAACGTGCTTGTCTACAACAACATCTACAATGGCGGCTTCTATGACGAGAAATTCGCCGGCCTGGAGATCATCCAGCGCGGGGAGCGCCTCGCCACCGGCGGCGGCGTCCGCCTGATGAATACGCCGGAGCAGTGGGACATCTTCGGCGTGGTGAGCCCCCGGGACATCGACCGCGCCGAGAGCAGCGTGGCCGTCACGCTGACCTATGAGGACTATGGCTTCGCTCCCCGCCTCAAGGTCCTGCCCAAGGACAAAGGTGTCCTCGTGCAGATCTGGCTGGATAAGCCGGTCCCGCAGGAACTGGTGGGCAAGGCCGGCATGAATCTCGAATTCTTCCCGGCCTCCTATTTCGGCAAGAATTACCTGGTGGACGGGCTGGCCCGGGTCCTCCCGAAGTACCCGATGCATGACACCGAGGTCCATCCCGTGTCGGAGAAGATCCCGCAGTATTTCGGCGAGTCCACCTTCGACGACCGCGGACGCGGCGACTTCCTCGTACCGCTCCCGATGTCCACGGGCCACCAGATCGTCCTGGCCCCGGAGGACGACGCTCTCCGCGTGGGGGTCAGGTCTGACCTGGAGATCGGCATCTATGACGGCCGCCACCTGGCGCAGAACGGCATGTTCGTGCTCCGTTCCCTGCTGCCCGGCGGCAAGACCGGCAAAGTCCTGGAGTGGTACCTGGAGCCGAGTGTCTCCAAGGACTGGATCCGCCCGGCGAACATCGGATTCTCGCAGGTCGGCTATTCACCCGCCCAGAAGAAGGTGGCCGTGGCCGAACTCGACAAGAACGACACCCCGGCCGCTACGGCCCGCTTGCTGAAGGTGCAGCCGGACGGTTCCAAGACCGTGGCCAAGGTAATCCGCGCCGATTTCTGGGGCGAATACCACCACCGCTACAACTATGTGCGGCTGGACTTCTCCGATGTCAGGGAGCCGGGTCTCTACTGCATCGACTACCAGGGCGTGGAGACCAACGCCTTCCCGATCGACGTCAATATCTACAACAATGTCTGGCATCCCTCCATGGACATCTCCCTTGTGGTCAACATGGACCACATGGAGGTCAACGAGGCCTATCGCATCTGGCACGGCCGCGCCAACATGGATGACGCCCTCCAGGCTCCCGCCAACGTGCGCCTGCACGACGGCTACTTCCAGGGCGACCAGACCAACACCAGATACCAGCCCCTCGAGCACATCCCTGGCCTGGCGGTAGGTGGCTGGTACGATGCCGGCGACTTTGACATCCAGGCCAATTCCGTCCTCAATACGACCGAGGACCTGGCCTATATCTGGCGCTATTTCCGTCCGGACCGGGACCAGACCCTCATCGACGAGAAGACGCAGTATGCCGACATCCACGTCCCTGACGGTGTGCCCGACAATGTGCAGCTGATCATGCACGGCACGCTCAACATCAATGCGCAGGTGGAGAACATCGGCTTCGTGGCACAGGTCATCGGCCAGCCCGACATGCACCATTACCACCATCTGGGCGACGCCATGACCCTCACGGACGGGCTCGTATATGATCCGACCCTTGCGCCGTATGAGGTGCGGGGCAACCGCTCCGGCACCCCGGACGACCGTTTCGTGTTCACGAGCCGCTTCAGCGCCGCCGGCGTGATGCAGGACATCGTCTCACTGGCCGCCGCCTATCCGGCGCTCAAGGATTATTACCCCGAGGAGGCAGAGCGCTCGTTGAGGAATGCCAAGATGCTCTGGGATAAGCATTTCGCGGATGCGGATCCGGCCCGCAACCCGGCGCAGGGCCGCTGGATGATGGGTGGGGGAGACCCGCGTCTCAATGCTGCCATCGAGCTATGGTTCGCCACCGGTGACCAGAAATACAAGGACTTCTTCCTCCCGATCGTGGAGCGTCAGCTGGATGCCAGGCCGGCACCCGTCGTCTCGAACGGACCGGTGCAGAACGGGATGTTCTCCACCCAGTACGGCGGCGGTCCGAACCTCACGGCCGCGCTCAAGCTCTATCCCCACATGGACAAGGCTTTCCAGGCCAAGGTCAAGGCAGCCGTTCCTGCCTATGTGGAGATGCTCACGCGGGGCGGCCGGGACAACCCTTACGGTGTGTCCATCGGCGGCGCCAGCTGGGCCGGCAACGCGACGATCATCACCACGGCCTATAACTGCTACCGGGTCTGGAAGTATTTCCCGGACATGATCGATCCCGAGTTCGTGCTCGCCGGGCTGAACTACATCTTCGGCTGCCACCCGTATTCCAACGTGTCCTTCGTCACGTCCGTGGGCGTCAATACCAAGAAGGTCGCCTACGGCAACAACCGCGCGGACTACGCCGTCATCCCCGGCGGCATCGTCCCGGGCCTGCTCGTGAAGGAAGATTTCTTCGAGAACAAGGACGACTACCCCTTCCACTGGGGTGAGAATGAGTGCTGCATCAACACGGCTCCGCAGTACGTGCTGCTCTGCCTCGCCTGCGAGGAAGTCGTCCGGTACCTGAATAAGTAATCTCCCGGAGAGAGAGACAAAAAACTCCGTCCTTGCCTTGGGCAGGGACGGAGTTTTTTACGGATCCGTGTCTGACTACTTGAAGAGCTTCTTGACGAAGTTCCAGACACACAGAAGGACCACGGCGCCGATGACGGCGCTGAGGATCTGGCCATACCACTGGGACCAGAAGGACCCGCCCGCGCCGATCAGGCCGAGCAGCCAGCCGCCGACGAAGCCGCCGAGGAGGCCGATGATGATGTTCCAGATGAGACCGCCTTTTTCTTTGATCACGAAGAAGCCGGCAAGCCATCCTGCGATGGCTCCGAAGAGCAATGTGAGGAGGATGTTCATGGTTTTTGATTTTAGTAATTATGTGTTAATAAGTTAACAAGAACAAATATAGGAATTATTCTAAAAGATACAAATAAAGCTTCCTGCAGAATGCAACCGGGTTGCACGAACGAAACCGTATTTTTGCAGGAAGAAAGAAACTATTATGACCCGCAAAGAGACTGTTATCGCCACCGTCCTGCTTATCATCTTCGGGACCAGCATGCATTTCGTGCACCACGTGCCGTTCTTCAATCATTTCCTCGGCTATATCTTTCCCGTGAAGGAAAGCGTGATGGCCCACATGAAGATGGTGTTCTATCCGATGCTGCTGCTGGGCATCTATCTCGCAGTCAGCCGGCGCGATATCCGGGAACTCGGAGCCCCCATCCTGGGCAGTCTTGCCGTGATGCCGCTGATTATCATTGTCTTTTTCTCCTATTGGATTTTCGTCCGGCACGAACTGATGTTCCTGGATGTCATCATCTATATCGCCGCCATGTTGGGGGCCATCTACCTGGCAAAACGCTGGAGTCATAACCGTTTCATCAGGAAGTGGTGGCCGCTCTGGATTGTCGTCGCGGTCCTGTTCATGGTGGCAGCCGGTTATCTGACATACACCGCGCCGGATTGGATCGTTTTCGCTGATATGGGCTAGTCATGAAAGCGGAGTCGGCAGATCTGCCGACGGCACGGAATTTGAGGCAATATATGAAGATATAAACCAAACAGCCATGACGACAAGACAATTGATTGCGCTTGTAAGCGCTCTTCTTTTTTCCATCGCAGGATTGACCTCCTGTAACAAGGACAATGCATGGAAGGATTCGGACAATGCGCTCGGCAAATATGAGATTACGGATGCTTCCAGTCCCATACAATGCATTGAACTTACCAGGGCCGGTGAATACATCATCACCAAGAACCCCGCCAAAACCAAGAGTGAAAGCGACCTGGACCTGAGTGACGTCTGGGCCTACGGTAAATTCACTTTCGTCGACGGAGCGTACATCCTCCAGGGATTCGGAAAAATCACGATCGACCTGCTGACCGGCGGTGCCGCTGAGATTTTCATCGAAAGTGGCGGTTGGGATCCCTTCACGGTCCATGCAAATCTGGCGTCCACGGTCCAGGAAACGACAATCAACCGGAGCCTCTGCCGTCACTGGGTTTTCAAAAAGACCTTCTTCTCCCTTTCCTTCAGCGACCTGCCTTACCTGGATTTCAATTTCGAAGTGCCCGGTTGCGATTTCTCGAAATGGTTTGAGAAGACCGGTGACGAGGAGGGCGAGCAGGAGCTCGAAAAGGAATGCAAGGGACTCATTTTCACGGAATCCGGCACCTATGCGGTCCTCTTCGACAATGGCAAGGTCAATGTCGGTACCTGGTCCTGGGATAATAGCGGGGACGGCTCCCTCAAGTGCGAATGGAGCAACAAATATCAGTCTCTCTTCAAGGATTACCGCTTCCATGGCTCCCTCACCGTGGATGTCACGGAGGACGACCCTGCTACCTGCACCATTGTCCGTTCCTTCGAGACCACGATGGAACGGTACAAACTCTTCCGCGGTTATGTTTCCCACGGCATGAAGACATCCCTCTCATACTATTTGGAAGAGGCCAAATAGCAAGAATCAGGGCACAGAGTGCAAATAAAAGACCGGCGCGTATGCGTCGGTTCTTTTTTTCGGCGATCAGTGATAAAACAAAAAACCGACATACACACGTGGGCCGTGCGGGAGGATCTTTGATTGGGTCAGTGCGCAGAGGTAGTCGATCTTGATGGTCAAGTGCATAGGCCCGGAAACAATGAAGTCGCATCCGGCAAATGGATCGATGGCCATGAAGCCTTGCTTGTGATAATGGGTCCCGTCTATGGACGCCCAAGCATAGGAAGGTGTCTCCTTCATCAAAAGGCTTGTCATCGCCCCGCCGCCAAGGGTCAGGCCGGCATAGGGCTGGAACCGGCCGAAAACCGTATAGGCATCAGCCAACAGGCCACCCCATCCATACTTCAGGTAACTGCCGTTGCTTAATTGCCTTAGTGTGGACATATAACCTTCGCTGCCGATTCGGAAATGGTCTCCCAGATGAAGCCGGATCACGCCGCCGATACCCATCGGGGCGCCCTTCGCTTCATATCCGATCGCATCCAGCGTACCGGAAAGATATCCGGTATGGATCATCATTCCTCCGTCAAAGCCGTGAATCAGTTTCTTCTCTTGCGCAGCCGCTGTCAAGGTAAACAGCAGGCAGAGCACCGCAGTCATCAATCTTTTCATTGTTTGTGTGAAATGAAACGGCAGGCAGCAAAAACCAGCATGGGCCCGAGCCCGGAATAACAAGAGGCTGTGAATGCCGGAGGGATCACGGGAGTCAGCTTGAGGATAATGCCCAGACAGGACATAAGGACAATGAGTACCCAACCCCGAAGGGGAAAAGTCTGCCATATCGAGGTGGTTTCTGGAAGAGAGGCGATCCGTGTGGTGTACCTGTCAACAATACGCTTAAACATAAAACAGAAGCCGGCCAGCACGCCAACGGTAATCAGCAGCAGCCACCAAAGATCGGCCTCCGGCATCGTAATGTACGACCGGATGCCTTTTATCGTGATCATCACTCCGGGGATGCCCCAGAGAGCTGCGGCGACGTAGTATAAGTGTTTCTTGTTCATGCCGGACTATTATGGTCGCAAAGTTCGGCAGAAAGGACGAGATTATTTAGAACGGACAAGGATTGAATTAGGATTATCCTTGCGCTGTCTGTTCCTGTGTCAGTCCGTTCTTTTCGAGAGGATCTCTGCCCATCGGATGGAATTGACGATGTCGATACCAAATCTGTGTTTTTTCTTATCTTTGGATCCAAAACACGTATGGCACTATGAAACAACATCCCGTCAGTGAAGGATATATGCCGTTTCTGGGCTATCAGACCTACTACCGCATTGTCGGTGAGCCTTCAAGTAAACCTGCCTTGCTGTTGCTGCACGGTGGCCCAGGCAGTACGCACAACTATTTCGAAGTGCTGGACCGTATCGCCGACACGGGTCGTCAGGTGATTTCCTATGACCAGCTTGGCTGCGGCAACTCCTACCTCGACGGCCACCCCGAACTCTGGACCCAGGAGACCTGGATCAACGAGCTTATTGCCCTGCGCGAGCATCTGAAGCTCGAACAAGTCCACCTGCTCGGTCAGTCCTGGGGTGCCATGCAAGCCATCGCCTATATCATCGATTTCCAACCCAAAGGCGTCAAGTCGCTGATCCTTTCCTCCGGCCATGCCTCCAGTTCGCTCTGGGCCAGTGAGCAGCACCGTCTCATCAAATATATGTCTGCGGAAGACCAGGAAGCCATCCGCCGCGCCGAAGCCACAGGCAAGTGGGACTCTCCCGACTATCTACTTGCAAACGCGCATTATTATGAGCGTTACGTGATCAGTGTCGATGAGAACTCGCCCGAATGCCTCCGCCGTCCCAAACGCGCCGGCAACGAAGCCTATCTCTATGGCTGGGGCCCCAATGAATACCAGCCTTTAGGCAACCTGGCCGGTTTCGAATACACCGACCGCCTCCATCAAATCGGGCAACCCTGCCTGATTTGCAGTGGGACTCGCGACATCTGCACGCCTGTGGTGGCGGCATCGCTCTACGAGAACATCCCCAACAGCCGTTGGGAGGTCTTCAAAGGTGCCCGCCATACTTGTTTCGTCGAACAGACCGAAAAATACTGCGCTGTCTTGGAGAAGTGGCTGGAAGAAGTTGAGCATGGCGCTTGAGGCTTGCGTTTGCGGTGGACTAGACCGGGATAATTGGAATCTATCTGTTGCTCAGCGAGTGAAGCCTGAAAGAGAAATAGCCCTTGCCGTCCAGATATGCGAGTGCATCATCCAAGAGCGCTGCCTTCCGGTCTTCTTCCAAATCTGAATGGAACAGAATGTCGACGAATGTCTCCAGACCGTGGTCGGAAATCTTCCCGGTCTCTACAAGAAACCAGACGGGATTCTCCTGTTCAAGCAAGGCATCCAGGTCGATCGGACAGGCCGCCTTGTCGAATTCGTCCTTGACGTCCGACAAGGAATAATCCGGCGTGTCGCCGTCCAGCAGGCCCAGCTTGCGGGCGATCAGCAGCAGCATCTCGCCCAGGCGGTCAATTTCTCTGAGGATAAAATCTTCCATCTTATTCGTCTTTCATTTTCAGGCGCTCGATGACAGCGTCGCAGGAGCGTAACAAACGCTTGGCGGAGTAATACTCCAGGGCCAACGTCCCCACACACAAAAGAGCAATGACAATGCCCCTTCTCCACATCAGTTCGGTGCTGATATTCATCGAGGTCATATAGAAGGTTGCTATAATCACGAAAACAAAGAAAAGAACACAAATCCCCGTTACCAGGATGACATACCTTTTTTTGAATTTGCGGAGAGCTTCAGTAGTTGACAGGATATCGCCATTGTAAATGTCTTCTTCCCGGATTCCTTTATATACCCAGAAAATGCCCGGGATGGTAAGCAGGCCATATATGATAAGGGAAAGCGGAACCCACCGGTCGAATCCCTGGACATAACAAAGGATGACCGCGATAATGAATAATGCGATTGTTGCCGGGATCGATTTCTTTGAAAGGAACAGCCTGCG
>JAEEGK010001943.1_pt1 | contig 51784 bp, 21 predicted proteins | sample 8958771 | NCBI WGS metagenome assembly JAEEGK01 (sample SAMN16246547, study PRJNA631951) | gut metagenome | biome: gut microbiome; feature: rumen; material: SC-attached | host: Bos | place: Iran: Karaj | collected 2018-10 | reverse complement strand
CCAATCCCCAATCCCCAATCCCCAATCCCCAATGATTTAATTAAATATTTATTTATAAAAACAATTAATTTCCTAATAAATAGAATAAAAACAAAATATATTAAATAATAATAAATATTTAAATTATTTTTTTAAATTTAATTTATTATTTAATATAGATTATATATTTTTAATTTATTTAAAAATTAATATTTATTTTTTTGATGGATATTCAGAACATAAAATTTTTTTCATTCCATAAACAAAATTTTCATTTCTTCTATTTTTAGCGAAAAATTTATCTAAAACTTTTTTTAATTCTTCAAAAGAATGAATATTATAATTATGCATAATATTTAAACAATAATTATAATAAACTGATTTTTCATTTAATTTGTTAATCCAATGAAATAAATTTTCACTATTAAAATTTTTATCAATATGTTGTTCAAATAAATTTTTTAATTCTAAAAACAATTCTTCATATTTTTTATACTCATATATTTTATTAATAATATCATCATTATTTTTAACATTTAATATTTTTTTAATTTGTTCTAATATTAATTTATTTTTATCTTGATTTTTTTCTTTTTCTAAAAAATTTTGATTAACATATTTTTCATTATATTTATTTAAAACTTGAGAATTATAATCATAACTATTATTTCTACAAGAATCATTTTTTAATTTAAATTGATAAGGATTTAATCTTTGTCTTTGATAAGCAGAATTTATTCTTGGAGATTTTTGATTATAACTTTGGCTATATTTAGATAAAGTATTTCTTGTATTTTTAACTACTTTTTTTAAATTATTATCTATTTTTGGAGAATCTAAAATTTGATAATTTGTTTTTTCTCTTGTTTTTTTATATTCTGAAATATCTAAAACACAATTTTTTTGCTTTTGACTATTATTATTATTTATATTTTTATATATTTCTTTATAATTATTATACATTATTTCTTTAGAATTATTGTTATCACTAATATTATATTCTTCCTTTATTTTTGGCTTTTGAAAAATTTCAAAAGTATTATTTTTTGAATTATCTGTTTGATAAGAATTTTCATTTTTTTCTCTTAAACTTATTGAAGCCCTATAATTTTGATATTTTTTATAAAGATATCCTTTATCATTTAAATTATTATTATTAATTGTATTCTTATTATTTGAAGAATTTAACATACATCTATTATTATTTGAATTATATTTTAAAGATGTTCGATTTTTAAAATAATTTCCTTTTATGCTTGTTTTATTATAATTTTCTATTTCTTTATTGTTTGAAAATAATTCTTGTAAATTATATGATTTAAGACTTAAAGTACTATAATTTTTAGTCAAATTTTTTTTGGGATATTCCATATTATTTAAATAATATTGTTTATTTAAAGTTATTGAATCTTGATTTCTATAATTTAATTTATTTTTATAATTTGAATTATTGACATTTTCTTTATTACAAGTTTTAGAATCTGAAGTATCTTTAGTTGAATTATAATGTTCTTCTTTTTTCTTATTATTGAAACGTTTTTTTTTTGAATTATTTTTTGAAAGTGTATTAATACTTTCAACAATAGAATATATTGTTTTATGATTTTTTGATTTTACACAATCAATATTATTTCTTATTTCTAAGATATCTCTTTCCATTTTTGTAACTTTATTATCAAAAGAATCCATTTTTAAAATTTAAATTTTAAATTAATTAATTTTATATATAAAAATTTTTTATCTTTAATTTAATTATTTATTAATAATGAAAGGATATTATTTAATTTCTCTTTTATTAATATCTTTTTCTTTTCAAGAAGATGAATTAGTTTTAAATAATAAACCTATTTCAAATATTTTAAATTTAGAAGAAACAATATGTTATACAATAAAATATAATGAATCATATTCAAATATTTATTTAAATATAATTTCAAAAACTAAAAATGTTTTTTTATATTATAATAATATTTCAGATTCTTCATTAATAATACAATCGACTTTTAAACAAATAGAAATTAATGAAAATGTAATTTCTAGTATAAAAAGTATTTGTTTTAAATCTTCAGATGAAAATATTTTAATATATGAAATTCAATTAATTTCTCACTCAAATGGTTCTTATTTTAATTTAAAAGATAATATTCTTTATACTTTAAAATCAAATAAAGGAGAAATAATATCATATAAATCAAATAATATTCATAGTTTAAAAGCTTTAGTTAGAAATTTAAATGGGGAAATTAATGTTAAATTAAATTGTATAAAGAATGATAATTGTAATATTGAAAATTATACTTTAATCACAAAAGAAAATTATTTTTTTTCTAAAATAAATCCAAAAGAAAATTTAATTTCAATTGAATGTATAAACGAAAATTCATGTGAATATTCAATTATTTATTATTCAATTTTTGATGAACCAATACAATTAGATGAAAATTTTGATTTATATAATATAATTTCTGATAATAAAACAGATTTATATCATATTTATTTAAATGATAATTTAACTGAAAATATGTATCTTTTTGTTTATTCTTTTATGAATGATACTAAAATTAATATTGAGAATAATAAAGAAATAAATGTTGTTTCTTATTATTTTGATAATGTGAAAATTTTTGAATTTAATAGAGCTTTTAAATTAAATAATTCATTAATGGGCGATTATAATATTTCCATTAGTTCTAATGGTAAATGTATTTATTCAATTTATTATATTACAAAATTTACAAATTTAAATAATAAACTTTTATTTAAAGATTATCCTGTTTTATCATTTATTCCTTTTAATAAAGAAAAAGAAATTTTTGAATATGATTTTAATAATGAAGTATATAAAAAAGGATATAAAATTATGTTTCAATCTATTAATTGCAATATTGATATTAAAAGTAAAAATAAAATAAATAAATTATCAAATGATACTTATGAACTTCCCATTACTCATTCAATATATAATACTTCTTTAAAATTTTCTATATCTGTTAGTGATATGGAAAGAAATTCTTTTTTTTATAATGAAAAATGTTTTTTTTATACTAAATTTATTAATGTTGAAAAATCAGAAATTTTATTATCAACATCAAATTTATTTAAATTAAATTTAAATGAGAATTTTAATAATATACAATTGAATTATAAATATGATATTTTAAATGAAAATATCATTTCATATTTTAAATTTAATGAAAATAAATTATTTATTGAAGTACTGCAAGATGATCAAATTATTAAAAAAATGATAATTAATGAAGATTCTATAATAACAATTAAAAAAGAAGAAATAAATGTAAAAGAAAGTCCTATTAATATTATTTTTAATATTGAAAGTCATTTTAATTCAAATAAAAAAAAATCATTATTTTTTGAAACTTCATTATCATATTTAAATTTAAATAAACCAAAATATTTATCAAGAAATGAATACAAAGATATTTATATTTATCCAAATGAAGAACTTAATTTTTATTCTGAATTAGGAAATAATGAATTTGGAGAAATTATATTTGATCTTATAAATTATAATAATTACTCAATAAATGCTAAAATATATAGAAAAACTTATAATTCTTCAGAAGAAATTTTTAAATATTTTGAAAATAAATGCAATGATAATAAAGTAATAAATTTAAATTATGATAAAATTAAAAGTTTAATTCAAATAAATCCTTTTGATACTGAATTTTGTAGTAGTGGATGTGAATTATTACTTTCAATTAAATCAAATAATTTAAAGTTAAATAAATTTTCTATGGTTTTTAAAACTAATCAAGGTAATCAAAAACCTATTATTATTAAAGAAAATCAATATATTTTTGGTAATATTGATTCTTTTTATTTAAATGAAAAATCTGAAATTTTTTTATATTATTTAAAAGAAGATAATTTTGATTTTGAAATTAAATGTCAATTATGTGAAATTAATATTCTTGCTCAAAATTATTCAGTTTTATCAACTCATAGTTTTTCAGGAGATAAAAAAATTATTCATTTTCAATTTGATGAAGATGTTTTTTCAAATGAATTTATTTTTATTTATTTAAGAAATATAAGGACTGAATATTATTTAGATTCTTTTTATAATTTTAGAATTATTAAAAAAAAAAATTTAAATTCTTTTATTGAATTTCATCCTTATAAAGATACTATTTGTAAAATAAAAAATGAAAATTCAAACTTATGTTTATTTATATTATCAAAAAATGAATTAAAATATTATGAAGATGATTTAAATTTATATTATGTTATTTATGATCATAATCAAACAAATAAATTATATATTAAAAATATTGAATATGATTTTTCAAGTCTTCCAAATATTAAAGATAATTTAGATAATTTTATTTCATTCTTTAATAATTTAAATTCATTAAAAAATGAAAATGGAAAATTATTAAATTTTAAAATTAAAAAAAATGTTAATCAAATTATTATTGTTTATTCTGAACAAATAGGAAATATATATTTAACAAATACATTAAAAAATATTAATGAAACAAAAGATTTAATTTTATCTCCTTATTATTCAATGATTATGAAATTAGATAATTATAATAAATTAAAAGAAAATTCAATAGAAGAAATAAATAAAAGAATAATTTCATTAAATAAAGAAATTATTTTTGATGATAATCAATTGAATGATAATGCAAATATAATTGAATATTATTTTCCAAATACAAATAAATTAAAAGAAATTGTTCAAGATGAATTAGAATATATAACCTTTGGAAATTCTCTTGAATTATATACAAGAGTTGATATTAAATATGAAATAAATAATGAAAATGAAATTAATCAAGATTATATATTTTATATTTCTTTATATTCAATTTCAGAATATGATAATTATTATTATAATATTAAATCAAAACATACTTTTTCTTTAAAAGCTTTTTTCGTTGATGAAGATTATATTAATAAAAAACAAAATTTAAATAGTTTAAATTCATTTCCTTTTTCAATTGAATTAGAAGGTAAATTTGATGAAAATTTATTATTAGGATATTTAAAAATTTCAAATAATAATTTAAAATATGCAAAAGATAATAATTTAAGATATTTATATTTTCAATTAAATCAAAATGAAGATAATTATCATTTATATAATGAAATAAAAGGAAAAGTTATTTTTCATTCAAATAATTTATCAAAAATATTTTTCCCTTCAAATATGTATTTTATTGATAATACTTTAAATTATAATAAAAATGAAAAATTAATGTATCATTTTTATAATGAAGATAATAGTATTAATTCATATATGAAAATAGAATTTATTCCTAAAGGAAATTATTATAATTTAACTTTTTATTCTGATGAAGAAATAAATGAAAAACCAGAAAAATTTAATTTAAATAAATCTTCTGATAATTTTAAAATTGAAGGTCCGTTTGTTGAATTTGGAAAAATAATTTATTATATTGAATTATCAAGAAATTATAAATCTGTTTATACTTTGATTTCATATGATACAGATTTTGAATATATTTTAAATTATCAAATTTTTATTAATAAAGATGATTATAATAAATATAATAAATTGTCTGAACAAGATTTTATTTTAGTTAAAACTCAATTTTCAAATTATTCTTTAAAAATACCAAAATTAAATATTTCAAATAAAGAAATCAATGTTGAATATTATTTATATAATAATTATAATGATAATTATTCTTTATCTTATTATAATTTAAATTATGAAAACAATTTTATTAATATAAAAAAAAAAATAAAAAAAAAAGATTATACAAAATATCAAATTTTAGGAAAAGTAATTGAAAATGAGAATATATATTATCAAATTTATACTTTTGTTAATCAAAAAGTTTCTTCTAATATTTTATTTGATTATTCAAAAAAAATAAACGATGATAATAAAGAAGAAGAAGAAGAAGAAGAAGAAGAAAAAGAAGAAGAAAATAAAATTCCTAAAAATAATGAAGAAGAAAATAACACTTCAATAAATAATGAAAATGATGAAAATATAAATGATATAAAAAACGATAATTCTCAAACATTATTCTTTTTATATATTCTTCTTTTAATAATATTTATAATAATAATATTTATCATTTTCCTATTCAAAAAATATAAAAAAACAAAAGGATTTATTAAATTATATAATGAAACAAATATTGCTCCATCTCCTTACCCTAATAATCAACTTTAATAAATAATAAAATAAATATAAATATAATTTAAAAAATTTAAATATTAATTCTAATATTTTTTTAATTATTTAATTAAAATATATATGTTATTTATTTTTTAATAAAATTAATTGAACAAAATTCATTAATTAAATATTATATTCAGATTTTAATAATTAAAAAATCTTTAAAGGTGATATATAATGAATTAATTTTTAAAAAAAAATAATATGACAAATGTTTTTAACATTCCTTATTCTTTAAACAATCAAAACAACAACAATAACAATAACAAAAATTATGAGTACAACATTTATAATAATAATAATAATATGTTGATAAATAATTCATTATCAAATAATAAAAACATAATATCATTAATAAATTCATCAATAATAATTAAATTACATGAACATCCATTAATATATTGTGTTACAAAAGATAGAATTCAAAAAGGATGGAATTGTGATATTTGTAAAAATAATAATAATAATAATACTCCTTCTTTTTATTGTGTTTTTTGTGATTTTGATTTATGTAAAAGTTGCTTTGGTAAAATGAAAATAGATGAAATATTTTTATATGATTATAATTCAAATAAATTTAATAATCTTCCATCAAATAATAATTTGAATTGGCAAATAAAAATTCCTGTTCATAATCATTCATTATCATTAATTAAAAGAGAAAATAAAAGTAATAATTTAATATGTAATAATTGTTTAATTTTTTTTAATAATAATGATATTACTTATTATTGTTCTTTATGTAATTTTAATTTATGTGTTAATTGTGCTTCAAAAATGAATAGTAATATATTAAAAAATAATATTGTTGCTAATCAAAATAAAATAAATGAATATTTTCAAATTAAATCTTTTAATATTTTAAATGAGGAATATTTAAAAAAAAATTTAATATATTCTCCTTTATCAATTTATTTTTTATTTTGTTTAATTGGAAATGGAGCAAGTGATATAACATTAAATAAAATAAAAGAAGTTTTTTCAATTAATGATTTACAAATAGAAAATAATATAAATGTTGAATTTTTAAATAATAACAATTCTTATTTTGATTTAACTAATGCAATTTATTCTCCTTTTTCTTTTTTATTTCCATTTCCTTTATATATATCAAAATATAAATCAAAATATTCTCAAAATATTCTTGAAATTAATAATTATATTCAAGAAAAAACAAAAAATCAAATTTTTAATTATTTAGATAATTCATTTTCAAATGAACAATTTTTATTAATTAATATTTTTAATTTTAAAGGAATTTGGAAAAAGAAATTTACTTTAATTAATCAATTAACAAATTTTACAAATTCAAATGGAATTACAAAATTAATTCAAATGATGAATTGTAAAGATAAATTTAAATATTATAATGATATTTCTATTGAAGTTATTCAAATTCCTTTTTTTAATAATGATTTATCTGCTTTAATTTTACTTCCAAATCAAAATTATTCTATTGATAAAATAATTTCAAAATTAAATCAAAATATTTTAAATAATTTAATATATATAAACTATTATTAAATAAAATGATAAATAATAATAATAAAATATCTTAATTAATTAATTCAAAAATTTATATATGAATTTATTGAAAAGAAATTCCACTATTGTCTGAAACAAAGAATAGGAATTAAAAATAAATAAGCTAAAAAAAATATAAAAGAAAAGGAGATTTTGTTTTTATGAAAATAAATTAATTTGAAGTAAACTTGGATTAATTCAATTATAGTATATCATTAAATTTCAAGAAATCGAATATAAATGTTATTAAAAAATTTTAAAAAAATGTGAATTCTTATATTAGATATTATTGATCAATATTTATGATATTAATAATGCTTTCAAATATTTATTCACTCAATGAAAAGATTTTTTAATTCGAAAATTTGAGAATTAAATAAAAAATATTATTAATATAACGATAAAGTTTAAATTATAAATGATCAATATTGGAAAACTTAAATATTTTCAATTAAATTGTAATATTAATTAATAGTAGATATCGTAAATATTACTATTAATGATTCAGAAAAAAATAAATAAGCAATATTAATCTTTTTCATATTTATTACTCTTCTTTTGAATATAAATTTTTTAAAACAAAAAGAATTAAAAGTATTCAAATAATTTTTATATATATGGATTATCCTTTAACAATCTTTCTCTTAAATTTCAAATAGTAAGAAAATTAATTAGTATAGTATAAAAGTATTAATTCCACTCAATAAATCAATTAATAGAGTAAACTATTTTAAGCTATAACAAATCAAGTAAAATGAGAATGGAATAAATTTGTGAAAAACTTGAGCAACATTAAATATTGAAAACAATAAATTAATATTTATTCATTATATATTAAAGATTATTTATAAAAAATAACATCAAAAAAATATTCATCAAAATAAAGTTTATAATTACTTTACATTTTTAATATAAAAATTAATTGATGGAATTTGAAAAAAAGGAAAAAATAAAATGTCCAAAATGTTTAGGATTTAATACTATTAAAATAGTATATGGATATCCTACTCAACAGAAAAAGGAAGCAAAAGAAAGAGGAGAAATTGAATTAGGTGGATGTGTCATAATGGGATTTCAACCAGATAGAAAATGTTTAGATTGTCAAACAACATTTATAACTGGAAAAAATATTATTATTTAATAAAGATAACAATTAAAAACTTAAATTTTAAATTAGATAATAATTGAATTATTTGAAACTTTTATTTAAATTAGATTTTTATTTATTTATGTTTTCATTTTTTCTGAAAAATGGTGATATAATTTAATTAATAAATATAGAGATAAATTTATTGATAAACACAAAGGAATTAAAAAGAAGATTTAAATTTGAATTTTATAAAAAATATACAAATTATTTTTAAAGTAATTTTCTTTTTCTGAATCTTTCAAAAATCTTTTAATTTAATTCATTCAATTTTTATTTTTGATGTATTATTGCATTAAAACAAATATAAAAAATGATAATGATTAATGAATATTTATATAATATAAAGTTATTATTAAATTTAAATTATTATAATCAATTATTTTTTTCAAATCTAATTTCATTAAAAAAATAAATTACAAATTTATAATTTATATATAAAACATATAATTTAAATATCTAAATTATACAATCAAAATACTAAATTTTTTAATAACAAAAAATATTTTTAATTTTTTATAAATAATAAATTATTATATTATTTTATTTTAAATAAATAATAAAATTATTATTGATTATATTAACATGTCAAATGTTGATATGGATTTTATAAAATTTGTAAAAAGAAAAAAACATGCTAAAAAAAAAGAAAGTTCAGATGAAGAAGATAATAGAGAAGATATTTTATTAGGAAAGAAACATGAAAATGAGCCTTTTAATAATATTAAACCTAATAAAATTCAAAAAGATGATGAAAAAAATAAAAGTTCATTATATGAATATTTGACAAAAAATAAGGGAAAAATTGTGAATGAAAAAATAATTAAAAAACAAAAAAATAAAATTAAAAAAGATTATAGTAGTGATAAGGAAGATGAAAAAGAAAAAAAATTAAGTAGTGAAGAAGATTATGAATCTGAAAGTGATGATTATGCTGAAGAAAAATTAAATCATTATATAGGAAATAAATTTAAGGATGATGATGAAAATGAAATGAAAGAAACTTTAAATGAAATAAAAAGAAAAATTAAAAGAGAAAATATTAATAAAGAAGAATATGAAAAAGAAGAAGAAGAAGAAGAAGAAGAAGAAAAAGAAGAAGAAGAAGAAAAAGAAGAAGAAGAAGAAATTAATGAAGAAGAAGAAGAAAATGATGAAGAAGATAATTAAAAAAAATAAATAATAAAAATATTAAAAGAAAGAAAAAAGTATTTAAAAAATTTTTTATATAATTAAAATTAAAAAAATAAAATAAGATTCGAATTGGAGTTGATTTTTAATTTAATTTTCTTTAAAAAATTCATTTAAAATTTTAGCCGCAAACATTGAATTATTTTTTGATTTACAATCCAAAGAAATTTTTTCTAATTTTGTTCTTACTTCTTTTCTTTCAAATTGTATTTTCATAGCATTATATTCCCCAAATAAATTTCCATATTCTAATAAAATTTTAATTCCTTTTAAAACATATTGAATAATTTCTTCAGAATTTTTTATTTCTTTTTCATCAAGACAATAAGAATAAAAATCTTCAATATGATCAACAGTTAACTCTGTTTTAACTTTAGTATTAGGATATTCAAGAACTTTTTCTAAAATTTCTAATATATTACATTTATATTTTTGGCATTCTGGTAATTTATATAAATCCATTAGAGACCTTACAATATAAACTTTTCTTGTCATTGAATCTATAATATCTGAATCATCACAAGAAGTAAAATTATATAATAAAGTCAAAATTAATGAAAAAATTTTCCCTGTTTTTATTATTTTTGGATTTTGATGAAATAAATTGAAAATAAAATTTATGTACTCTAAAATATTACATGTTATCATTTTTTCACATTCAAAATCTGATAATACTGAAATATTAACTAAAATTGAAAATATATCTTCAATAATAATAAAATCAATATTATCATAACTTTTTTTTTGTTCATCAATTAAATTATATAAATAATGAGATAAAAATTTAGAAACATCTGATTTTTTTAACATTAATTTAAATTTTTTATTATATTCTTTATTTTCTGAAAACTTTGGATTATTAACATAATTTTCAAGAATTAATTTAAAAGTATTTATAGATTCTTTAAAAAGATAAATGTTATAAGTAATATTAGTACATTTTATAATAAATTGAATAAGTTTAAATATTTTTGATTCATTTTCAAATAATTTATCAGTTTCAATTCTTGAAAAAAATAAACAACCAAATAAACAAATATAAATAGGTAAAATATCAATATTTTTTTTAATATCATATATAGAATTTTCTAATTCATTTACTATAAAATCTGATAAATTTGAACATTTATTCAATAATTTTTGAACTTGTTCTTCAGTTCCTGATAATAAATGAAGAATACACCATAAATATTTCTTTTTTAAAGAAATATCGTTTGTTTCTTTTGCAAATTTAAAAATTACTTCAGATTTTTCAAGTAAAATTTCAATGTAATCATTTAAATTATAAGTTAAATAAATAAATATTTCAAGTATAGTATATATTATTTGTTTATCTTGATTAGGAATACAAATTAAATTATAAAGAAAATCAATTACTTTCTTATTTATTATATTTATCATATTTATTTCTTTGGCGGTTTTTTCGTCTTGATTAAAAGTAAAATTTCTGAGCTGATGTAATGAAAATTTTAATATTTCTTGATCTGAACTTGTTAACATCATTAAAAGAAGATTTAATTTTTGAATTTGATCATTTGTATTATTAAATTGATTAACTAAATTATTTGAAGATATATTTAAAGCATTAATATTTATTGAGTAATTTTTACTTTGTTCATTATCCATTATTAATTTTAATCTATTTGTTAAATGTGATTTGTTTATTTTTTGTTTTCTTAATGTTAATAAAACTTTTTCACGTATGTTTGAAAGGGGAATATTTTTTATTTTTTCTGAATTAAGGTTAATTGACTCTTCTTTCATTTTTAAACTTTTAATATTTAAAATTTAAATTATTGAATGTAAATATATATTCAGAAAAGGAAATAATTAATTAATTAATATAAATTAATTATTTATATTGTGAAATAAAAAACATAATAAATCAAATCTTCTATAAACTAAAATTATAAATAGATTATAATTAATATATTCTGCTTGTCATCTTTTTATATAAAATCAATTGGTTTCTTCTAATGATAAATCATATTTATATTGTTCAATTGATTAATGAACATTTCCTTCAATATAAAAATATTTTCAAACTTCTTTTAATTTTTAATTTTTTTTCTATAATCAGTATCACATATTTTTAAATTCAATGATTTAGATTCTTTCAACAAACACATATTCTCTATTTTGAAAAAATCCAATTCTTCTTTTGATATTTTATTGACATTCCATCAGAAGTTAATTTTAATTCTTAAAATTTATTATTTTTGTCCTCTTATTTTTCATAAAAAAATCTTACTATCAAATTTTTAAACAATATTTAAATTAAATAATATATTTAAAACATAGTTCTTTAAATAAAATTAAAACAAAATTAAAATTTTTTTGTTAATATAGAGCAATTAAATGGAAAACCAGGATTAGATTTAAATTCATTAACATCACCATTATGTTCAATAATAGGTTGAATAATATCATTAGATTCAACTTTAATAAAACTACTTTCAATATCATTATTTAAATCAAAAGTAAACTTTTCAATATAATTTTCAATAGCAGTTTTTTCATTATTAAATTTAAAATCTTTAACAAATCCACCAACAGCATAAAAATCACCATTAAGCATAAAACAATGAAAATTACTTCTATTAGTATTAAGTTTACCTAAACTTTGAATAGTTTTTTCAGAAGGATTTAATTCAAATAAACCATTAAGCATATGTTCTCCATTTGTTCCTCCACAAATAATAATAGTATCTTCATTAGGATATAATGTAGAACAAGCAAGAGGAAGATTAGATATATTATTTAAATTTAATGAAATATTTAACCATTTCGATTCTAATATTTTTTCAAAATTAACTTCACATTTTGTTAATAAATTAGAAGAAAATTTACCATTTTGTTCATATCCACCATATAAATATATTTCATTATTATTTATTAAACATAATGAAAAGTTAGCTCTTGATTCTAATAAATTTGGAAATTTTTCCCAAACTCCTTTTTTAATATCTAAATATTCACAAGATGATAAAAATTCACTTTCATTTTTACCTCCAATAACAATAATATATTTATTTCCTATATTAATTGAATTATGCATAAATCTTCTATTTTTCATATCTGGATATTTAAAATCTAATAAGCATTGTAATTCATTTTGTTCATTTTTATTAATATTTAAAAGAAAAATTGTATTTGATGCTGATTTTTGTTTTGTATTATATCCTCCTGAAAAAAATAATACTTTAACTAATTGGCTGTTTTTATCTTGGTAAATTTCTGCTAATGATGATCTTTTTAATATTGAAAAATCAGTGTCTGGTAAATTAACATCATTTATTATAATATTACTCCATTTTTCTCCATTATATATAAAAATTGTCATACCTGCTATTATTAAAAGTTCATTGTCTTTATCATAAAATGTAAATTTTGGTACTTGAGTCATATTTTATTTTAATTAATTATTTTTTTTTATTTAATTTGGATAAAAATGGAGTATTTTATTTTAATTAATTATTTAATTCATATTCAATCTTTTCTTTTTTGAAAATTATATTCTTTTTTTCAAGCATATAATCTTTATTTTATTATTTTTTTAAAATTTTTATACATAAAAAAAATAAAACTTTTTATTTTTCATTAACATTAAATATTTGATTTAAAAATGTTTTCAAATATTAATAATTAAAGATTATCACTTAATTCAATTAATAAATACAATATTATTTAATTATTTATTATTTTATTTTATTTTTTTTTTCGAAAGTTCCAATCATAAAGTATTATGTCTCAGATAGATAAATCTTTTATGATTTTTTAAATAAAAAAAAATATGAAAAAATTAAATTTACAATTATCTATTTGAATCCTCCTTTTGAAAAACAAAGATTCTAAATAAAAATAAATTCCAAAAATCTAAAAATTAAATAATATAATATTATCTGATATCTATATAAACCAAAAACATTAAATGAAAAATATAAAAAAATGAAAATTAAGAAGATCCTACAACTCATATTTCTTTTGAGTCTCTTCTCCTTAATTTTATCTCAAGAAGAAATTACAGTTAATGATGAACTTGACAGAAAAACTAAGATAGAAAATAAAGAAAAAAAATCAAAAAAATTTGATTATAAAATTTTTGTTAGAGACACTTATCGTCAATTTATAATTTTTAGAACATATGATAATAAACAAAATTATTATATGTCTCCAATGCATATTCTTTTTCATCATACTCAAATTCCAGATGAATCAAATTATGAAAGTGCAAGTGCAATTTATCATGAAAATATATTAGTTCTAAATCAAGAAAGGGCAAGAGAATTTTATATTTCTGTTGTTTGCCCTAGAGAATGTGATGGATATTTAACTTATTATGCAAGTGAGCATATTCATTTGAATATTAATGAACATTTTGAATTCTTTGGAGGAAGTGATTATATCATTGCTTTTAAAAAAGAGAATATTTTAAAAGATGAAGCTATTCAACTTGTTTTACTTGGTCCTCAAGTTGATGTTGATCATAATTCAATGCAAATTTATTATCTTGATAAAAATACTCAAGAAAAAGTTAATACTGAAGATTATCCTATGAAAGGTCTATTAATTAAAAATACTGAATTATCTTATGTTCTTCATGCTAACAGTTCTAAATATGAAAATGCAGATAAATATATTTTTGTGAAAGTTAATGGACCAAGTGGGCATTTCATGAGATTTCAAAGTAGACATATTGGCTTTGGTAAATATTATGTTGGAGAACCTGCCATTTATTCTTTAAAATCAAAACCTTCAGATTATTCAACTGAAGAATGTATTGAAATTATTGGAGCTAGACCTAGAATTGAATATCAATTTAGACTATTAACTACAACTACACTTAAGTTAAGATTTAAAAATTCAGAAGAGAATGACGTTGTTGGTTATTTACAAGATTATTATAAAAAATATACTGTAAATTCTGATGGTGAAGTTAAAACTTTTTGCTTTGTTTCAAATGAAACTACTACTAAATTTATAAGTACTGAACCTACTGATAAACAAGCTTTCTATTTCCAAATTGTTACTGTTGAATCAAATACAATTGAATCTATGATAGAACCTTTATATGAAGGATTTAGATATTTTGATTTAATACCAACAGGACAATCTAGATTTTATAGACATGCAAGATGGACTAATTATAAAACTAACATTTACATTACTTCTAATGCAGGAACTTTAAATGCTTATCAAGTTGTATGTACTACTTTTCCTTATTGTTCCGATTTTTCCAAATATAAAAATGTTAAAAAATTAATTTATGGTTTTAGTGCTTTTGTTGCTTCTATTGATCCTAATTTAGAACATACTTATGGTACTTCTAAACAAGTTCTTCATGTTGTTACTTGTATGGAAGAGAATGGATGTTATGTATCTGTTAGATTTATGGATCAAGAAGGATTGGTTTATTTAGGAGAAAATCAAAATCACGCTAAATTCATTGAATATAATGTAAAAGAAGATTATTTAATTCATTATACATCTTTTGAACAAAATAAACTTGAAATTAATTTAGATGTTTTTGCAGGAGATGTTGTTTTAGAATTTAATAATGAAGTTTTAAATAATTATCCTCATAAATATCTTTTCTTTGGAACTTCACAAAAATATATTTTTGATGGAAATAAACTTGTAGGAAAAAATTTAACAGTGACTGTATCAGCAAGAAAAAATTCATTTTATGTTCTTTCACATAAATCAGTAGCACCAAATGAAGAAAGAAGTCGAATTGGTGAAAGTGGTTTACTTCTTCAAGCAATAAAAGGGGATAATACTGAATTTAGAAGATATTTCAATTTTTGGCATAATAGTCCTTCAAAAGATAATGCATTTTATGTTGTAAATTTCCTTCCTATAAATTGTGAAATTGATGTTTTCCATGATAATGAAAATCCAGAAGAACCAGATCTTAGAAAATTAAGTCCAAATTTCTTAGGACATTATGAAGATATTTTAACTGAATCAAATCCTGATTTTTATGAATTATCTCCAGTATATTATGTTAGATTTAATAAATTTAAGCATCATATCCCAAAAGATAATTATTGTTTATTTTATGTAGGAGCTTCTGAATCTTCTAAAGAACTTCCTACTTTATTAAGAGAAAATGCACCTTATTTTAGAACTTTATCAAATAAAGTTAGAAAAGCTTCTTTTGTTTGGCCTTATCCTTTCCCTTATAGAATAGGAGATGCAGATATCAAAATAAATTTAAGAAATGAAGTGAGAGTAAAAATTAAAGTAACAATAAATAATGATACTGAAATTTCAACAAGAGTAATTTCAAGATCTTCAATATTTGAAATTCCTTCTTCTCAATTAGATCAATGTCAAGGAATTGTTGGATGCCCTATTTTAGTTGAATTAGAATTAGAAAATCCAGATACAAATGACAAAAAATATCCTATTGAAATTAGTATATCTAATACTAGAAAAACACCTTTCTTCCTTCAAAAAGGAATTTTTAGAAGAGCTGGAGTAAATGATAATTCAACTGATTATTATTATATTGATGTTGAAGCAGGAGAATCTGGAGAAATTATTTTAGATTTAAAAAGAGGAAGTGGATTTATGTTTGGTAAATTAGTTAAAAAAAATGCTTATTTGGATCCTAATCAAAATCCTAATGCATGGGCTCAAAAAGTCAATTTACCTACTGCAACTGATTATGATAAAAGAATTTCTTATGATCCTTGTACTCAAAAAATAAAATATGATAGTAAATTAACTCTTGAATGTGATAAAGGATGCTTTATTGTTTTTGGAGTTGCTACAAAAGATAATTTCACTGAATTCCAAAGTTTATTTAATTTTGAATATTCTATTATTGCAAGATATATTGAAAAAGGAGTAAGTAATTTAGATAAAATAGCAGTTAATGTTCCAATAAATGAATTTATTGTTGGTGCTTTAGAAGATACTTATGAAAATGAATATTTTGATACATTTAAATTTGATTCAAATGAAAATTATAAAGGACTTGAAATAGAATTTAAAGCAGCAAAAGTTAATTTATATATATCATGGGAAACAGATTATTTACAAAAAGGATGTTTAGTAAGTCCAGATGAAAATGTTCAAATAATTCGATTAAATCCAGGACAAACTTGTGGATCAAATACATTACCTCAATCATTTAATGGAGTTGAATTTAAATTATCAGCTTATACTTCAGAATTTGAAAAAGGAGTTTTTTCACCTTATTATTTCAGAATAAGACCAATTTATGAAGATAGACCTCATATAATTGAATTAGATTCAGATAAAGAAACAACTTGTACTACAGGAGATGATAATAAATGTTATTTTATGATTCCATTATATTCTTATGATGATGTTAGTACTTTAGTTCTTTATGCTGATACTGAAGGAGTTAATGATGTTGTTTTTTATGGTAGAACTGTTAAATCTGAAGCTTATGATTCTTGTAAAATTAAAAGTTGTTTTGAAGATTTTCTTGCTAGAGAAACTGATAAATCATCTAGTAATCAAGAAAATACCAAACATATTGAATTTAAAGCAATGGAATTTAGTAAAGATGATTATATTCTTGTTACTGTAAAATCATTAAGTGGAATTAAAAAAATTCCTGTTGCTTCATCATTTAAAACTTATGCTGACGCTACTTCTCCTACACATAATTATATTCAAGTATTATATATTCGTCCTGAGCATACTCAATCTATTATATTAGATGAACATACTTTAAATATTACTGTTATTCATCTCAGTGGAAAAGGAGAAATTCAAATGGATTCTAAATCTTATCAAATTGTATCTGGAAATTCTCTTGTTTTGGAAACTCAAGGAAAAAAAGGAGAAATAAAAATAATAAATAAAGAACAAAATGATTTTATTATTGCACTCAAGTATAAATATTCTAGAGGAGCAGCTTCTGGAATATATAATCTTGTTGTTGATGATGAAATAGGAAAATATCAAGAATTTGAATCTATGAATCCAACAATATATCAATTTAATGTTACTGTTAATACAAATAATAAATATACAATATTTAGAACATATGAAAATGAAGGTAATGAATCCGGAATGCATATTTTATTTAGTTCTACAGAAATTCCAACATTGAATAATTTTGAAAGATCAAGTAATTTATATCATGAAAACATTATGGTAATTAAAACAGATTATACAAAAAAATTTTATATTACTGTTATATGTCCTGGAAATTGTAATGGAAGATTAACATATTATACAAGTAATAAAATTCATATTGGTTTAAATGAACATTTTGAATTTATTGGGGGTGGAGAAGCATATAATTTAGTTCTTAAAAGAGATTCAATTCCAAGGAATGAATATATTCAAGTTATATTACTTGGACCTCAACTTGAACTTAAAAATGAATATATGCAAATTGGTGTAATGAATGAAGATGAAACATATTCAATTACAGAAACTTCTGATAAAGGAATTTTAATTAAAGATATGGAATTATCAAAAGTTATTAATCCTAATAAAGATGAATATTTAAAACATAAATATATTTACATTCGAGTAACTGGACCTCCAGGTCATTATATGAGATTTATGAATAGAAGAATCGGTCATGGAATATATAAAGCTGGAGATCCTGCAATGTATATTCTTAAAACTGATAAAAAAAATATGTTTGAAGAAGAATGTGTAACAATTGTAGGTAGAAAAAATATAATATATCAATTTAGATTAACAACAACATATGCACTTTCTTTAAGAATTAATGGTAATATTACTAAAAATATAGAAGATTATATGCAAGATTATATTACATATTATGTTTTAACAGAAAATTCTCAATCAAATTTATGTTTCAAATCACTTGAAAAAACTAAAATAAGAGGAAATGAAATAGAAACAACAAAACAAGCTTTTTATTTCCAAGTTATAATTGGTTCTGGAGCAACCCTTGATTCAGTCATAGAACCTTTTTATGAAGGATGGACTTATTATGATCAATTATCACAAAATGAAACTAGATTTTATAGACATGCAAAATGGACTAATCAAAAAACAAATACATATATTACTTCCAAAGCAGGAGCACTTGAAGTTCATCAAGTTACTTGTACTACTTTCCCTTATTGTTGGATCCTGAGTGATATGAAAAATGTTACTAAATTAATTTATGCTTTTAGTGCTTATGTTTCTTCTATTAATCCTAATGATGAAACTCATTATGGTGATGCTAATCAAGTTGTTCATCTTGTTTCTTGTTTAGATCCTTTTGGATGTGGTATTAATGTAAGATATTATTCACAAGTTGATTCTATTAAATTATTAGAAAATGAAAATCATGCTAAATATATCATGAAAGGAGAAAAAGAAAATTATCAAATTGATACTTCTTCAATTCCCTCTAAATATGAAAAAATTGAAATAAGTTTAGATATTTTCGCAGGAGATGTTACTTTAGGTTTTAATGATCTTATGTTAGAATATATGGCTGTTGACCATATCTTTTATGGTACTTCTGAAAAATATATTTATGATGTTAAAGATATTAGAGAATTACAAATGAAATTTTCAATAAATGCTAATAAAAATTCATATTATGTTATTTCATATAGAAATATTGATTTAGGGAATGAATTAATTAAAATTGGTGAAAGTGGTTTATTATTCCAAGCAATGAAAGGTGAATTTGCAACAGTAAGACAATATCAGTTTTTCCATAATTGTGTAGACAAAAAAAATACTCCTTATGTAGTAAATTTCATTCCAGTAAATTGTGAAATTGAAGTAATTAATATAGATGAACAAAAAAGAAGAAAAATTCTAATTCCAAATTCTTTAGGAATTTATGAAGATATAATGTCCTACGACTCAGATGAAGAATATAAAAATGTATTGCCATTATATGAATTAAGTTTCAAACAATTTAAAAGACAAAAACCAATTGATAATTATTGTTATTTCTATGTAGGAGCTTCTGAATCATCAGAAGGAATTCCAACTTTATTAAGAGAAAATATTCCATATACAAGAACATTATCTAAAAAATACCCTTTAGCCTTCGTGGTTTGGCCTTACCCATATGTTGAAGGAGATGCTGAAATCAAAGTAAATATAGAAAGTGATTATAATATATCTTATGTTGTTCTAGTTAATAATGATATTCTTCCTGATAAAGTTGGTTTCACTCGTTCTACTTTAATTGAACTTTCTGAAGGAACTTTAAAAGATTGTAAATATACAAATGGGGGTTGTCAAATATTATTTGGTTTATTATTAGAAACTGACTATATTAATACAGATGTTTCTGTTCCTGTTGAAGTTAGTTTTACAAATAAAAGAAAAACTCCTTCAATTCTTCAAAAAGGTGTTATGAGAAGAAGTGGTTCAAATGATAATTCTACTAATTATTATTATCTTGAAGTTCAAAGAGGTGAAGAAGGAGAAATTTTACTTGATTTTAAAAGAGGAAATGGTATTATGTTCGCAAAATTAGTTACTAAATCTAATGATTCCCCTGATTTTGATGCTTGGAGAGGTAAAGTTGTTTTACCTACTGAAAATGATCATGATCCTGATTTAGTTTATAATCCTATTACTCAAAAAATTAGATATAGTGTTACACAAACTAATAAATGTGAACATGCTTGTTTTATTGTTTTCGGTGTTATATCAAAAGATCATATTGGAGCATTCCAAAATATTTTCTCATCTGAATATAATATTATTGCAAGATATTCTGAATATGGAGCTGAAAATTTAGCTAAAGTTGCAGTTTTTATTTCAATGAATGAATTTGTTCATGGAACTGTTAATGATTTATCAAGATTTGGTTATTATGATGTTTATAATTTAGTAATATATGATAATCTTCATGGAATTGAAATTGAATTTAAATCAAATAAAGCAACAATGTATATTTCATGGGAAAATGATTATCCATCAGTATCTCCTTGTTCTATTAATCCTGGAGAAAAAGTTACTTTACTTAGATTAACTAGAAATTCAATGTGTGGAAGAATTCTTCCTAATTCATTTAAAGATAAAATATTTAAATTTGTTGTTTCAACAAATGAATTTGAAACTGGACTTATTTCTCCTTATTACTTTAGAGTTAGACCAATATATTATGAGCAAGAACCAAATGTTATTGAAGTATTATCTGATAAAGAAACAGTTTGTCAAACAGTAGATAATTATTGTTACTATATGCTACCATTAAATTCTCATGATGATATAAGTACTATTGTCCTTTATACAGTTAGTCAAGGAGAAAATGATATAACATATTACATAAAATCAGTCTCTAGTTATGAATATGAAAAATGTAATCATCAATTTAGTTGTATTAATAATTTATTCCCAAGACAAGAAGGAGATGGAGTAATTACTTCCAGAAGTAAATTTATTACTGCTGATGGATTAAAATATGATAAAAATTCTTATATATTAATTACAATTAGAGCAACTAGAAATCAATTATTAACTCTTGCATCATCAATGAAAACTTATATTCATTCCACTGATCCTAAATCAAGTAATATTCAACTTGCATATATTACTCCAAGTAATAAAAGAAGATATAATATAAAACCACATATTAAATATATTTATGTTACTCATCTTTTAGGTAAAGGAATCCTTAATTTCCAAGATAATAATTATACAATAAACCAAGGAATTAAAACTTTAGAAAATAGAGGAACTAATGCAACATTTACAATAATAAATAATGATCAAAATGATAATTTAATTTTAGCAATTCAATATCTTCAAGTAATACCTCCAATAACAAAAGAAATTATTGTAAATAATGAAAGGGGCAGAAATGAATTGATTTATAGTGAAGTCCCAGGTATGTTCCAATATCAAATTCTTGTTCAAGCTTCTGGAAAATATGTTATTTTCAGGACTTATTTAAGAGAACCAACTTCAGGTCCTTTACATATATTTATGAGTCCTTCTGATTTTCCTACTCCAAATAATTTTGAATTAGGAAGTTATTCATATCATGAAAATATAATTGTTGTTAAAAAAGAAAATTGGGATAAATTCTATATTACTGTTAATTGTCCTGAAAAATGTAATGGAAATTTAACTTATTATTCAAGTGATCATATTCATATGAATCCAAATGATCATTTCGAATTTTTAGGTTCAAGTGAAAGTTATAATTTAGTTATTAAAAGAGAATCAATTCCAAGTACTGATTCTTTACAATTAATTTTACTAGGTCCTCAATTTCCTCTTAGTGTAAATGATATGCAAATTGGTACTGTTAATAATTTAGATGAAAGTGTTGAAAAAACTGATCAAGTAAGTCAAGGTGAATTAATTGCAAATAATGAATTATCAATCGTTATTCATCCTAATAATCCAAAATATAATAATAGGAAATATATATATATTAGAGTAAGAGGACCATATGGACAATTTCTTAGATTCCAAAGTAGACATATTGGAGCATCAAGATATTATATTGGAGATCCTGCAGTTTATGTTATTAAAACAAATAGAGAAGATATGAATAAAGAAGATTGTATAGATATTTTAGGAGAAAAAGAAGGTGAAATTTATTCATTTAGACTTGTTCCTACTTATTCAGTTTATATGACAATTAATGGTATACATAAAGCAACTTCTTCTTTTATGAAAAATTATGAAACTACATATACAGTCAGTAAAGAAAATCCAGTAACTCATATTTGTTTTAAAGCAAATGAAACAACTAATGTTGAAGGAACTGTTAGAAGAACTCCTAAATTAGCTTTTTATTTCCAAGTTGTCAATTCTGACACTAATTCAATTAATTCTCTTATAGAACCATTATATGAAGGTTGGGTTTATAGTGATAATTTAAATTATCGTCAAAAAAGAATATATAGACATGCTAAATGGACAAGTGAAAAAACAAATTTGTATCTTATAAGTAATGTAGGAACAATAAATGCTTATCAAGTAAAATGTACAACTTTCCCATATTGTGTTGATTCAACAACTTATCAAAATGTTTCGAAATTAATTTATGCTTTTAGTGCCTTTGTCTCTTCTATTGATCCTAAAGAAGAAACATATTATGGTGGTTCTAAACAAATCATAAATATAGTTGAATGTATGACTGAAGGTGGATGCACATATTCATTACATTATAAAGATCAAGAATCTAGAACTCAATTAAAGGAAAATGAAAATCATGGTAAATTTATTAGAGCAGGAGAAAGAGAAGGATATTATTTCTCAGCTTTAAATTTAGAATCAAGTTATAAATTAGAAATTAATTTAGATGTCTTTGCTGGAGATGCAGTATTAAGTTTCTCATCTGAAATGGGCTATGTGAATTATAAACATATATTTGTTGGTTCTTCTGAAAAATATATTTTAGAGCCTTCCGATGTTAAAGATAGAGATGTAGTATATTCTATAATTGCAAAAAGTAATTCATATTATGCAACATCATTTAGAATATTAGAACCAAAAGACGATAGTTCAAATATTGGAGAAGGAGGATTATTACTTCAATTTTTAAATGAAGAAAAGTTACAAAGTAGAGATTTCCAATTTTGGCATAATATGCCATATAAACAAAATGTTCCATATGTTGCAAATTTCATACCAATAAATTGTATATTATCAGTTAAATTTAAATCAAGAGATGAATCCGAAGAAAGAGGAATTAAAAATAATAGTTTAGGAGTTTTTGAAGATATAACAACTTCATCAACTGATCCTTCAACATTTGGCAGATTAGATCCTATTTATTCAGTTAAATTTAATGGTTGGAAAGGACAAGCTCCTTCAGATAGAAATTGTTATTTCTATGTTGGAGCTTCTGAATCATCAAATGAACATCCAACTTTATTAAGAGAAGATTTAGTTTATTCAAGAACTTTAACTCAATTTGCTAAAAGTGCTTCATTTATTTGGCCTTTCCCACATACTCCTGGAAATGCATTAATTAAAATAAATTTAAGAAATGAATTTTCTATTAGAGCTAATGTTTCTGTTAATAATGGTACTTTTGTTTCATCACATATTTTCTCTAAATCTGCAATTTTTGAAGTTTCTGATAAAGACCTTGCACAATGTGCTGATGCTGAAAGTTGTTCTATTATGTTAACTTTAGAATTATTTAGTCATGTGGATCTTGGTGGTTCTATTGTTCCTGTTGAAGTTAGTTTAACTACCGGAAGAGGAACTCCTGTTATGTTACCTAAAGGAGTTTTAATAAGAGGAGGTTTTAATGATAATACTACTACTTATTATTATGTTGAAATTGCTAAAGAAGAAGAAGGAGAAATTGTACTTGATTTTAAAAGAGGAAGTGGTATCATGTTCGCTAAAATGGTTAGTAAAGATGATGTTGTTGTTGGTCCTAAAGCATGGAGAGAAAAATTAATTTTACCTACTGAAAATGATCATGATAAAGAATTAGAATATAATTATGCTACTCAGAAAATTAAATATAAAAAAAGTTATACTGAAAAATGTGGAGGTATATGCTTTATTATTGTTGGAGTTACTAGTAAATTTAAATTCGAAGGTTATGAAGCTTATTTTGCTTCTGAATATAATATAATGGTTAGAAATCCTCAAAAAGGAATTAAAGATGCTGAAAAAAATTCTATTAATATTCCTATAAATGAATTTATCTCAGGTTCAATTCAAGAAAAGAATGATTATTATGATACATATTCTTTAGAATTTATGAAAAATTACAGAGGATTTGAACTTGAATTTAAATCAGAAAAAGCTGAAATTATATTATCTTTCGGAAATGAATATTTAACAAAAGGTGATTGTGGATTACCTTCAGGACGAGATATTCAAATAGTAAGATATAAATTAAATGATGATTGTGGTCAAACAAAAGTTCCATATTATTTAAAAGAAAAAAAATTAAGAATAACAGTTAAATCGACAACAAATAAAGATGATTATATACCATATTATTTCAGAATAAGACCAATTTTAGAAGGAGAAAGATCACATATAATAGAAATTAATTCTGATAAAGAAACTGCTTGTTTCGGTGAAGTAAATTCATTATGTTATTTCATGGTTCCATTATATTCATGGGATGGAGTTAGTAATATTGTTCTTTATGCAAATACAAATAATGAAGATTCTAAAGATATTACTTTCTATTATAAAAAAGCTGCATCTGAAGAATATGATCGATGTGATGATAGAGAATGTTGGAATAGATTTATTGCAGATGATAGAGCAAATTCATCTGTTACTCAAGTTAATACTAAATATGTTATTATTAAAGGAATTGATTTATTAAAAACAGATTATATTATGGTTTCAATAAAAACAAAATATAAACAAATAGTACCTATTGTTTCCTCTATTAAAAACTATTATAATTCAATGATCTCAAAACCAAATTATGCTCAATTAATATATATGTATGCCCAAGAAAAAAGATTAGTAGCAATAAATGAATATATTTCTCAAGTAAAAGTAAAATATATTACAGGTCAGGGAGATGTTTCAATTAATTTATTCAAATATGAACTTCCTCCAATAACACCAATAAATGTATTAACTCACAGATTAAAATCACATATTGAAATAGAAAATAAAGAAGAAGGGCATTTCTTAATAGCATTAGAATATAATTATCAAGAAAAAGTTAATTTAACAAAAATAACAGTGACACCTCAACGTTATCAAAATAAATTATTCTATGCTGAAGGTCCTCAAATGTTTAATTATGAAGTAGAATTAGCCAAAGAAGTAAAAGATAACTATGTAATTTTCAGAACTTATGCTAGTGAAAATGGATTAGGTGATATGCATCTTTTAATGCATGAATCTGAAGTTCCAAGTCCAGCAAAAAATAACTTTTCAAGTAGTTTATATCATGAAAATATAATTGCAGTTAAAACAAGAGATGGTAAAAATCGTCATTTCTATATTACTGTAGTTTGCCCTGAAAAATGTAGAGGTAATTTAACTTATTATTCGACTAATTATATTCATATGGATGCTAATGATCATTTTGAATTTATTGGAGGTGATTCTTATACTTTAGCTTTCCTTAGAGAGAGAATTGACCAATCACAAGCTATTCAACTTGTTTTACTAGGTCCTCAACTTTCACTTGATAAAGCATATTTGCAAATCGGTTATGGACAAGATGATGGTCAAATTATTATCACTGATGATGTTCCTAAACAAGGTTTATTAATTAATGGAATGGAATTATCTTATATTCTTCATCCAAAAGATAATAAATATAAAGGTAAATATATTTTTGTCAGAGTTAGTGGATTAGCAGGTCATTATATGAGATTTATGTCAAGACATATTGGAAATGGAAAATATTATATTGGAGACCCTGCAGTATATTCTCTTAAAGATAATAAAATAGATTATTTAAATACTGAATGTGTTGAAATTTTAGGAGCAAAATTAGGTCAAATATATGAATTTAGATTAATAACAACTTATGGTCTTAATTTATTAATAGATGGTAGAGTCCATCATACTACAAAATATATGGAAGATTATTTATCAGATTTTTCAATAACAAATACTAGTAAAGTTCATAACATTTGTTTCAATTCCACTCAATTTACTGATAGAGGAGGAAGATCAGAAGAAACTTTAAAACAAGCTTTTTATTTCCAAATAGTTAAAACTGATGTAGATTCAATTAAAGCTGTTATTGAACCATTATATGAAGGTTGGATTTATAAAGAAAAAATTTATGCTGGTCAATCAAGATTTTATAGACATGCTAAATATACTCCTCAAAAAACTAATGTATATATCCAAGGTAATTATGGTGATATTAATGTATATCAAGTTAAATGTACTAGTTTCCCTTATTGTCATGACAGTGGATTATATCAAAATGTTAGTAAATTAATTTATGCTTTTAGTCATTTTGTCTCTTCAATTAATCCAGATGAAGAAAAACATTATGGTGATTCTCAACAAGTTATTCATGTTGTTAAATGCTTATCTACAAAAGATTGTGATGTTTCAATAGAATATTATGATACTTATTCTGAAATTAACTTTAAAGAAAATGAAAATCATGCTAAATTCCTTGAAAAAGGAGGAACTGAAACATATCAATTTAAACCTTTACCAATGAGTGATAGTAATGTAATTGAACTTAATCTTGATGTTTTTTCAGGAGATTGTGTTATTCAATTTGATACAGAAAAATTACAAAATACAAATTATAAATATATATTCTTTGGAAATTCTGAAAAATACATTTTCCCAGCTTCAAAGGTTAAAGGACAAACAATTAAATTTTGGGTTAGAGCTAAAATAAATAGTTATTATGTTATATCTTATAGAGATGTTGAAATAAGTAATGAATATTCTAGAATAGGTGAAAGTGGTTTCCTTCTTCAATCAATTAAAAATGATAGAGCTAATGAAAGATACTTTACATTTTGGCATAATAATCCATCCAAAACTGATGTGCCATATATATTTAATTTAATTCCAATAAATTGTCATGTTGATGCATTTTATAAAAATAAAACTCAATTGAAACCAAATTCTTTAGGTCATTATGAAGATATTTACACTTCTGAAACTCAATCGGAATTATTTTCATTACATCAATTAGATTATTCTGTTAAATTTAAAGAATTTACTCAAAATGAGCCAAATGATAAATATTGTCATTTCTATATTGGAGCCTCAGAATCATCAAAACAACTTCCAACATTATTAAGAGAAAGTATGGTATATACAAGAACTTTAAGTGATAAAGTAAGAAGTGCTGTTTTTGTTTTACCATATACATATGCTAGAGGTGATATTGATATTAAAATTAATATGAAAAATTCATATAAAATGAAAGCAAATATTACTTTAAATGACGAATTGATTTCTCAAACTACTTTCACAAGATCAGCCTTATTAGAAGTTTCAGAAGGTTATTTAATGAAATGTGAAACTGTTTATGGTTGTCCTATTACAATTTCATTAGAATTAGCTTATGTATTTGACCTTGGTGATATTGTTGTTCCAATTGAAATTGTTGTTTCAAGTCCAAGAAAAATGCCTTCTATTCTTCAAAAAGGAGTTTTTAGAAGAACTGGTATTAATGCTAATGCTACTGATTATTATTATATTGAAGTTGAAAAAGATGAAGAAGGAGAAATTATATTAGATATTAAAAGAGGTACTGGTATAATGTTTGCTAAATTAGTTAATAAAACAAGAGAAAGTGATCATGAAGATGCTTGGAGACGTAAAGTTATTTTACCTAATGAAACCCATAATGACGTTTATTTACCTTATAATCAAATTACTCAAAAAATTAGATTTGAAAAGAAACATACTTTCAGATGTAATAATGGATGCTTCTTAGTTTTCGGAGTTAAAAGTAAAGAAGATCATTCTGGATATGAGAATATATTTACTCAAGATTATACTATATTTGCAAGATATATTAATTTAAAAGAAACTGATTTAAATAAAGTAGCCGTTAATATTCCTGTTAATGAATATATTATTGGTTCTCTTGAAAATACTGAAAAACAAGGACAAAAAGATGCTTATATAATTGATTTATATGATAATTATGATGGTTTAGAAATAGAATTTAACTCAGATAATGGAATATTAAAATATGGGTTGTCAGATAATTTCAAAGAAGTAAATAAATTTTCAAATTTAGTTGGAATTAAAGAACCTTTAATTAGAAAAGTAACATTTAATCAAAATGAAAAGACAAAAGGTAAACAATTTAGAATTGTAGTATATACTGAAAATTTAGGAAATTATAAGACAACACAATATACATTAAAAGTAAGACCAATTCACAAAAATAGACCACATCTTCTTGAAATTAACTCAGATAAACCAGTTATTTGTAATGCTAAAAGTGATGATGTATGCAATTTCTATCTTCCTTTATCTACTTTTGACAGTGTTAGTGACTTAGTTGTTTATGCTGATGCTAAACATGAAATAGATTTATATTATTCTGTAACTTCCTCAGATTATTTCGGTAATTGTGATTATACAAGATGCTTTACTGATGTTCTTCCTTCTAAATATAGATATATTCAATCATCGGAAATGCAAAAAAATAAAAATTATTTATTTATTAATACTGCAAATTATCAAAAAGATGATATTCTCCTATTTTCCATAACAACAAGAGCTGAACAAAAAATTTCTTTATTCTCTTCACTTAAATCATTTGTTTTTTCAACTATTCCAACACCAAATACTCTTCAAATAATAGATGTTATTCCATTCTCAGATCAATCTATTATATTAAATGATGCAATAAAAACAATAAATGTTACTTACATTCAGGGAGTTGGAAAACTTAAATATGATAAAAATTATGATTTTAATGTGAATTCAAAAAATATAATAATAAATAAAGCAAATAACAATAATGTTTTTAAATTAGAAAATACTGATCCTTCACAACATTTAATTGTAACACTTAGTTATGTTATTGATAGTAAAAAAATTAATCCAATTAGACCTGATTTAACTCCTGATATTCCTGATCCTGTTCCAGGTCAAAAAGATAAAAAATCTAATACTTCAGGAATTAGTCCTTTATTAATATTTGCATTATTTTTAATTTTGGTTGCCGTTGGTCTTGCAGTTGCTTGGAAATTAGTGAAAGTAAAACAAGAAAAAGACAAATTTAAACAAAATGTTGATCAATTATCAATTACTTTAAGTGGAAAGGAAATTGAAAATCAAAAACAACCTTTGTTGAATGAAAATAATGAATTAAATCCATAATGAGTTTTTTAGATATTTAAAATTATAATATTTAATATTATTTAACTAATTAATATGAGAATTTATGTTTTATTTATTCTACTTTTGATTTATATTTTTTGATTTTTTTATTTTTTATAAAGAATAATGTCTTTTTAAGGTATTAATTAATTTTTTTTATTGAATATAATCTATTTAACAATCTTATTCAACCAATTATTGAGAAATTAAATCAAGATTTAGACTAGAGTTAAAGTTATAAATCATCATAAAATAGAAAAATAATTCCTGAGAATTAGTAAAATTGGTTAATAGAAAAATATGAAGAAAATTTACAAATTGAAGTAAGTAAATCAAGATTAAAAAGAAAAAATTACAAAAAAATCAATAAAATCAAATGAATGTTCTTTTTCAATTTGAATTCTATTCATTAATATACACAAGTAATTAATTTATCAATTAATTTAGAATAATTAATATTTTATAAATTAATTAAATAAAATAAAAGAAAAAAATATAATAGAAAACTAATGAATGAAAAAAAAAAATGCTTAAAGTCAAAAATCATTAAATTTATTTTCAAGAACAAAAATGAAAAAATAAAATAAATAGACTCTCATTATTTGTTTATTTATTCCAAATAAATATAATTTAAATCAAAAATTTAGCTACCTCTCATTACTAATTAGAAACAAATTTCTCACAAAGGAGAATATAAAACATTGGAAGAATTATCAATTAAAAAACAAGTTTTAAATTAAAATAATATTGATTTATTAGAATTTCAACTATAAATATATCTTTTTGTTATTTAACAAACAAAAAATAATGAATAGATGAATCATTTTTATTTAAAAATTATATATAAACAAAAATAAAATATTAATATTATTTTTTTATTTAAAAAATAAATGAAAACTAAATTATCATTCATAATAAATAAATTTTAAAAAAAACTAAATTTAGAGATAATTTATAAATTATATTAAATTATTCTTTAAAAAAATAACTAATTAGAAAAATAAAATAAAAATAAATTCTCTTCATTCAAAATAATCATAATCAACTCTTAACTATTTAAAATCAATGAACTTTTAAATAAATAAAATCACATATCATCAAAACCATATTTCCCAATAAAAATTTTTAATTAAAGATTAAAAATTTATTGACATAAGAGATTCACTAAATATTAATTTGTTTATTTTGTTGATATTGTTTGATTATAAACTTGATTAAATTTGATATTAATAATTAATAACTTATTTAATTCACTAATTAAAATAAATCTTTTTCTTATGAATCATTTTCCTTTATTCCAAAGATTTAACAATATATTAAAGTATAATTTAAAATTCTAAATAAATAAAGATTTAAATATTTTAAACTTCAGAATTAATTAAGCTATATTGTTTACTTTTATTGATACAAAAAAAAAATAAATAGTATTAAAAATTAAAAACCAAGAGATAATGGGAAAGAAAAAAATTGAAATTTCAAGAATAAAAAATAAACTTACTAGTCAAATTACATTTTATAAAAGGAAAAAAGGTTTAATAAAAAAAGCAATGGAATTATCTCTCTTATGTAATATTGATTTTTTTCTTGTTATCGTAGATAATAAAGAAAGATTAAGTGTGACATGTTCTAAAAATACTATTCAAGAATTTATTAGGAAATATATATTAAATATAAATAATAGAATTGTAAAAGAGACTTTTACTTTAGAAGATTATAATAAAATTTTTTCTGGTGAAAAAGAAGAAAAATCATATTTGAATAATATTGATTTAGAAGAAGAAATTAGGAAAATAAATGAACAATTAAAACAAAATTCAGAGCCAATCGATTTAAGATTATTAAATCAAAATGGAAATAATTTATTTAATTATAAGAATAAATTTTGTACCCCAAAATTCACTTCATCAAAAGAAATAAAACCAAATGAAATTGAAAATTCTCAAAATATTATCAAAGAAAACAAAAATCAAACTCAAAGTCAAATTATATCTCATAAAAATGAATTAAAAATATTTGTTGAAAATGGAAAAGAAGAAGAAAAATTAAAAAATAATGAAGAAATTAATTCACCATCAACTTCTCAACAATCACAAAATTTATGTAACAAACATTTTTTTCCAAATATTTATCAAGGAAACATAAATGAAAATCCAAATCCAAATTTTAATGACCAACAAAATAATATTTCTGATTGTTTATATAATAAAAGAAATCAACAAAATAATTTTGAGACACAATTTTATGAAAATAGTTTTCTTATAAATAATCAATTGTATCAAAATTATTTAAATAATTTTAGTTATCATTACTTTGAAAATATTTTACATGATAATCTTAATAAAGGATTTAATCCTTTTATTAATAATGAATAATTAAAAACTTAATAATATTAATTATCATATAAATTAAAATTATTAATTGAAATAATTTATATATTGTTGTTTTATAAACATATTTTAAAGAATTAAGTGATTAGATATTGTTAAATTTAGTTAAAAATTATTCAATATGAAAGAATTTATTAATAAATGTTTTAAAGGAAAATTAAATGTGATAGAATATTTTAAAAATAATTATTATTAAAATTAATTAAACAAATAAATTTTCAATAATTTGAAATATATAATATTTTTCTTACAAAGAAAGCAAATTTATTTTCCTTCTTCAATTTTATAATTTTACTTCTTTTTTCCATTAAATTTCTATCAGTACCATCCTTTATTAATATTGGCTTAATATTTTCACTGTCATATTCATATATTTGAGTACATAATAAATCTTCATTTTCATCATCACTTTCACCATAATATCTACCAGAAAAAGTTTCTCCTAAAAATTTTTTATCTTCTAAACTAAGAAGAATAGTATATCCAAGATAATTTTTTTTATATTGATTTAATAAAATATGATTATCAATATCAATAAAATAAATCCCAGATCTTAAATCTCCTCCTACACATAAAATATTCTTATTAACAATACAAAAAATTTCCTCATTAAATGATAAATCAATATTGTTTATCATTGAAATGTTTGTCCCAAATTTAATATCAATAAATCGAATACATTTTTCAAAATACGAAGAACAAACTATTTCATTTTTATTAACTTGTAAAATTGAATAATAAGAATATTTACATTTATAAATATAATTTAATTGCATTGATTTATTGTTTATGATTTCCATAATAGAAAAGGAATCATAAAAATTACATAATATTTTATTACTATTGTTTAGAGTAAATATTTTATAACAAATAAATGGAATATTATAAGAAGAAATTATTTCATATTCAAAATTATCTTTTAGTTTAATCATTAAAATTATATTTTTAAAAGAAATAATAAGATAATTTGATTTATATTCACAAATTGAATAAATTAATGGAAAATCGTTTTTTTGAATAGTTAAACGTATTTCATAATTTGGATATTTTAAAATATGAATTATTTTTTCTGAATATATTACTAAATTATTATTATTTAATTCTAGTATTCCTTTTATTATTATATTAAATTCTTTTAAAAATTTTATTTCCATTTTAAAAAATTTTGAAAAAAAAAATAATATTACTTGTATTTCAACATTTATTTTTATTTGATTTTTTAATATATTATTGAAATAAATTCATTTTTTGAAATTAAATATATAAAAAAATATTAAGAATAAGATTAAATCATTTAAAAAAATTAATATAAATTAAAAAAAATAAAAACCAAAAATTAATTTAATATTATATCTATTTGATAAAATATGAGTCAAGATCAAAATACTAATCCACCAAAAGTTAGTTTAAATCTTGGGGCAAAAGAATACATTCCCAAATTTTATCAAAAACAAAACCAAAATATAGGAATGGGACAACCAATGAATTCACCATATATGAACTATGATATGAATAATCCATATATGTTTTATCAAGATTATTCTCAAATGGTAAATCAAAATCCAAATTTTATGCAAAGAAATCCAAATTATAATCAAAACCAAAATATAAATTTTAATCAAAATCCTAATTATGAATTAAACCAAAATCCAAATCAAAATCAAAATCAAAAACAAAATTATAGTTCACCTGGGATTGTTGGATTACAACCTAAAAAAAATAAAAAGAAAAAACAACAAGATGCAAATCAACCAATTCCTTCTCAAAATCTTCAAAATACTCAAAACCCTCAAAATCCACAAAATAATTTTAATAATTTTAACAATCAAAATTTCAATAATCAATTTAATCAAATGAATTTAAATAACCCAAATAACCCTCCCCATGAAAATAAGCAAAAAAAAGAAAAAAAACAAAAAGACACTTCTCAAAATAATCAAAATTCTCAAAATCAACCAAAAAAGCAGAATATAGAGAAAAAGAAAACAGACTCTCACAAAAATGAAAATTCAAGTAATAAGAAAAAGCCACTAGAAAATGAATTAATAGAAGATTCTTTTGAAGGAAAAATGATACAAGTAGATCCAAATAAAAAGCCAATGTCAATAGTATTTGTAGGACATGTAGATGCAGGTAAAAGTACAATAAGTGGAAATTTATTATATTCTTTAGGTCAAATAGATGAAAGAATAATAGAAAAATATCAAAGAGAAGCAAAAGTTAAAAATAGAGAATCATGGTTTATGGCATATATAATGGATATTAATGAAGAAGAAAGAGAAAAAGGAAAAACAATCGAAATTGGAAAAGCCTTTTTTGAAACTGAACATAGAAGATTTACTCTATTAGATGCACCTGGACATGCAGGATATATTCCTAATTTATTACAAGGAGCTTGTCAAGCTGACTTTGCAGGATTGGTCATTTCTGCTAAAAAAGGAGAATTCGAAGCTGGTTTTGATAAAAGTGGTTCTACTAGAGAACATACTTTATTATTAAAAGCTCTTGGTGTTAATCAATTAATTGTTGTTGTTAATAAAATGGATGAAGAAAGCGTTAAATGGAATGAAGAAAGATATAATGAAATAAAAACTAAATTAACTCCTTTTTTAAAGAGTTGTGGATATGATGTTGAAAAATGTGTTCATTGGATTCCATTAAGTGGATTAAGTGGAGATAATTTAGTAAAAGAAATAGATTCTCATAAATGTCCATGGTATAAAGGACCTTATTTTACTCAATTATTAGATCAAATTGATATTCCAAATAGAGATGATAATGCTCCAGTTAGATTACCAATATTAGATAGATATAAAGAAAATGCATTATATATAATGGGAAAATTAGAAAGTGGTACTTTAAAATACGGTGAAACTTATACATTAATGCCAACTAAAGCTAAAGTTACTATTGATTGGCTATTTGATACTGAAGAAAGAGGAGTTCCTTATGCTAAACCAGGTGAAAATGTTAGAATAAGATGTAAAGGAATTGATAATGAAGCTGAAGTTAATAGAGGATATATTTTATGTTCTAATGATAATGTTTGTCATGTTTTTAATGTTTTTGAAGCTGAAATTCAAGTTTTGGAATTACAAGAAAAACAAATTATTACTGATGGATTTATTTGTATGTTACATTTTCATACTTTTATAGAAGAATGTACTATTGATATTAAATGCGAAGTTGATAGAAAAACAAAAACTGAAAAAAAAGTTAAGTTTGTTAGAAGTCAAGCAAGGATTAAAGCTTTCGTTAAAACTAAAAATTTACTTTGTGGAGAAAAATATTCTGATTTTAATTCTCTTGGAAGATTTTCTATGAGATATGAAGGAGCTACTATTGCTATTGGAAAAATTTTGAGAATTAAACCTTATAAGAAAGATGATAAAAAAGATTAAATTGGGAGGATTTTTTTTGAAATATAAAATAGTCTATTTATTTTTTATTCTTAAAAAAATTTTATTATATTGAATTTCTTTTTAAAATGTATTTTAAGAATTAATAAAAATTTATTTCATAAAAAACGTGTTTATAGAAAAAAATATATAAATTTTTTAAAGTTAACAAGTATAAATAAACTGTATTACATAAAAATTAATTCAAAAATGAATTTTTTAATTCTTCAAACATTTTTCTAATATCTTTTTCAATTTCTTTTTCAATAGTTTTACAAATATTATTTAAATGTTTTTTAGAAGACCCACTTTCATAATCAAATTGAAAATGATCATCTTCATCTTCATTATTCATTTCTTTTAAAGTAACTATAGTAGATTTTCCTTCATCTTCATTTATTCCATGTAATTTAACTTTTATTTCACAATCATAAATAAACTTTATTTTTCCTCTTGAAAAAACAAAATAAGTCTAGAAAAATAAAAATAAATAAAAAAGAATATTCTTACATCTCCAGAATAAGAATTAAATTCTTCAAAGTAAAAAGCATCTTTATAATTTTTTTTATTTTTTTGAATATAATTATTGAAAAATTCTTCAATTTGCTTTTTAGTTATTTTTTTTTCTTCCCATGTTCCTGCTTTATTCCAAGCACTTCCTATTTTATTTGGATTTTCATCTACTTTCTCTTTTGTTTGTTGTGGTGCAAAACCTTTATGATCTGCATTTATATCAGCTTCCCTTTTCCAATATGTATATGATGGCTTTTCTATTTCTTCTTCTTTATCATTACTATCTTTTCTGTTTTCTTTATCTTTATTCATTTAAATTAATTTAATGTTTAAACGTTTATTTATATTTTTTTTTTCTTGTTTATTTTTTTTTTTTAAATTTTTATTTATTTAATTAATGTTAAACTTTTGAAATATAGATTCTTTTATTTTATAATGGAATTTATATGTAAATAGGCTCTTCTTAATTTATAATTAGATGAAAAAAATATTACTATTAAAGATATTATATATAATTCTTTTTATCCCTTTATTATTTCATAAAGAAAAGAATATTTTCAAATATAAGATGATTTATTAAAAATAAAAATGATGTCATATTTTTAAATCTAAATAATTAAATTATTATAATTTTTAATTTAATTAAAATTTACACATATTAAAAAAATACATATATCTCTTATTTCATCTCTTTATAAAAAATAAAAAAATAAAAAAAACATTTCAACCATAAAAAGATTTATTTCTTCTTATTATAACTTCTATTATTATTCATTTGACTTTGACTATGAATTTGATATTGACTTTGATTATTATTTTCCAATTTCTGATTATTTCCTTGAACAAAAGACCATCCTTCAAATTTAGTATTATCTTCATTTCCATTTTCATCACCAATATCATCTTCTTCATCATCCGCAAATAATTTAGGTTCTTTAAACATTTTTATTTGTCTTCCATCTTGAATATTTTTAGGAGGTTTTAATTCTCTATTATATACTTTATTCCAATCAACATCTTTAAAATATTCATAATTCATTATTTCTTCGACGTCACCTTTACTTCCTAATCTTAAATTAGGTTCTTTTTTTAAAAGAGCTTTGATTAATTTTTGAGCTTTATTAGAAATAAAATTTGGTATTTTTAAATCAGCTCTTTCGATATTTCTAAATATTTGTTCTTTACTATTAGTAAAATAAGGAGGAATTCCAACTAACATTTCATAAAATAAAACTCCTAATAAATACCAATCTACTGCTTTTCCATGGCCAGTTCTACTTAACATTTCAGGAGCTAAATAAGCAATTGAACCACAGAAACTTTTTGCTATTTTTGTATCATAAACTCCTTCTCTAGATAAACCAAAATCAGTTAACATTGCATGACCTTCTTTATCAATTACTACATTATCTGGTTTTAAGTCTCTAAATATTATATCTTTTTTATGTAATTCTCCTAAAGCTAATATAACTTCACATAAATAAAATTTAGCTTTTTCTTCTGAAAAACGTGTTTGTAATTGTAATTGTTCTGCTAAGTCTCCTCCTGGACAATAATCTAATAAAAGGAATAATTTTTCATTTGTTTGAAAAGCATAATTTAATTTAACTATAAAAGGATTATGAACTATACTTAAAACATTTCTTTCTGTCATAGCATATTTAAATATATTTTGTTCAGCTATTCTATTTTTATCAAGAACTTTCATTGCATATTTTTCATTTGTTTTCTTATGTTCTACCAAATAAACTTCTCCAAATGATCCTCTTCCTAGTAATGCTATACAAATAAAAGAAGAAGGTCCTATTTTTTCTTCTGTTGATTCTGAAGACAAAGAATTATTTGATGAAGTATTATTATCTTCTTCTTCTGATTCATTTTGAGAATCATTTAAATTTGATTGATCTTTTATTTCTGTTTTTGATGTATTTAATAATATTTGATTTGAATTTTGTTCTGAATTATATTCTGGATTATTTACTTCTGTGTTATTATTTATTGATAATATATCTTCTTCATTTGATGAATTTGAGTTTTGATTTGGAGAAGGAGTTTTTGGTTCTGATAAATTTATTATTGATGATATTGTTGGTTTTTGATTTTTTTGATTTTTGTTATTATTAATATTTAAAACATTTATATTATTTTGATTTTTATTATTTTCTATGTTTATATTATTGTTTGTTTCATTTTTTGAAGGAGGGTTGTTTGCATTTGTATTATTGTTTGTATTATCATTTGAATTTATATTTGGTGTTTGAGTTGTTGTTTGCTCAGAAAAATTATTTATTATTTTTAAATTATTATTTGAACTTACTTTTTTTAATGAATTTAATTTTTCATTTCCATCAAATTCTAATGATATTTCTATATTTTCAATTAAGTTGATATTATTTAATTTTTGATTGTTATTCTTTTTTACTATTTTATTTTTTCTTGAATCAGAAAGACTTTTTCGTCTTTTTTCTTGTCTTTCAAATTTATTTACACATGAATTTTCATTTCCATTTACATTATTACTATTATTATAATTCGCATTATTATTATTTGATATATTTAAATGGTAATTTGAAAAACGTGGAACTGAAATAGTTCTATGTTTTCCTAATTCTTTATTCTTATTATTTACATTAATATTTAAATTATTTGGATTATAAGAAATTAAATTTGGATGAATATTATTATTATTTGAATTATTAACTGACATTATTTTATCAGGATAAGCACTTGATGTTTTTCTTGAAGTAGCAGAAATTTTTGATGAAAAAATAGAAATAGTTTTTTTAGTATTAGTTGAATTATAATTAGATAAATTATTAACATTATTATTATTTACATTATTATTTTTTTTATTTTTTCCTAAATTTAAATTATCTTTATGAAGATTTTTATTATTGGATTTATTAGTATGTGCATTATTTGAATTACTATTATTTACATTATTATTATTAGTATATCTACTTTTAGTTCTAGTTTTATTTAATTGATTTTGAGGTTGCATTGCACTAGAAATTTTTTTAGGAGATTCTAAAACAACTTTAACTCTTTCAGGTTGTTTTTTAACTTTAGAATTATTATTTGAATTATAATTAAAATTTCCTTGAGTTGTATTGTAATGAGTAGAATTTGAATTAGAATTTCCTCCTGTAAAATTAGAAGAAGTAGAAACCATAATTACATTTCCATTAATTTTTTTATTATATTTATTTGTATTTATATTATTATTATTTTGATTACTTGATTTTTCTGCAGTTTTTGGTTTAGCATTTTTTGTAGTTATAGGACCTTTTTTAGGAATTGATTTTCTTCCATTTTGATTTATTGTCTTCATTAAAGAGTTTATTTGTTTTGGATTTGTATTATGAATTTTTATTCTTCTACATTGTTCTTTCATAAAATTATTTGGAGGATTAGTTGAATGTTTTTTCAAAAAATTATTATTTTTCCCTTCATTAACTTTTATATTCTTTGAATTATTAGGAAGAAATTTTTGAATAATTTCCTTATTTTCTTCATTTATTGCTAAATCAAAAGGAGTTTTACCATATAAATTTTTAACTAGAGCAGTTGATGGATTTTGTTCTAATAAATAATTTAATAATTCATTATGTTGAGTCATAGCACATAAATGAACAGGAAGATTTTTTTCATTATCACATAAATTTAAATTGGCTTTTTTTTCAATTAATAATTTAGATATATCAAAATAACCTCTTGAAGCAGCAAAATGTAAAGCAGTTTTTTTTTCATTTGTTTGCAAATTAACATCAATTTGTGCTTTTAATAAAATTTCTACTATTTTTAAATTTCCTTCATCACAAGCAAAATGCAAAGCACTCCAACCATTTTCATTTTGATAATTAATTATTATTCCTTTTTTATTTAAACATTCAAGTACTGAATCTTTATCGTTTTTCTTTGCACTTACTAAAAATTGGCGATTTAATACTAAATTAATTTCCATATTTCCATTAGAAATTTTTTGAGGTTCGCTATAATAATTTTTATATAAATTTTCATTATCATTTAAATTATTATTATTATTTAAATTTGTATTTTCTTCTGTTTTTAACATTTCATTTCCATTTTCTATAAAATTATAATTATCTTCTGTGTCTAATTCTTGTATACTTTCTTCATTTAATATTTTAATAGAATCCATTTGATTTCTTCTTCCACTATTTATATATAAATTAATTTTTTCAATTTGTTTATTTGTTAAAAATCTTTGATTACTTTTAGATTTAGTATATTCTGTTTTAATTTTATTTTTTGGAAAATTCTCTTTCTCTTTTGAGTTAGAAGAATATCTAATTCCATGTTCATTTTTTTGATTAATGATATTTAGTTTTTGTGTATTCTCATCTGAGTTTTGGAGATTTAAATTAATTGTTAGGATTTTATTATCGTTAGAAGAATTTTTTTGAGAATTTTGAACATTTTTTAATTTTGAACCACGTACTGTATTATATTCTTCATAAGATTTAAAACGTCTTAATATATTATTTTGGTTTAATTTAGAATTTTGAATATTTTGCCTTTTTTCACTCTTGATATCTACAAATACCTTTTTTGTTTTTGATTTATTCTTCATCTTTTTATAATCGGTTTAATTAATTTTTAATATTAATCATTTAAATAAATTATATGATAAAAAAATAATGAAGGAGTTTTTATTTATTTTATAAATTTTATTTAGTTTCTTTACTGGATTTTTTTATTTTATATTTGAAAATATTGTTTGAAAGATTTTTATTTGAGAAATTTTTTTTAATTTTTTTAAGAAAAATTGATTTAAATATGATTTACTATATCACAATAAATATGAAAATGATTTTTGATATTAAATTAATAATTATCCTATATTGGATTATCTCGATTTCTTTTTAAAGAAATTAATTTCATATCATCTTTTCCTTTTTTTTCAACTTCAATAATAGTTTTATTTTTACTAATAAAAACAGAAGTAGTTTGCATAGTAAAATCTTCAGGTTTAATTTCACTTAAATTATTTTCAATTTTACATTCTTTACAATAAATATCATCATTTATATAATTCAATTCATTATTATTTCCATTTAAACAATGTAAACATCTACATTTATCACTGCATTTTCTTCCTGATTTAAAACACTCACAATATTTTTTATTACAAAAAGATTTAGAACAAGTACAAGAAACACAAGAAAAATCATTTTGAACTGAATTATTATCTGAACTATTAATATTTTGATTATTAACATTTAAATTATTTTCACTATTATTATTATCATTGGAATTATTGATTGAATTTTCATTTTCATTTTTTTTAAAAGGTTTATTTAAACAATCAATACAATGACAACCAATACAAAATTTTCCATTTGCAAAACATTCACAATATTTTTTAATACATTTTGTTTTTGTACAAGTACAACAGTTTTTTTCTTTAAAACTTAAATTTTTATTCATTGAAATTTCATTAATAGACTTCATATTTTTAATATTTATTTTATTAAAACTTTCATCAATTCCAATTCTACGAGGAGGAACTATAATAGGAAATTGAGTTAAATCTTCTGAAATTGTATTAGCTATTTGAGTTGTTGTTGATAATGATGAAAATGAATTTTGTTCTTGAATTATATTTAATGGTTTAAATAATTTTGATATTGATACTGGGTTATTTAATACTTGGTTTGAACTTTGGGAAAATGAGGTAAAAGGTGATGAAGATATTTGTTGTTTTTGAGAATTTAAGGATGACATTTTTTTATTTTTGAATGATTTTAATTTAATTTAAATTCAAATTTTAGATTTTCATATTAATAAATTATTTTAAATGATTTATCAGACAAAAGAAAAAATTTGAAATAATATTATTTTCTTCTATTATAAAAAATATATTATATTAATATAAAAATGTTTAAATTCTTTTATTTTTATTACTTATTCTTTTTAAATTTCTGTGTCTCAAATGATAGATTCATTTTTAAATTTTTATTCTTTTATTCAATAAGTTATTTAAAAAAATATATTTGATTACAACAAAATAAATTAATTATTATTCATAATCCCAAAAATGAATTTTAAAATTATAACTCCTAAATAAAAAAAATAAATAAAAAAAAAAAAATGGATACAAAAGGTAAAAAAGAAAACACAAAAGAAATAAATGCAGTTCACCTTGATGAAATTCATGTAGAAAACATAAAAAAAGAGCATAAATATGAAGGGAAAAATTTTAAATATGATTATACTTTCCAAACAAAAAATTTATTTCCTTTTGCAGAGAAGCCTCAATTAGTAGCTCCAAATCGTCCATTTACATCACAAGATACAATAAATAGGCAATCAAAAAGAGAATGGAAATTAAATAGAGACCCAATTTCAGATGCATTTGTTAACGAAAGAATTAGTAAAATTATTTTACAAAATCAACAAATTCCAAAAGATAAATATGAATATCCTCAAACTTCTGCACAAGAAATTGGTTGGTTTAGTAAACCTCTTGTTAATAATGCTAGGTGGAATCACTCACATCGTAGTACTCCTATTAGTCAATATGTTGATAGCTATTTTATTACTATGAAAATTAATCCATTTAAATTACCTACTTCTACTATTAAAATGAAATAATCAGATATTTTTTTATAAAAAAAATTTTATTTAATTATGTGTTTTTATTTATTATGCTGTTTATTTTTCAATAATGTACAAGGTTTTTTAAATATATATTATTTTTAATTGATTTTTTTTGATTTAAAAAATAAGAGAATTAAAAATCACTATTCGAACTTTTTTATAATTTAAAATTCTTAAATTAATTTTTTCAGTGATTAAATTCTTTAAAAACCCCAATTTTAAAATTAAATTTAAATTATCACTTGATAAAAAAAATATAAAACTCACAGATAATAATTAAATATAAACTTAAAATAAATCATTAATTTAATTTATTTACTGAACTTTTAATAAATCAATTATTCTAAATTCATTTTTTCAATATCAGGTTCATTAATTCTTAAAATAGTAGCAACAATTAAAAAACCAACTCCAACAAAGGAATAATACATAGTAAACATCATACCAAATTTTCCTTTATCATTATACATATCAGAGAAAACACCATAAATATAAGGAGCAGGTAAATAACCAAATAAATTACTAATTAAACTTTGTAACGAATTACCAGAACCTTGGAGTGCTCTTGGTAAAACAGTAATAGTTATACCAGTCATAGTAGGTACAATTGCCCCTCCAAAAAATAAAACTAACCAAAGGAAACAAATAAATAAATTTATATTTCTTGTTAAAGGAACAAAAATAGCAAAAAATGCAGCAAAAGAGCCTGAAATTAAACAAAATACCATAGCATTTTTTTTTTCATATCCACCTAAAGTATTTATTAAATATCCTCCTAATAAAACACCTGATGTTGGACTTGTAAAACAAACTAAAGTGAAATAATATAATCTTCTATTATTACTATGTATTTTTAATATATTATCCATATAATCTCCTACCCAATATTGTACTCCTGTAATTACATAATATAATGTTGATAATGAAAATATTGTTAACATAAATATTCTTTCATTTAATAATTTGTAAAAAATATCTAAAATAGAGTTTGTGCTCATCATTGAATTATATGACATTGATAAAGAATTTCCGTCTTTAAAAAAAGTTTGTTCATTATCTCCTTCAAAATAACCATATAAATTATTATCAAAATAAATTTCTGATATTAATGAAAATAAGAAAGAAACAATAAAAACTAAAATTGATTGAAGTATAAAAGCTCCTTTCCATCCATAACCATAATTAATAAATACTGTTGCAGTCATATAACCTAAAAAAACTCCAATTGGAACAACTAATTGTCCTAAATAAAGCATAAAAGTTTTCATATTCATTATTCCATATTGATTACACCAAATTGGTAAATAAATTGTAATAAAAGATTGAAAAATTCCACATAAAATTCTATTTATGAATAAAAAATATATTTTTTCATAAAGAATAAATGTTAATAAACAAATTCCAAAGAATAATAATGAAAGGGATAATAATATTTTTCTTCTTATTTTATTAATTAAATAAAAAGAAATACATGCACCAATTATATTTCCTATAAAAACTAAAGAACCAAATAATCCAATTGCTTGATCACTTTTTACTAAATCATGTAAAGGTTTAGTTGATGCTGGAATTGAACCATGATCAAAAGATATTAAAATATTACTTAAAACAAATAATATATATATTCTCCATCTTGTTTTTTGAGGAAGAGCCCTTACCTCCTGGTTTCTTTGTTCATTTATATAATTAGTTGAAAGGATACTTACACTTAATAAATCTATTGGAGTTTTATACATTTAAAAAAAATTGTAATAATTTTTAATAAATTATTTTTGAGAATTATATTATGGATAATTTTTTTTTATGATAAGAGTTAATAATCAATCTTGATTATCAAACTCAATTTGTTATCAAAATAATTAACCAATGATAATGTTGAAAAAACAATAAAAAAATCTATGAAATATAAAATAATAAATCTATTTTGAAATAAAAAAAACTAATCGGATGAACTTTTGTTGAGTGTTTGATATAATAAGAAACAATTTTTTAATATTATTCTTATTATAATTTTATTTGGAAAAATCTTTATTTTTATTCTAAATTTTAATATACTTTAGAAAAAATGATTTCAAGTCAAATTCCATTAAATATTCTTAAAATCAAAAAAAAAGAATAAAATTAAATTATTTTAAAAGACTTAATATTAAGATTTAAGGTCATTCATTCTATTTTCCCTCATTTTTTTTCTTTTTTCCCTTTCTTCATTTTCTTTATTTTTAATATCTTCAATAGCTTTAGCATTAGTATCAGGTAATTCATAAGGATAAGAATGTGTTTGAGGTAATTTTTCTTCATTTCTAATAACTTTAGCTTGAGAGCTTTGAATATTTAAGCTAGAACCAAATAAAATAGATAAAGCAACTAATTTATCAGTAATATCATTAGTTGTAGGAAATTTTCTCGCTTCACTTTTTTTATAAATAAAATATCTTTCCATGTAATCATCAGTAGGTAATCCAATTCCTCTTAAATAAACATCAAATAAACCAAAATTTTCCATTGGATCTAAATTTCCTATTATAATTGCTTTTGGGAATAATTCTATTATTGCTGCTCCTACTTCATTAAATTTATCTATAAATTGATATTCCCAATGCTTTGTTGTATTTCTATGTTTATGACAATCATAACAATGATTTATTACTACTTCAATTTGACCTTGATTCCAATTTTTTGGATATTTAGGATCAAAAGAATATTTCTTTTGTTCATTTTTTGCATTTGGATCTACTTGTTCTTTAGGTTTATTTGAATCATCTGCATTATTTTCATTCTCTTTTTTTTCTTTTTCTTCTTGAATTCTTCTTCTTCTTTCTAATATTTTTTTTTCCTCAATTTCTGCTTGTTGGTCATTTTTTATTGATCTTGGTTCTATTGAATTTTCATATGGTTCTAAATCTGATAAAAGTTCATCTATAAATCCATTAACATCGTTTATTACATTTTGATCTATTTTATTTTTATCTGAATCTATTTCTTCTTCTTCTTTTTCTGTTGTAACATATGATGTTGATGTTGATAATATTTTAACTACAGGTGAATTTGGATTTTCACCAGGAAGATTTTTTGGTTTTTCATATAAGGATTTTATAACAAATGATGATTGATAATTTTGTAAATTTTTTTCTTGTTCTATATCAATAATATTTTTCATATTTTGAGTATTTAATAATAATATTTCATGCTCTGGAATACAATTACCAAAAGGCTGAATATTTTGCATTGGGATTTCTTCATATTGATTTGGTTTTGTTTTTGTTTTATATAATGATTTAATATTTGGTTTTCCTTTTTTTCTGTTTGAAGCATATTTTGCATTTTCTTCTTCTTCCCTAATTCTATTTTCTTGAATTGTATTTAAAACTGTTTGTAAATTAATAAAGAAAGTTTTAACTTTAACATATTCTTTTTTATCTTCTTTACTTTCTAATAAAGCCATTAATATATCAGCTAAATCTTTAATAAATTGATAATCAACAGTAAATAATAAAACTTCTTTAATAACTTCAAAAATTTTAACAATTCTTTCAATTTCCAAATTATCTTCTCCTCTGTTAGCAAGGAAAAATATAGTATTAATAAATCTTCCATTTTCATTAATTTTCTCACAAAAAATTCTATTATCTTCATTATCAATAAATCTTCCCATATATTCAACCATTCTTTCCATTTTTAATCTTTCTATTCTTTCATTAGGTTCTTCAGGAAGAGGTCTAATATCATTTTTAACTTCTTCTTCATCATAATTTTTAACAACTTCAAGCATACTTTCATTAGATAAATTTAAATTTTCAACAGCATAAACAGGTTTTCCAGTATACATAGCATATTTCTTAATTAATTTTTGTCTTTTAAAAATTTCAGTGAAAATATCTCTCATATGGAAATCAGTACCTTTACTTTCTAAAAGATTTCTCAAACCTTCATCATGAGCATAAGAAATATTATATTCACTTAAACAAGAAGGAAACATTGCAACATCAGCAACAGTTCCTTTAAAACCATGAGTTGTTGATGCTTTTCCAAAAAAGAAATTTCCTTGATTATGTATTGGTTCTCCTTGAATTGTTGTTTGAGTATCTAATTTACCATCTAAATATAAACTTACTTCAGTTAATTCATCCTCATAATTTATAGAGAAATTAATTGCAATTGAGTAAAAGTGATTGATTTCTAATTTTTTATTTGAAAATACAATTTCACTTTTTGATTTACTTGTTGAAAATTCCACAAATAATCTTTGTTGATTATCAGTTAATGAAATTGTTGGAGTAAATTGATCTACTGTATCTCCTTTCTTAAATACATTAACTGGAATTTTTGAAGAAGAAGGTTTTGTTAAATAAAGCCAAAAAAATAGAGAAAAACCATTATTTTGTTTTATTGAAAAATCCACTTGACTTGGCATAATTACTTCTAAACTTTCATGATCTGTACTTTTCATTCCTCCATTTAATACTTCCACAAATCCATTTTGATTTATTGTTCCTCCTTTTTGTGCCTTTTCACCTATTATACTGTTTGTTCTATTTGAAACAAAACGATCCACTTCCAGTTGAAGTACTCGAGATGTTAATTTTGTTCTTTTTTTCGGGGTTTTACTCATTTTTTTATTTTTTTATTTTTTGATAAGGATATTGAATTTTTTTTAGGAGTTATTTTTTATATTAATTATTTTTATTCTTTGAATTTTGAAAGTAATTATTAAAATTAAAATTATATTTATTAGATAAATCATTAGAAAATAAATAAATCTAATTTTCCTTTAAGTTTATAAAGAAAAAAAAATAATGATAATATAGATGAACAAATTTATATAATTATCAAGAAATAATATAATTATTATAATTCAGTTGATTTTTATAAAATATTATATGATTTATTAAAGAATGTTTATTTATTGTTGTGTTATTATTTTTGTTTAAACTTTTATACTTCCTCAAAATATTTGTTATTAACTATTTTAAAAAAATTTTTTTTAAAATATATTTCCCTATTTTTTTTCCCTATAAAGAGCAAAGATATGAACAACATTTAAAAGGAATACTTTCCATTGCAAATAATATAATAACTATATCTTCAAGTAATTAAAAATAAATAAAATTTAATCGCATTATTTCTTAGAAAGATGAGATGATATAATATAAATATAATACTAAATTAAACTGACTAATTATTATTTATGTTCATTTAGTGAAATAAACAATTAAAAAAAAAACATGGAAAGAAAAAAAATTGAAATTTTAGATCAAATAATCAAAGAAAACCCAAAAGACGAATACCCTCATAAAAGTTTCTTTGGCTTTTTTCATCAGCAACGAAACCCAACATTTTTTACAGATGCTTCAATTTTTGATAAAATTGAATATTTAGATATAAAAAAGAATTTTATGGAAAAAAAGGAATTTTCAACAATAGAAAAATTATCAATGGGTTCAATGGTAGGAATGGCAATAGGAGATGCAATGGGTGCTCCCGTTGAATTTCAACCATTAAGTTATACTTATGATACAATAAAGGATATGGGAGAAAAACCAAGAGGTAATTTTGATTTAAAACCAGGTCAATGGACAGATGATACTTCAATGGGACTTTGTTTAGCAGATTCTTTAATAGAAAAAAAAGGTGAATTTAAACCAAGAGATATTATGATGAGATTTCTTTTATGGTGGTTTTATGGGTATAATAATGCATTTAGATTTGATAATAAAAGAAGACATTCTGTTGGTTTAGGAGGAAATATTTCTGGAAGTTTTAGGACTTATCTTAAAACTTATGGTCAAAATGAATATACAATATATGTATTAATTGGATGATAATTATTTTGTGTATTAATTTGAGAATTTGAAGTAATAGTCATATATTTACTACATTCATTTAATAGTGTTTTTAATTGAATTAATTTATCTAAAACACTAAAAGAATATTTTTGTAAATTTAAACTTAATTCATCAATAATTTTTTTACTTTCTTCTTTTAATATCATATTTTCTTTTCTATATTGAAGTTTTTTTTTAAAACATTGACATTCATTTTCTAAATTTTTTTCAATATAAGAATTTTCTTTATTTAAATTATTAATTTTAGCATTATATTTATTTCTCTCAGTTTCAATTTGATAATTTGAAGAAAAGCTTTTTAAATTAGAATAAAAATTTTCATTGATTTTATTTTTTTTAATTTCTAAAATTGTTTTTAATCTGTTAATTTGATATTCAGAAGAAGAAATTAAATCTTTATATAATTCGATTTCTTGATTTTCTCTATTAGAATAATTTTTTGCTAATTTTGGTTCAGGCATAATATTATTTATACTATCTCTATTTGATAAAGTATCTTTTCCTCTTAATGATGATAATATATTACTTAATGCATCATCATTTGTAAAATTTTTATTTATTATATTTAAAGGGGGAATTGAAGGATTTATTTTCATTTCTTTTAAATTTAATTCTCAAATTATTTTCAATTATTTAAAATAATAAATTTAAATTTGTTTAAATTTGATTTTTTTATAAAAAAAATAATTGTTAAAAGTATTATTTAACTAACATCTCTTTTTAATTTTTTTTTAAAATTTCCAATAGACTTTTTTTCATCATTAATTTTATTAAACAAACTTCGAATAATTCTATCTTTACTTTGATGATCAATATCATTAACATTAATATTTTTAATATTAGTTAAATAAAGAGAATCTCCTAAATCTACTTTATTATTAACATTTAAATAAGGAAAATAGCTTTTTTTTCTTTCAATATCTTTCTTTTTTTTTTCAACAATTTCTTTTTTAACTTCTTTTAATTTTTCAAGGAAAAAACTTTCTAAATTAGTTCTTGAATCTAAAATTTCTTTATTAACACTTTTTAAATCATTTAATTCTTTATTTTTTTGTTGTATTTTATTTTTTAATTCTTTAATTTCATTTTGATCTTCGTTAACAATATTATTAAATTGAGAATTTATTTTTTCTAATTGTTCTTCATATTTACTTTTCATTTGTTCAATAATTTTATTTTTTTTTTCTAATTCATCAATTAAATTTTGATTTTTTTTTTTTCCTTGAACTTGTACTTGAGCACAATTATCAATTATTTTAATATTATTATTCATTTGATTTTTATATTTTTTATTTTCAATATTTAAATTTCCATTTCTTAATTTATAATCTTCAAATTCTTCATTTTTAATATTTAATTCTTCTTTTAATTCTTTATAAATAGAATATAAATCTGTTGTTAATAATTCTTGATTATTTTGTAAAAAATGTTCAAAAATTTCTATTGTTTGTTTAAATTTTTTTGTATGTTTTTCATTTAAATCTTTTATTTTAATTTCATATTCTTGAATTGTATTACTTGTAATATTATTTATTTTTTGTACTTCTTTGTTTAATTCTGCTACTTCTTTTTTTAAAGTTTTTTTCTTTGTTTTTTCTTCTATATATTCTTCCTTCATTTTTTCCATATCTTCATTTGCTTTTTTTATAACTGATTCTTTTTCTTTTTGTAATTCTTCAAATTGTCTTTCAAAATTCTTTTGAAAATTTTGTTCTATTTCATCTCTTTCTTCTTTTATTTTTGTATATTTTTCATTCAGTTGTTCATTTAATTTTATTCTTTTATTTAATATTATTTTTATCGAATTTTGATTTTGGGAATATTGATCTTCTGTTTTTCTAAAATCTAATGATAATGATGTTAATTTTGTTTTTAAATTATTTATTTCCATGTCATCTTTTGCTATTTGATCTAACTCTGATTCTATTATTCCCTCGTTTTGATATTTTTGAATTATTTCTTCTTTGTCTTTCTTCTTTGCTTTTTTTGACATTTTTTTATTTTTTTTAAAAAGTTTTTTTTTGATTATAAATTTATTTTTTTGTTATATTTAAATATATTTATTTATGTTTATGTGTTTAATATTTAATATTTATTATTCAATATTTATGATGACAATAATATATTTTTTCTAATCAAAAAATAAATTTAATGAAAGATTTTTGAATAAATAATATCAATGTTTCTCAAAATAAGAATTCAAAGATAATAAAAGAAAATATTTTAAGCAAAAAGATAAAATCAAACAAACCATTTTTTTAATTCATTATTAAATTTTACAAATATAAGTAGTAAATCTTTATAATTAAATACAAATAAGTGATGAGATTCTGTTAAAAATGAGATTAAAAGTAGAAATATTTATAAAAAATCATAATTTATCATAAAGAAATAAATTATTTTCATATATAAATAATCATTAAATTTTAGAATTAATATAAATACAATTATCTAATATATATAAAAATTTATTTTTTGAGGATATAAAATTTAATGTTTTTAATAATTAATTTATAACAATACTTTTTATATTTTCTTTATTCAAAGATAATAATTGGTTAAGATTTAATTTTTTATTAACCAAAGAAATTTTTTTTGTTAATATAACTTTATTTTTCTTATTATCATCTTCATTATTACTATCATTTAATTGAATAGAATATTTAGATTTACTATTATTTGAAGAACAAGTAGAATCATTTAGATTATTTTTAGATAAATTATTTCTTTTTTCAATTACAATATTACTATTATTTTTATTTTTTTCAAAATCTTCTTTTTTATATATTTTAACATTAGAAAAAAATTTATTCCCTTCAAAATTATAAGAATTTATTCTATTTTTTTTATAATCAATAATATTATTATTATTATTAATTTTGATAGTTTTATTATTATTATCTTTATTAACATTATCAAAAGTATGAATATCAAAATTTCTAAAATTTCTTTTTTCGTTTATTGAAAAACTTTTTCTTCCTTCATTTTCATAATAAGAGAATTTAGGAAGTAAAGAATTAATATTATTATAATTAAATTTTTGATAAAAATCTAAATTAATTGAATTTTTGTTGCGAAAAGAAAAATTATCATTTTTTAAATCATCTCCAAAAATATTTTTAATTTTACTTTGAACAATTTTATTATCTAAAATTAAATCGCAAGTAGGTCTATTATTAGGATTAAATTGTAATAACATATTAATAATAATATATAATTCTTTAGAATAAAAATTAGGAATATTAAGATAGAAACCTTTCATAATTTTTTTATAAATTTCC
>JAEEGK010001941.1_pt1 | contig 51790 bp, 32 predicted proteins | sample 8958771 | NCBI WGS metagenome assembly JAEEGK01 (sample SAMN16246547, study PRJNA631951) | gut metagenome | biome: gut microbiome; feature: rumen; material: SC-attached | host: Bos | place: Iran: Karaj | collected 2018-10 | reverse complement strand
AAGAATAAATTGTATTTTGAGCTCCAATATTTATTCCTATACTTACTATTTCTGGTTTTGGAGCAGGTTGGGTTACTCCTTTTCCATTAATGTTCATCTCATTTGGTTTTGGAGTCTGGTTTATATTTTGGTTTTGACTTTGGTTTATATTTTGGTTTTGATTTATATTTTGGTTTAAATTTTGATTTTGACTTTGGTTTAAATTTTGATTTTGATTTTGGTTTAAATTTTGATTTTGACTTTGATTTATATTTTGGTTTTGATTTTGATTTTGATTTTGGTTTAAATTTTGATTTTGACTTTGATTTATATTTTGGTTTTGATTTTGATTTTGATTTTGGTTTAAATTTTGGTTTTGACTTTGGTTTATATTTTGGTTTTGATTTTGATTTTGATTTTGGTTTATATTTTGATTTTGACTTTGGTTTATATTTTGGTTTTGACTTTGGTTTATATTTTGGTTTTGATTTTGATTTTGATTTTGATTTTGGTTTAAATTTTGATTTTGACTTTGGTTTATATTTTGGTTTTGATTTTGATTTTGTTGATTTAGGTTTTGACCTCTCGATTGGTTTGGATTTTGTGGATTTTGATTTTGTTTAGATTGGTTTGGATTTTGTGGATTTTGATTTTGCCCTCTAGATTGGTTTTGTTGATTAGTTTTTTTAGATTCATTTGTTGACATTTTTATTTATTTATTTTTATGTCTAAATGATAAAAAATTGAAAATTGTAAAGCATTATAAAATCCATAAAAAAGATTTATTTTTTAAATCATAGAAAAAATATATAATAAAAATATAATAAAATAATCACAATGACATCCAACTACAGTAAGTACTTAATAGAGGCAGAAGAATTAAAATTGAAATTAAATTCTCCAATAGAAAAATTAAAAAATATAAGAATATTAGATGGAACAAGTTTTCCTCCTTTAGATAAAAGAACAAGAGAAGAAACATTTAAAGAAAAAAGAATAATATATTCTCAATTATATGACATAGATAAAATAGCAGATTTAACATCAAAATTTCCTCATATGATGCCAACAAATGAAATATTTATAGAAAATATGAAAAAAATGGATATCAGATTATCAGATGAAATAATAATATATGATAGAATTTCATTATTTGGTTCTCCAAGAATATTATTTACTTTTTTGATATTCGGTCATAAAAATGTAAAAATTTTAAATGGTGGTTTTTCTTCTTTTGAAAAAATAAATGGTCAATTTGAATTTAATGATAATTTCAAAGTTAATGAATTAAATAATTTAAGAGAAAAAGCAAAAGAAGAAGATTATAATTATAAATTAGATAAAAGTAAAATTATAGATTTAAAAAATATTATTAGAATTTCCAATTCAAAAATGGAAAATGAAGAAATTATTGATGCAAGAAGTGAAGAAAGATTTTATGGAAAAATACAAGAACCAAGACCTTCATTAAGATTAGGAAATATAAAAAATTCAAAATGTGTTTTTTTTAAAAATTTAATTGATGAAAATGGGAAATATTATAATGAAGAAAAAATTAAAAATATTTTTCAAAGCAAAGGAGTTGATTTAAATAAAAATATGTTAATTTGTTCTTGTGGAACTGGTTTAACTGCTTGTATTGATATTGGAGCTTTAATTGTTTCGGGATTTTATGATAAATGTGTTTTGTATGATGGATCCTGGATTGAATATGGAAATTTAAGTTTAGAGGAAATTGAAAAAATTGGAAAGGAATAATTAATATTTATTTATATTATTTCTTTTTTAAAGGTTTTTATTTCTTTTTTATTTGGTTTTTGGAAAAATTAGCTTTGAAATTTTTTATTTTTTGACTTTTTTTATATATTAATTAATATTTAATTGGGATAAAATATTAAAAGTATAAAGTTTTAATATTGTTTAATTAGTTATATAATTGTAAAATATACTTTTATAGTATTGTTATTTTAAATAACATAAAAAAATCTTTTAAATTGTCATTGATATAACTTATAAATAAAACATTCAATTAAAATATTTACATTTTTTAATAAAAAATGATGAAAAAATTTACTTACTTCGAAAAGAATTTAAGTTTTTTTTAAGCAATTTTAGTGGAAAAAAGAAAAAAAATAAATGGAAATAACATAAAAGTAAAAAAATAATTATAGATTTTTTAAATAATTTATTTGTATATGTTTATAAATTCCACAAAAACAACTATAATAATACCAAAAGAAAATTTATTAATATAATTTATATTAAATAGTCAAAAAAAATTCATCAAACTTTATTGTTGATTTTCTATTTTTATAAATTTGATTTATATAATTATATTTCATATTTTTTTGTTTGAAAATTTCCAAAATTCTTTTTAGTTAATTAATAATGGAATTTAATTTAATTTTTTTCAAAAATATTGTTTTTCTTCAATCAATTCATATAAAGAATAAAAGAATTATATGAAATATATTTTTATCAAAAATTTAGATAAATATCTTTTTCATTTATTTTTATTCTATTTTATTTTTTAATTTAATTTGAAAATAAAATTTAATATATAAAAATCAAAAATTTAGATAAATATCTTTTTCATTTATTTTTTATTCTATTTTATTTTTTAATTTAATTTGAAAATAAAATTTAATATATAAAAAATGTTAAAAACAAGTGTAAATTTAAAAGGTGAAATATTAAAATTTTTTCCTTTAATTAAATTGATGAAAACAATAAAACATTCAAAAAAATATATTGAACTTATTAAATATAAAGAAATATTTGACTGTTATTTATTAAGTGAGAATTTATCACAAGATGATAAATCTGGTTATATAATAAATTATGAAAAATTTCTTCTTCCAAAATATAATGAAATTTCAGAAGAAGAAATAAAATATATTGTTTTAAATAGTTTAAAAAACCATTCAGATAATATAAATAATAATATAATTATTAATTTATCAGAACCTCTTTCAAATAAAATTTTAAATGAAAAAAACGAAATTAAAAATATAACTTTATCTTTTGAAGGAGAAGATGGAATTGAAAAAATAAATAATTTAAAAAATAAAAATATTAAAAGATTAAATTTTTATTGTTTAGATAATATTGAAAATCTACTTTTTTTCTATAATCATATTTTAAATATTATTTCAAATAATTTAGATATTATTGAAAGTGTTCAAGAAATTTCAATTGAATTTCCATCGAATGATACTTTTTTAAAAGAAGAAGATTATAAAAAAATGGAAGAAAAATTATCTTCTGAAATATTTATTGAAGAATTTAAAATGTTTATTGATAAAAATAATGATTTATTTTCTTTAGAAAATATTATTCATTATGATTTTTATTCATATATGTTGTTGCATAATTTATTAAAATTTAAAAATTTAGAAAAATTAAATATTAAAATCCCCGGTTTTGATAATTTAATAAAGTTTTTAAATAGAATAAATTTATCTTCTTTAAAAAAATTAAAAGAAATAACACTCGAATTATTTGGAGACTTTAAAATAAATTTAATAAATAATTTTCAATTAAATAAATATATAACAAGTCTTAATATAGATAATATTTGTGATTTTTCAATTTTTCCTAAATTAAAAACATTAAATTTAGCTTTGCCACAGAATTTACAATTAGAAACTTTAAATGAATTAAAATTTAATTCTAATAATCTTAAAGAATTAATTTTTAGTTCAAATATTTCTGCTTCTTATTTAATAATATTTATTGAAAAATTAAAAAATTTAGAAAAATTAAGTTTTGATTTTATTTATTGTGGAACAGTTTTACAATTTGAAGAATTAATTGAAAAAATAAATTTAAATTTAGTAAATACTTTAAAAAAATTTCATCTTGAAGGAACAACAAATAAAACTTATTTTATTTCAAAATTAAAATTACCAAATTTAACTTATTTATATTGTCCTCTTAATTTTAAAGAATTATCAAAAAAAAATTTGTTAAAAAATTTACCCAATTTAGAAGAAATTGTTTTATTAAATGATTATGGAAATGATATAAATGGTTTTTATTCAGGTTTATTTCCTGAAAATAATAATATAATAAAAAAATTATATTTACCTAATATTCCAATTAAAATAGAAGAATTAAAAAAAATATTATCTTATAAATATTTAACTCATTTAACTTTATATTTTGTTCATTTTAATGATGAATATTATGAAGCTTTTATAAATAATTATGATTATCCTAAAATGGAAGAAATAAGAATAATATTATATAATAATTATGATGATAATGAAAAGAAAAAAGAAGTTGAAGAAAAAGCCAAAAAATATTATAATTCAATTAAAAATATTATTTCACAAAAAAGTAAATATTTAAACAAATTTGAATTCCTAAAATCCAAAAATTATTTGCCTCTCATTGAAAATGAAACAGAAATAAAAGATTTATATTCAAAATTTAAATATTTAGTAGAACCATCATTATATTATTTATTCAAACCCTAAAAAAGAATTTAAAAAAAAATAAAATTAAAAAAAATTAAAAAAAAATGTTATTTCCACATTTTTTTTTCCTTCTATATTTTCCATTAACAAATCAACTAGATCCATCAAATGAATATTATAAAAACATTTCAGAAAATGATATATTTAGTAAGCATTATTCAAAAGCAAAAGAAATGATAAAAAATATGACACTGGAAGAGAAATTAGGCCAATTATTTATAGTAAGATACAACAAAGATAAAGTAAAAGAGTATATAAAGAATTATCATTTTGGAGGATTTACGTTATATAAAACAGACTTTGATAATCATCAAACAACAAAATCAATATATGATGAATTAGAATCATTAAAAAATTTATCAAAAATAAAATTAGCTTTTGCAGTTGATGAAGAAGGAGGAACAGTGTCTAGAATAAGTAAATTCAGAAAAAATCCATTTGATTCTCCTCAAAATTATTTTAAAAAAGGAGGATTTGATTTAGTTATAAAAAATGAATTAGAAAAAATAAATTTAATGAAAGAATGTAATTTAAATTTAAATTTTGCTCCAGTAGCAGATTATACAGAAAATACAACAAAATATATATATAATAGAACATTAGGAGGAACAATAAATGAAACTGAAGAATTTATAGAAAAATTTGTAAGAAATTATAATAAAAATAAAATGACATGTTCATTAAAGCATTTTCCAGGATATGGAAATAATATTGATACTCATAAAGATATTGCATATGATGATAGAGATTTAGAAAGTTTTAAAAAATTAGATTTTTTACCTTTTATTTCAGGAATTAAAAATTTAGTACCTCAAATAATGGTTGGTCATTTATTATTAAAAAAAATAGATGAAAAATATCCTGCTTCTCTTTCTGGAAAAATACATAAAATCTTAAGAGAAGATTTAAAGTATTCTGGTTTAATTCTTACTGATGATTTATCTATGGAAGGAATTAAAAAATATATTTTAAATAATTCTGCAACTTCAATTGCTATTTCAAGTGGAGTTGATATTGTTTTAACTTCTGATCCTGAAAAACATTATAATCAAACTTTAAACGATGTTAAAAATGGAATTATTAATAATAATACTATTGATAATGCTGTTCTTAGAGTCTTAAGCTGGAAATTAGAATTTTTAGAAAATAATGATAATAATAATGTTATTCCTATTATTATTATTATTTTTGCAGTAGTTGCTTTAATTGGATGTGCTGTTTATTTTTTGGTTTTTAATAAAAATAAAAATACCCAAAGTGGTTTAGAAGAATCATTAACTATTTAATTCAATTAAACTTATATTTTAAAATTTATTGAATTAAATTACTTTATTTATTTAACAATAAAAATAATATTTCATAAAAAAATAATAATTAAAAAAATAACAAAATATAAATGAATCAAAAAATATTTAGTTTAAAAGAAAAAATAATACAAAGCCAAGTAAAAAAATAAAAAACAAAAAGTAGATTATTTATTATTTAATTCATTATGAACTTTTTCAAAATTTTCAGACAATCCATTAACAGTATTATAAATATAATCAAATTCTTTAGCTTCTCTATTTTTCATTTCAGAGAAAGCCAAAAGTAAAAATTCAATATCTTGATCTCTTTTTTTATTTTCATTTTGATACATTTCTAAATTAATTAAAATTTGATTTTCTAATTTTTTATTTCTATTACTTAAACTATCAATTAATTCTTTAAATTTTTCATTTTCTTCTTGTAAAGCTTCATTTTCTAATTTAGCTTTTTGTAATTCTTTTTTTAAAGTAACTTTTAATTCATTATTCATTGAATGATTTTGTAATCTTAATTTTTCATTTTCTAATTTTAAGGAATTAAAAACATCTTCTGTATTTGCAATGGCTTCGTCTTTTAATTTTATTTCATCTTCTAATTTTTTCATTTGTTTTAATAAATTTTCTTTTTCTATTCTTTGTTGTTCTTTTAATTGTTCTAAATTTTTTTTATTTTCTTTCTTTAATTCTTCTTTTTCTTTCTCTAATTTATTATTTAAATTTATTAAATTTTGTCTTTCTAATTCTGAATTTTTTTTATATTCTTCATATTCTAATTTTAATTTATCTGATTCTAATTTTATATTATTTATTTCTTCATTTAATTTATTCTTCTCTTTTTTAAATAATTCTTCTTTTTCTTCTTTTTCTTTTTTTATATTTTCTATTTCTTCATTTAAATTTTTTATATTTTCATTTAAATTCTTTATTTTATTTTCATAATTTTTCTTTTGATCTTCTAATATATTATTTAATTCTTCTTTTTCTTTTTCAAATTGCTTTTTTAATTTTTCTTTTTGTTGTTTAAATTCATTAGTTAAATTATTTTCTAATTCTTCTTTTTCTTTATTAAATTTATTTGTTAATTTTTGAATATCTTTATTATATTTATTTATCATTTCTTCTTTTTCTTCTTCAAATTCTTTTTTTAATTTTTCTTTTTCTTGTAAATTTTTATTATTTATTTCATTTATTTTTTCATTAAATTCATTTATTAATTTTTCTTTTTCTTCTTTATTTTTTTTTTCAATATTATTTATTTCTTTTTTATGATTTTTTTCCATGTTTTCTTTTTCTTCTTTATTTTTTTTTTGTAAATCATCAATTTCTTTTTTATGATTTTTTTCCATATTCTCTTTTTCTTCTTTATTTTTTTTTTCTAAGTCATCGATTTCTTTCCTAAAATTTTTTTCCATATTTTCTTTTTCTTCTTTATTTTTTTTTTCTAAATCATCAATTTCTTTTTGATGATTTTGATAAATTTTTTCTTTTTCTTCTTCAAAATTTTTTTTTAAATCATTTTGAATTTTATCAAATTCTTCTTTTAATTTTTGACTTTCATTATTTGCATTTTTTATTTTATTTTCCATTTCTTTTTTATGATTTTCAATTAAATTTTTTTTTTCTTCTTCACTTTTTTTTTCCATTTCTTCCATTAACTTTTTAAGATTATTTATTTGATCTAAATAATCATTTTTTTCTTCATTTAATTTTTTATTCAAATCATTTTTTTCTTTTTCTAATTTTTCCATTAATTCTTTTTTTTCTTTTTCATATTTTAATATTAAATCATTTTTTTCTTTTTCTAATTCACTTTTTTCTTTTTTTAATTTTTCACTTAATTCATTTTTTTCTTTTTCTAATTCATTTCTTTCTTTTTCTAATTTTTCACTTAATTCATTTTTTTCTTTTTCTAATTTTTCAATTAATTCATTTTTTTCTTTTTCTAATTTTTCTAAAAATTCATTTTTTTCTTTTTCAAATTTATTTTCATTTTCTTTTAATTTTTGTTCCATTTCTTTTTTATAAGCATCAAAATTAGAATTTATTTCTTTTAAATTTTTATCTAATTCATTTATTTTATTTTCTTTTTCCGATAAATTCAAATTTAAATTATCTTTTTCATTTTTTAACTCATTAAATTCTTTTTCTAATTTTTCTTTTTCTTCTTTCATTTTTAATAACTCAGAATCTTTTTCATTATTTCCTTTTTCTAAATTTTCTTTTAATTCATTAAATTTTTTATTTAAATCATCAAAATCATTTTTCACTTTTTCATTTTCATTTTTTAATATTTCATTTTGAGCTTTTAAGTCTTCTACTTCTTTATTAGAATTTTCTAAATTCATTTTTAATTTTTTATCAGTTTTATCTTTTTCTTTTTTTAAAGTTTCTTTATCAACTTGTAACAAATTAATTTTCATATTTAAATTGTCTTTTTCTTCATCAAATTTCCTTTTTTCACCTTTTAATTGATTAATTAAAAAATTTAATTGACTTTCTTTTTTAGTTTTATCCATTAATTCTTGATTAATTCTATTAATTTCATCTTCTAATTCTTTAATTTTATCTTGTAAATCATTTTTTTCATCTTCAAATCCTTCTAATAAACCAGTTAATCTAATTTTTTCATTTTTTAAATTTCTTATTTCATTATATTGGTTTAAATTATTACTTGGTAAAACATTTTTATTAGTACTTTGACTTTGAATAATATTTTGTAATTCATCAATTGTTTTTACCATTTCTTCTTGTTCTCTTGTTTTTTTCTTTAATTGAGTATTTTGATCTTTTAATAATGTTAATTTCTCTTTTGCATTTTTCTTATAATTCTCATAATTTATTTTCACATTATCTGATTCTACTGTTAATAAATCTAATTTCTCTTGAAGTTCTTTTAAATCGTTATTTAAATTCTTTATTTGATATTGTTGACGTATTATTGTCTCTTTATCTTTCATTATTGACTCGTAGTCACTCTCAGCGTTTATTACTTCTTCTTCTATCTTTTCTTCTTCTTTTTTTTCTTCTTCTGTCATTTTTTTTATATTAATTTTTTTGGCTACATTGTTTGAGGAAATAAAATTTTAATTTATTTTTTTTTATAAATTTTTAAAAGTATTAATATTTATATAAATATTAAATATTAAAATATATTCAAATTGTTTTCATTAATTAAAATAATATTAGAAGATTATATAATTATATATAATAATTAAAAAAAACTTAACTTATATATTATCTATATTTTTTTCGTATTTTTTAATTTGTTCTTTTAATTTCTTTTCATTTTCTTCAGATTCTTTTATTTTTTTCTGTTGAACTTTTAAACTAACATTTTTTTTAAGTTCTTTTTTTTTTTGATTTTCTTTGAGAATTTCATTTTTTTTTAAAATATTAACATGATTAATTAATTCTTTATCATTCATAAATAAATCTTTATATTTCATAGCTCTTCTATCATTAATAAATGTTTCAATTTTATTTTTATTAAAAGGAAATTCAAATCTAAAAAATTTAATAAAAGATTCAATAGTTTCTGAATTAGTATTTTCAATATCTTCAGGTAATAATTTTCTACTTCTATTAGCAAATTTAGAAAAAATAGAAAGATAAATTATTGACATTAAAAAATCATTATATGTTAAATAAGATTCTTCTTCTTTTTTTTTTGTTATTTTATTAAAAATATAATTCATTTGATCTGTTGAAATTAATAATTTTAATATTGAATAATTACTTAATAATTCTTTAAATTGATTTAAATGTATTGTTCCTATATTTTGAAAAGTTAATTTGTTTATTCCTATTTTACTATAAATTTCATATATTGTTTTTAAATGTTTATTATATTTATTTATTATTTCTTTTATATCTTCTCTTTCTAATAAATTTAATATTGTTATATTTAAATTTTTTTCAAACTCACAATATTCTTTATTATTTTGTAAATATGATATATTATTTTTTAATGTGTTTGTTAATTCATTTTTTTCTTTGATTCTTTCTTTTATTTCTTCTTTTAATTTTTCATTTTCTTTTTTTTCTTCTTTATTTTTGTCTTTAATATTTATTAATCCTAAAATTTTTTCTCTTTCATTTTTTTCACTTTCAATTTTATTTTTTAATTTATCTTTTTTCATTTCATTATATTTATCAATTTTACTTTTTAAAAATATTTTTCTTTTGATTCTATCATTTTCTCTTTTATTTTCAATTTCCATTTTATTAATTTTATCTTCTTTTTGTTTTTTTAAAAAAGAATTTAAAATAATATTTCCATCATTATCTTTTCCTTTACAAAATTTATTTAATTCATCATTTAAAACATCACAAACTTCAATTCCAATTTTTTTATATTCATTGTTTAAATTCATATAATAAATTGTCATTTGAGAATTCCAATTATGAATAATTAAAGGATCAATTTCAATATCTTCATAATTATAAAAATCAACATATGATTCAAATATATTTGATTCATATGCTTTAAAAATAATTTCTTTAATTATTTCATAACAAATATATTTACTTTCACCTAATATATTTAATATATTTTGTGAAAATTTATCATGATATAAAACATCTGTTTTTTTTATTATTTTAAATCCAGGAGGTAAATTAAAATTTATTTTATTATTTAAATTATATTTTATTAATTTTAATACTGGTTTCATTTTCTTATAAATTTTTGATAAATGAAAATCTGATTCTTTTGAAAAAAATTTTTGTAAAAATTTACCATAACATTCACTTATAGTATAATTAAATCTTATTTTTGTTTCTGTAATATAAGATATTTGAATTAAAAACTCATTAAATTGTTCATATGTTAAATCATTTGTTTTTTCTCCAAAAATTTTTACAAGAGATAAATTAAATTCATGAATATTTAAACTTTTATTATCAAAATTTTTATCTCTTAATAATTTTAATAGAACTGATGTTTTCATTTTTTTATTGATATCATTTGAAAAATCATTAAATAATTTTTTTATTTCTCTTAAATATTTATTTTTATAAGTTTCAATAGCTTTAATTTCTCTTTCTTCTTCATTTTTTAAATAAATAGGAATAGGGAAAAATTCATAATAATCATCAATATTAATTTTTTTTTCTTTAAATATATATTCTTCATCATCTTCTTTATTATTATTATTATCTTTTTTATTAACATTATTTACTTTAATATAATTATCTTTAATAATTGCTTTTTCAGGAAGAATTACAACAATACTTTTTTGTATTTTTTGAAGTAATTTTATTTCTTCTTCATTTTGTTTAATTTCTTCTTTTTCTTCATAAGTTAATAATTCCCAATTTCTTGCTCTAAAATAATCATTTTCTTCTTCAAATTTATTTATATTTTTTGGCTTTATATATATTTTTTTCTTTCTCATATTTAATTTTGCTATGAACATTGCATAATTTAAATTACTATTTAAATCACCTGTTGTTATTAAATTTCTATCATATTTAACTGGGAATTCTTCTATTTTTTGTATTATTTTTTTTTTATTTTCTTCTTCTTCTTCTTTTAAAAAGATTTCTTCTGGAAATTTAGAAGGGACAATTTTTAATGATTTAGCAAAATCAATATATTTTTCATATGGGTCTTTTTTTTTCTTTTTTTGTAATACCATATCATTATTAATTTCATTATTTTTAGGAATAATATTTTTTTGATTTAATAATTTCTGTTCTTTTAATATTTTATTATTTTTTGAAATAGAATAATTTTTAACTTTTAATATCATTGGTGTTTGAGGTTTATTTTCATTGTTTTCATTATATATAATTTCACTTTGATTTTCAATAAGTTCTTCATTAATATCATTGATACCATCTTTTTTATCATTATTTCCAACATTATCTATATTTATTTTATTTTTAATTTGATATTCCTCTATTATTTTTTTAACTGTTTCATTTTCTGTTACACGATTTAAAGATTCAATATCTATTTCTTCATAATTTTCTTTAAAATTATCATCAAGTTCTTTTAAGATAACACCATAATCATCATATAATGATAATATTTTAATTAAAGCATTTGAATTTTTATTTTTTTTAATTCTATAAATTTTAATTGCTTCTTTTAAATCATTTAAAACATTTTGATTAACATCTTTAAATTTTTTATCAATTATTTCATAAGGAGTTTCTAATAATATTTGATCTTCAATTTTATTTAAATTATAAATAAATAATTTAAATGCTTTTTTAATATGATCAATTAATACTTCTTGTAAATCATATATTTGAGTTTCTGTACAATTATTTTCAATAACTTGATTAACAAAAATTATACTTAAAATTAAATTTCCAAATCTACTATAAATAACATTATATAAACTAACATTTAGAATAAATTGAATAATATTTTTTAATTCATTATATTTTATTTTAGGATGAGCAATAATTCTCATTAAAAAAATAAAATCAGATAAAGAATAATTTTGACTTTTTAATATTAAATCTAAATAAGGATTTAAAAAAATATCAATAGGAATTCTTGGATATTTTCTAAAAAATTTTCCAAAATTTAAAAGTATAAATTCTCTTTTTATTAAATTATCATAATCTTCTAAAAAAAGATTAATAATATCTTTATATAATATAGGAGCATATTTATTTTTAATTTCACTTAATTTTTCAATAATAAAAAAAACTTGAGAAATTGCAACTGAAAAAATAATTTCTTTTTTATTTCTAATACAATTTTTTAAATAATTAAATATTGCAATTGCTTTGTTTTCTTCTATTGGAAAAAAATAATAAAAAGATTCTCCTAAAATTGAAGCAGTAAGACTCATATCTTCATTATCATTTAAACATATATCTAAAATAAATTTTTGAAATTCTTTTGAAAAAATAAAATTAGTTTTATTTAAAATTGAAATAATAGAAGAGATAAATTCATAAATTTTTTTTCTTTGTTTATCTAAAATTCTTTTTTTTAACTCAACGAAAAAATCATTTAAATCATTTTTAATAAATTCATATAACATTTTTAATATATTTAATTTTTTATCTTGATTTTTAATAATAGAAAAAATAAAAGAATCAATTCCTTCCATTTTCAACCATTCCCAATGATTCCCAATTTGAGTTTTAAGTTTATTTAATATATTAATACATTTCATTATTATTTCTGTTTCTTTACAACATAATCCAATTCCTATTATTTGATAACTTAATAAATTTTCATTTCGGTTTTTTCTTATTATTTTTATTAAGGAATTAATATTTATATCTAAATCATTTAACCAATTTTTTATTCTATCAAAAGAATTATTTATTCCTTTATTACATAATATTGCTAAATATTGTCTATTATTTGATAGTAATTTTTCTGATTGTTTTGAATTTACTTTTAAATTTTTACAAAGAGATATTAAAAATAATTCATATGCTGAATTACATAATTCATAATCTTTATTTATATTTAATGTATTTATATTTAAAGGTTCATCATTATTTCTTTCAATATTTTCATTATCTAAATTATTATTGTCTATAATCTCATTATTTAAATTATTTATATTTTTATTTATTAAATTAGTATAAAGTTCATTTATTTTGTATAATATTTCTAATAGAAAATCTTTATTTCCATTTGCTATTTTATCTAAATCATCTTCATTATATTTTAAACCAAAATTAGATAAAATATCAAATATAATTTTCCAATTTGAATATCTTGCATTTACAGAAATCTGATTTTCACTTAATGGATTAATTTCTTTTATATTTTCTAAAAAATATAATTGAAGATTATAATATTCATTATAAGCTTTTTGAAGAAAAAATAATATTCTATCAAAATAAATTCCTGAATTTAATAATTCGAGTTTATCATTACTTATAAAATTCTTTCTTTCACTATCATCTAAAATATTCAATTGTAAAAGCCAATTAAATAAATAAGAATCAACTTCCATATAAATTGTAAAAAACTTAAAAAAAAAATATTAAAAAAAAAATAAAAAAACACATCTTTAAATTTACATAATGAAAGAGACTTTTATAAAAAATCAAATAAATAATTTATAAAAAATAATCTTCTTCAACTTCAAATTTCTTATTTTTATTTTTTTGTCTTTGTAATTCCATAGGAAAGAATTGTTGAGTAATAATTTGCATTAATTTTCCAGTTTTTCTAGGTTGAGGTTTAGGAAATAAATGTTCATATTTCCAATAATTAGTTCTAATTTCATCATCAATAAAAGCATTTCTATTAATTATTTTTACTATTTTTGGAGTATAAGGTGTTACATATGGTTCAACTCCAACATCATTAAATCCTATATTTGACATATAATTTTCTAAATCATGTCTTAAATCTATTTTTTTTAATTTTGAATTGTCCCCATTAGTTCCAATTATATTTTTACTATTTATTTTCGCTGTCTGAGGCCTTTTTATTCTTTCCATTATTTTATTCATATTTGACATCTCTGTTGACTCCTCTGTTATTTCCATTCCATTTATCTTCCTTTTTATAGATGTATTTGGACGGTGATGATCCATATTTAATTTACATAAATTTTAATAAAAAAATAAAAAATTTAAAAAAAATGAAAAATGGACTCTTAAACAAGAAAATAGTAATAACAGGAACTTCAAGTGGAATAGGTTATTCAACAGCTACATATTTCCTAAATAGGGCAGCTGAAATGATATTAGTAGGTAATGACATAGAGATATTAAAAACCTTAGTTAATAATTTCCAAATAATTCACATATAATAAAATGTGACTTAACAAAAGATATAGATATATATGATTAAAAATCATCAACAATAGAAATATTAGGTTTAATTGATTATTTAATAAATTGTGCAGGAATAAAATATGATTCAGGCATAGAAAAAACATTTCGGCAAGATTTTGATTATACAATAGATATAAATTTAAGAAGTTTATTTCTCTTAATAAAATCATTTGATAAATTTTATAATAAAAATAAGTATAATAAATGTATCATGTTTATATGGAACAAAACCAATTTCAGGATTAATTTGATATTTTATGTCAAAAAGTGGTGTAGAATCTTTAACAAAAAGTTTAGATGCTGAATATTCAAAAAGAAATATAAGAATAAAATATATTAGTCCTTCACCAATAAATAGTAATTCTTTAAGATATGTCTTTGCTGATGAATCTGAAAATAATTTATTAAATAAAAAAATTAAAAAATATATTCTTTTAGGAAGAATTGGTTCTCCTCATGATATTACTTAAGTTATTATTTTTTTATGTAGTAATAGAAGTAAATGTATTACTGGAAAAATTATTGAAGTTGATGGAGGAAGAAATTTAACTTCAAGTGGTTATGTTCATTATTTTGGTGACAAAAATATGAATTCTAGATTTAAACCTGATGATGTTAAAATTAAATTTCATCTAAATAATTTGTTTTTTAAAAAAATAAATAGGCAGGATTTAAATAATATTAGTGAGGAAGAATTGGAAAATTGGATTAAGAATAAAATTCAAGAAAGTAATTTTAGTACTAAATGAATTGATGCTCATAGGAAATATTTGATTAATATACTAAAAATAAAAATAATGATGAAAAGTTAATTAGGAAATATGGAAATAAAAATGAGAATAAATAAATATATTTTTTTATAATTATTTTTTTCTTTATTATATTGTGTATATTATATTTAAAAAATAAGTAATTGTTAAAAAAATTTTTAAAAAATTGTTTTCACTTAAAATAAACATTAAAAATTCTTAAATAAAAAAATAGAATTTGATTTAAAGAATTATTCTTTAACCATAGATAATTTAGTAGTTTCAATTTTTTTTTCTTCACCATTAATATTTTCATAAGCAGAATAGCTTTCTTCTCTAATATCATTAAATCCTGCTAATCTACAAGAAGATTCAATTTGAGAAGCATCAATACTTTGCATAACGTAAATTGGTTGATCAACAATAATTTGTAAAACTCCTCCTTTTTTTAAAGATCTAAATATATGAAATAATCCTATTGCTTTTAAATATTCAGCTGGACTATTTTTTATTATGCATTCATCAAAATAATTATCGTCTAATACATTTAAACTTGTTAAATGAGATGGATGAAGTACTAAACATTCTTTATCTTCTTCGTGGAAATCTAATCCATCTATATATAAGGTTTTTGACATTTTTATATAATCTTTTTTTATTTTTTAAATTTTATAATTTTTATATTTTCTTTTTAATTTTTTAAGTTTATTAATTGATTTTATGTTATTATTGTTTAATTTAATATTTTTAATTAAATATTTTTAAAAAAGATTTTTAAATTGATTTTTAATTATTTTTTTTTATTTTTTTAAATTATTTGATAAATGTCAATTTCAAATGAAGAAAAAGAATATATAGTATTTAATATAAAGGGTTTTTTTGAGCATTTAAAATTAGAAAAGAGAATTAAAAAGTTAGAGAAAAATATTGAAGAAATAATAAAAATGAAAAAGGAAACTGAATGTCTTTTAAATTTCATTAAAGAAAATCCTCAATTACAATCAATAATAATCGAAAAAAATACTCATCAAAAAAAGAATCTTCAATCAACAAAAAGTCAAGATAATATATTTACTAAAACTGTTCAAACAAAAGAAAAAGAAAAAATAAAATCAAAAGTAACTTTTCAAAGACCAATAACTCCAGAAATTACACTAAAGAAAAAAATAAATAAAAAACAAAATACCAATAAAGGAGTTAATGATTTAGGTAAATCAGTTGATTTTTCAAAAATTCAGATTAAAAAAAGTACTGATAATATGTTAAAAGATATGAAAGATTCAATTAAACATGAAAAATTAAATGAAAATAAATTAATTAAATCTACTGAGAAGAAAAGTGATTTTAAAAAATTAACAAAAAATAAATCAACAGAAAATATAAAATTTCCTGTTAAAAAACATAAGATTGAAAAAGAAAAAAATGATAATAAGATCAGTAAACATGTTGTTTTAAAATCTAAACTTTCTGAAAGACCAAAAACACCTGAAGTTAATACTATTAAGAAAAGAAGAAAAAATGTCACTAATGTTAATTTAGGAAAAACGAGTAAAAAAAATAAAGATAATATTAATTTTAAAGAAAGCTTAGTAAATGAAATTAATAAAATGGAAAATAAAAATAATGAGAAAGAAAAGGAAGAAAATAATAATAATATTATTAATTTTGAAAATGGAAGTTTTGGAAATAAAAATAATGAAAATAAAAGTAATGAAAGTGTAAAAGTTTTTAATAACGGAAGTTTTGGAAGTAATAATAATAATAAAACTAGTAATAAAAAAGTTTCTAATTTTGAAATTAAAAAAAATGATTTATTAATAAATAAAGAAATAAAAAAATTTTCAAACCCAAAAACAACAGCTTTATATTATTTATTAAATTCAGGTTTTTTTGGAATAAAATCAAAAATAAGATATATCTTCATTAATAAAGAATTGTATAATAATTTTAATATTAAAGAATTATTAAAACAACTTCTTTCAGATTATGAAAATGAATATCAAAAATTTACTTTAATAATAAATAAATATGATATAAAGCCTTTTATTCCAGATGAAATAATGCAAAATTCATTGAATTTTTTAAATAAAGAAGAAGAAAAAAAATTATCATCAAATGAACAAAAAATTGAAATTATAAATATATTCAAATTTCTTCTTTTAATTTTAGGAGAAGATATTTCTAAAATAGAAGATAAAAATATTATTAATTATACTTTTAAAGATATTTATAATAAATATAATGTTAATAATATTAAAGATTTAGTTTTAAAAATTGCTTTAGAAAATCTTCAAAAATTAAAATTAGAACAAATTGAAAATATTAAATCATTAATTAATGATAAAGAAGACATTTTATCTCCTGCAATGTTATTAAGATTGAATAGAAGTGTTTCATATATGACTTTCATTCTAAGAGATTTTTATAATTATTTATTTTTAAAAACTGAAGATGGAACTAAATTATATGAAATAAGAGCAGGAATTCAAGATTATGATAATTTAGGAGAAAAGATAAAAAAATTGAAATCAATTTTATAAAACATTTAATTATTTATTTATTAATTTAAAAAAAACAAACATACAATTAAATAAAATCCGATTTTTCCAAAAAACTCTTATTAAAAATATTTAAAAATTTATTGATCAATAATATCTAAAAATATTTCTTTTTTAGAAGAATCACTATTACTATTAGATTCATTTAAACCAATAGAACCACTCATTTCATTATTTAAAGTATCATTTCCTATTTCTTTACTGTAATCGTTGTCAATTTTTTCTAATTGTTCCATATAATTTTTAGCAGTTAAAATATTAGTTGAACCAATAAATAAATTATGATTTAATAAACCATTTTTTTCTAATTTCCCAATAGCACAAATTTCATTTATACTTAAACCTCCAATATTAAAAAATATTAAATTTCCAAAATTTTCTTTTTCTTCTTCATCTTCTTTTTTATTTCCAAAAAAATTTTTCATTCCAAATTTCTTATTAATTTTAGGTAATTCACCATTAAATTCATTAATAGGAAAATCTTTTAAATTTAATTCAAAATTACTTGCTTTTTCTACTAATAATTCAAATTGTCCGGCACCTCTTAAAGTAGAGTATTTCATTTTTTTATTTATTGAATTGTTACTATTAATTTTATCTCTTTTTAAATTTATTCCTTCTCTTCTTTCGGTTTTATTTTCTGTATTTTTTTCAATTCCCAAAACTGAAAAATTTCTAAATATTGATTCTTCATTTTGATTTAATTTACCACATAAAACATTAAAATCTTTTTCACTTATTGACATAGAACAAAATAATATTAATAATATTCTTAACACATCTTCTCTTTGATTTTCAATAATACTTTTTAATAATGTAAAATTTTTAAATATATCTCTATTTAATATTTTTCCTTTTTCATTTTCTCCAGTAACAATATCTTGTTCTAATTCAATAATATCATAAATTTTATTTCCTTTATATAATTTATTAACTTCTTCAGCTAATTTAATATGCATTGATAATTGGTCACTTTTTAATTTATATACATTCATATTTTTTAAAGCATTTTGCATATCTTCAAAACTTTCTAAATTATCTGAATTTCTTAATTTACTTAAATCACTTTTTTGAAAATCATCAAAATCTTTACTTAAATTTTCAAATACTTCAGCAATATGCATTTTACTATATTTTCTCCATAAATCATCTTTATTACTTAATTTATATTTTTTCCCATCGACTTCAACACATTTTTCTTGTGAAACTTTAAGTAAATCATAAATTAAACTTTCATATGAATAATCATGTAATAAAGGAGTTACTGCATCAAAAGATCTATCAGTTAATAATAAAATTCCTTTTCTAGGATAATTTTTAATTTGACTTAATTGTTTTAAAATCGGTTCTAATTTATTTTTTAATTCAACACATAATTCTGAATTATTTTGATATTGAATATATGGATATATATTTAATGTGGCACATACAGTTGATAATCTATCTGCAATTGATTGAATTAAATTTAATTTTATTTCATTTGAACATTTAAATATTTTTAATCCTGATTCAAATCCTAATTCAAAAACATTTTCTGATGTTGTTAAAAAAGATAAATTAAATTCTTTACATGTTAAACATCTATTAATTATTTCTTTTGATATTAAATTATTTAATATTTCTTCAGGACATCTATGAGTAAAAAAAATATGAATTTTATTATATAATATTTTCTTTTCAAAATCTTTTTTAAGTAAATCAACAGTTTTTTTTGTTGGAGAAATAAAATATATAGCATGATATTTAATAAATTTTTGTCTTGGTTTATAAATACTTTCAACGGTAAAAATTCCTTTATTTAATATATCTGTCATAGTTGTATAGTTACTTAAAATTTTGGCACTGTATGAATCTACTATAATTAATGAAAAAGAATCTGGATTTTCACCTATTATTCCATCTATTAAATCTTCTGATATTTTATTTACTGAAAGAGAATATAAATCTTTTTGAGATTGTTCCATTAAAAATTATTTTTTATTTTAAATTTTGATTGAAATTATTAATTATTCATATTTTTATTATTTTAATATTATATTGGATTTTATATATAATTAATTTTTATATTTTTGGTTTATTAATTTAATTGAAATTCTTTGTTATATTGTTTTAATAAATCTATATATTTTGAATATGATAATATATTTGATTTTAATTGAGTTATTATATCTTCTTTATTTAATATATTTAAAACATTTGATTGAACTTGTTTCGAAAAGTCATTTTTTATATTTTCAATTTTTTGATTTTTATCTTGTAAATCATTTATTTTAGAATTACTTTCTATATTTAATAAAATTAAATCTTTTTTTAAATTTAATAAATCTTCATCATGAGCAATAAATTGAGTTTTAATTTCAGCAATTTTATTTTTTAATTGTCTATTTTCTTTATTTAATTCATTATTTTTTTCTTTAAAATAATCTAAATTTTTTTTCATTTCTTCAAATTCATTTTTATTTTCTTTGTTTTCTTTTAATAAAATATCTTTATTTAAATTATCAATTTGTGAATTTAATTCTTTAATACTATTAGATAAATCATTAATAATTTTATCTTTTTCACTAATTAATTTTTGATTATTACTTGTTAAAGAGATAATATCTTTATTATGATCAGTAATTTTTAATTTATAATCAGTAATTTCTTTATTTAAACCATAAATATCATTTTCCAATTTTTTTATTTTTTCATTATTATCATTATTATTATTAGAATTTAATTGAGATTGAATCGTTAAATTATTTATTTTATCATTTTTTTCTTGAATTTGATTTTTTAATTCTTTATTTTCTTTTAATAAATTATCATTACTTTCTTTTAAATTTTTTTTTTCTTTTTCTAATATTTCATTTTTATTTACTTGTTTATTTTTTGCTTCATTTATTGATGTTAAACCATCAATTGTTTCTTTTTGAGAAATAATTAATGAATTTAATTCATTTATTTGATTTTTTAAATTATCAATTTGATTATTTAAAGTTTTATTTTGAATTTTTTCATTATTTAATTTATCTTCTTTTAAAGTAGAAATTATTTTTTCATTTTTTAATTTTTCATCTTTTATTTTATTTTCTTCATTTAATTTCCTTATTTCTTGTCTTAATTTTTCTATTAATTCTTCATATTGTTGTTTATTATTATTATCTTTTTCTGGAGTTTGTTGAATAAATTTTTTATTTTGAATACTTCTTGGACTAATATTAATTGAATTATTTGTATTAATATGAGGATTTGAATTATTATTTAAGACAATATTTTCACAAGTTTTTTTTAATTCTCTTTTTTTAATCTCAAAATTTTTTTTCATTTCATGAATATTATTTGATTTTTTAGATATATTATCTTGTAAATCTTTCATTTGTTTTAAGAAATTTAAGACTAATTGTGCTAAATTAATATTATTTGAATTATTTATAGTATTTAAATTATTATTAATCATATTTTGATTACTTGCATTATTATTAATATTAAAACTAGAACTTAATTCTAAATTAATATTACTTAAAGTACCGCTTACTTCACAATCTTTTTTCATATAATTATTATATTGATTATCTCCTTTTTCAATTAAATTTTTATTATTCTTATTAAATGATTGTCCTCTTTTAGAGCTATTAATTGTTGAATTCATAGAATTCATCATATTTTTTTTTATATTACCTTGAGTTAAATTCTTTATTAAAGATTGAGTATTTAATCCTTTTTTAATTCCACTTCCACTTCTTTTATTAATACTATTTATAAATTTTAATTGCTCATTTTCTCTTAATAATTCTTTATATTTACTTTTTATTTTTAATAATTCATTATGATCATCTTTATTACTATTTATACTTGAATTTAATGATGATGGAATTTTATTATTTGCTTTTATATAATTTGATATTAAAATTTTTTGACAGTAATTATTCTGTTTTGGTGAATGAGATACTGTTCTATTAAATTTATGGTTAAAACTATTATTTCTATTCATTTATTTTTGTTTTAAAATTTAAAAATAAAAATTTAAAGTATAGTAGATTTCAATTTAATTAATGTTAATTAAAAATTTCAATAAAACAATAAATATTAATTAATAAAATATTTTTCAAATTTATGAAAGAAGAAAATAAAGATAAAACGTTTGGAAATAATATAGAATTAAAGTTTTTTAATAAAAAAATAGTAATAGGTATAAAAAGAGATTTATCATTAATGTTTATGATGTCAGGTTTATTTATATTTATTTTAATATTTTGGATTTTTATACTAAGAGATTTTCATTCAACCACATTTTTAATAATTACTTTTATTATCTTCCTAATTATGTTTATAAATTATTGGATTTCCTTTTTAAAAGAACCAGGAATAATTCCAAGAAATTCATCAAAATTTATAATAACTAAAAAAGAAGAAGAAAAAAGTCAATTAAAAAAACAAAAAGAAAAAACAACTTCACCAATAAACAAAAATAAAAAATTAGAAAACCAAGAAAACAGTATAGAGAAAATATTAGAAAAAGAGACTAAAAAAACAATATATATATTTCCTCAATTTAATGAAGAAAATAAAATAAACAACAACACAACAAATAACAATAATGATAGTTTAATATTTGTAAAAGAAGAAATATTTCCAACAATATCAAACATAATAAAAGATAATAATAATTCAGAAAAAATAAAAACAACATCATCATTAGAATTAATCAATAATATACCATTAATATTTGTAAAAAAACCTTGTATAACATGTAATATTATGAGACCTCCAAAAGCTTCTCATTGTAAAATTTGTGATAATTGTATTTTAGAATTAGATCATCATTGCTTTTATATTAGTAATTGTGTTGGTTTGAGAAATCATAAAAATTTTTATTTATTTTTATTATTTGGAACTTTTGTTTCTTTTATTATTCAATTATCTTGTTTTTATCATTTTATTTATATTCTTTTTCTATTTGATTTTGATATTAGTAAAAATTTATATTTGGAATTTAAAATTTTTGTTATTTTTTCTATTGTTTCTTTTATTTTATTTATCTTTTTGTTTTATTTTAATATTATTAAAATTAAAGTTTTTTTTATTTTAAGTTTAGCTCCAATTTTAGTTTTTAATACTACTTTTTATTTTAATAAACTTAAATTTAATAATAAAAAATTTCCAAGTTATTATCATCCTTTAACAAATATTATTTTTTTGGCAAATATTCCTTTAATACTTTTTGCTATTAGAAATTTTTATAAACAAACTTTTGTTTTGGGAAAAGGATTAACAATAAAACAATATAATTCTATTAAAAATGAAAAATTAAATAGAATTCATAATAAACTATCATTTAATTATCTTGATGTATATATAAAGAAAAAATTTTCTTTATCAAATATAATAACTTTCTTTATGAATAAAGTGGAACCTAGTTTAATAAATAATTAAAATTATTTTTTATATTATAGTGAAATTATTATATATTTTCCAATTAACATATATATATTAATTATTTTTTATACAAAAAAATAAACTAAATAAAAAATATGTTCTTATGAAAAAATAGGAATAACAAGAGGATGTCTAAATGTATTTCTCCAATCATTAATTTCCTTAATTCCAATTTCCCCTTCTAATTTATCATAATTAATTAATCTTTCATGAAATTTATAAATATCAAAAATATAATCAGAATATTGATAATAAAAATACCAAAGACATAAAATAAATAATAAAAAAATAATAATTAAAGCAGTAAATTGTTTTTTAACAAAAAAAAGAGAAATCATACATAAATGAAAAATAAATAAGCTAATATAAGAATAATTTATTATTCTATTAATTAATTTCCCATTACTATCCATTTCACAACCATGAGCAACGATTACACAATAACTATCAACAATATGTTTGATAATAAACATATAAATAGAAGCTAAAACTATTAATGGAATAGTTGAAGAAAAAACTAAACATATTGTATAATATACTAATATTAACGAATAAAAAAAACCAAAAAAAAAACAACTTTTTTCTCCTCTATGTGAAGGACCTTCTAAATTCATAAAATGTCTATCATAAAAAGTAATGAATGTTGAAAATGAATTTATTAATAATTCATTTATTCTATTTAAATAATATATAGATGTTATTGTTCCATTTTGTATTATTAAACAAATAAAAAAATAAGAAACATTACTAAAATAAACTTTACTAACTAAATCTTCTATTTTTAATTTTTTAATATAAATATAATAAAAAGTATCAAAAGATAAAGTAAAACCAGGAATAATAAATAAATTAAAAAGTAAATAAATATAACTTTTACTAAAAACAGCTAATTGATAATTACTATGAGTGTAATGAGTTTCAAATCTACATAATAAAGCAATTAAAAAATTAATAGTTAAATTTATTATCAATAAGCACAAAGGGGGAATATAAGTTAAAATAATATATCCATAAGGAAAATTTAAAATAAATATTTTAATTCTTTTAGAAATTAAATAATCAACAACTTTTTGACTAGAAATAAATGAAGTATAAAAAGTTAATAAAATTAATATTATTACTAATAATAAATTACATAAAATTCTTCTAAAAATATATAATCCTCTATCACCACCAACATTTAACCAAATAATATCAAAAGGTTCAATCATTTGATCAACCATAATATTTAAATTGATTTTTTCTTGATTGATAATATCATTTTCTAAAATTTCTTCATCTTGAAATTTTCCAAAAGTTCCTGAATTATTACTTGATAAAACTATATTTCTAGTATAATTTCTTCTTCTTAAATTTTCAATGATACTTTTTAATTTTATTGATAATTTCTTATATGTATTTTCTTTAAAAGCTTTTATTAATTCATAAGCTGTTAATAAAGAATCACAACATACAAAAGCATGTCCTGAAGAAAAAACTGGTTTTTTAATTAATTTTTGTATTTTTTCTTCTAATATATTTAATTCTTTTTTTACACTTTCTTCACTTTTATAAATTTTAGGAAAAAAAAATTTAAAATAACAACTTGGTTTACTTCTATCAATTAAATTACTAATATTTATTATTTTACTTCTTTCTTTATCTAAATTAATAATATCTCTATAATCAGGAATAAAATTAATATCTATAACTTTTCCTAATTCTTCTTTTTGAAGAAAAAAATTTAATTTTACAATTAGACTTTCATTGTTTCTTTCTCTTGGTGCTAAGCCACTTATGTGTAAAGTTCTACATCTTAACCAATCTGAATTTTTTACTCTACTCATTTTATCAAATCTATTAAAATAAAGATATGATATTTCTCTTTTGAATTGAGAAAAAAATCTTATGTGAAGAAATGAATATATAAATATTGATATTAAATGAAATATTACTGTTATATCATTTATTTCTTTATTATTTGTTAAAAAATACTCTATTTTTAATAAAAAATTTAATTCTTTTTTTTCTGTGAAAAAAAAATTTATTCCACTAAACACTAAACTAAATAATAAAATTATCATCAGTAAATTCAATAGTTTTCTTTGAAACAATAAATATATATAACCTTCATAACCTAAAGTATTCAAAAAATATGATTCATCTAATTCTTGAATTCTTTCAAATAATTTTTGAATGACCACAAAAAAATCTTTAGAATTCATAAAGGATAAATCTTCATTAGGATTAGATTTTTTATTTGGTATTTCAATACCATATTTTTTTACCCACATATAATACCATATAATAATTCCTAAAAGAAGTAAAATTATATTTATTATTAAAAAAACTGATACTTCTTTTAAAGAAATATTTGTCATTGGAAAAGATTTTATTTTTTTTTAAAATCAACTTAAAAAAAATAATAAATAAAAAATAATTAAATATATGGTTCCAATTATTTGTTATTTAATAGGTTTTATAATAATAGGAAATACATTAATTCTTCTTATTTTACTTTTGATAAAATATTTTTTAAAATATAATTTTTCATACATATTTTTTATTATTCCAGGAGGAATTATATATTTAATTTCAATAGAATTATATATTGAATTTTTATTATATTATGAAGAAAAATATGTAAAAATTAAATTAGGAAGAGGATATTCTATTTATGAAGAAGATATAAATATTAATGATGAAGATGAAGATGAAGATTTTGATTTAAGAATTCAAAAAAATTTATCAAAATTTATAATATATACAATAGTTAATTATTCTTATGTAATATATAATGTTATTATTTTAAAATTTATTTGGAATTATTTTATCTTAAAATTTTTTGTTGCTGCAGTCTTATCTATTGTTTTAGGTCATTTAGCAATGTATCCAACTATTGTCAAAGGATATAATTCTGCTTATGAAAAACAAGTTGGAAATTCAATTTTATTTTTTGCTTCTTTTATTATATTAAATCATTATTTAAATTAATTCAAAGATTCCTTTATAAAATAATTATATTTATTTTTTATTATATTTTTCAATTCTTTATTTTTATTTCAAGAAATATATATAAAAAAAATTTTTAATACATTTAAATAAAATTATTAAAAAAATGAATTTAAATTTATTAAATTTATAATTAACAAATAATTTTAAAAACTTCAACCTCTGAAATTTGATAATTGTTTTCTCCTTGAGTCAACTGATAATCTTCTTTGTTATTAAAAAAAGAGCCATTATGTTGCATAAAATCTTTAGCAGAATGAGTTAAAAATTTATCAGGGACATATAAATCATATCCATAACCAAAAGTAGGACCTAAAAAACTATAAGATAAAATAGCTCTATTTCCGTTATTATGAGATTTAAAAATTTTCATTAAATCTAAATTAAATAAAAAAGCTTTATTGTCACTTTTCCAAGTATAAGGAGAATTTTCCCATATTTCAGAAGAAAATCCACCAAATCTTTTTCCTGATTTTGTTTTGATTAATATTATTGTATTTGGAATATTATCACATTTCTTATGAAAATCTAATGCTTCATCTCCATCTATTAATGATTTATATATTAATTCTGATTTTAATTCCTTTTCTTTTGATATATTATTATATATTAAATTCCATTCTTCTTTTGTTTTTATTATTGATGATATTTCTTCTATTTTATTTTCTTCTTTTTTTATTTTTTTTTCTTCTTTTTCATTTTTATTATTATTATCATTTATTTTCATATTTTCATTATTTTGATTTATTTTTTTTTCTAATTCTATTATTTTATTCTCATATTTTTGTTCAAGAGAATTTATTTTTTCTTCATTTGTTATTTTTAATGATATATATTTATGTTCCATAAAATTTAATCTTGTTTCATAATCGGAAAATTTATTTTCTATTATATTATTTATTTCTTTTATTTTTTTTTCTAAATCATTCACTTTATTTATTATTTCCTCATTTTCTTTTTGAGAGTTTGAAAAGGAATTTTTATCTAATTTATCTTTAATTTCTGAAATTGAAAAAAATAATGAATTAATTAATTCTTCTTTATCTAATATTTTTTCTTTTATTGAAATAAGAACATATTTACTTTCAATTTTTGAAATTTTTAAAATAAGATTAAAAGTATTATTCTCTTTTTTAATATCATATTCATTAGAATCAATTAAATTATTTATATCAATTAAAAGTTCATTGATTGAATCAAATAAAGAAAACCATTTATTTATCTTTATTAAATCATTTAATGAAAATATTTCTTCATATTTTCCTAATTCATTATTAATTGAAATAATTAAATTGTCATCTTTATTATAAATTTCAGTATAAACATTATTTTTTTTAAAACAAATTTTTTTACATGTTTCCATTTTGAATCTAATAAATTATTTTATTTGCTCAAATATTTTAAATTTTAAATAATGTTGAATAAAAATAGGTTTGAAAAAAAATATGAAAGATTAGATTTAAGTTCAAATTTAAATAATAATAATTTAAGAGATTTATTCACTCTTAAAAAATCATTTAAATATGTTTTAGAAAAATATAATGAAAATAATGATTATTCATATATAATAAGTCAATTAAAAAGTATAAGACAAGAATTAATTATTCAAAAAATAAAAGACAATTTTTGTATTGAAGTATATGAAAAAAGTGTTGAATTATCAATTGAAAATAAAGATATTCCTAATTTTAATGTTTCTATAAGTTATTTAATAAATGATTTATATCCTTTTATTCCTAATAAAAATTTTATTAAATTTTATAGATATTATTTAATTTATAATTCAATTTATGATATTAAGGATTTATCAGTTATTTTAAAAACAAATAATTTTAAAGAAAATAAAAAAGAATTAAAAGATATTTTAAATATTATAAAAATAATAAATGAAAAAAATTATATAAAATTAATTGTTGAAATATCAAAATTAAAAAGCGAAAAAGAAAAAAAACTTTTTGAAAATTATTTCCCAAAAATAAAGCTTTTATCATTAATAATAATGTGTTATGGATATTTTACAACTATTCCAATACAATTTATTCAAGAAAAATTATTATTTAAAAACGAAAAAACCTGTGTAAATTTTTTAAAAGAAAATAATGCAATATTAGATGAAGAAGAGAAGAATTTTCTATGTAGAAACAGTATTAAAAATTTATTAGATAATAAACTATTAATAATAGTTGAATAAATTATTAAAAATATTTAAATATAAAAATTAAAAAATAGTAAAAAAATGGATAATAATTCAATATCACAACCTTCAGAAATGTTTGCCAATAAATTTATTAATTCATTAAGATGCCCATTATGCTTAAATATCCCAAAAATAAATTTATTATATAAAAATAATAAAGTAGAAATAAAGTCAATGTGTCCAAAAAATCATATAATACAAATAAGTTTAGAAGAATTTTTAAATAAATCAAAAAGAATAAATTTTTCAAATGCTTTATGTTCAAATTGTAAAACAAATTTAGATATTAACGGAGAATTTTGTTATGAATGTGATAAAATTTTTTGTTATGATTGTGCTCTATCAAATCATATAAATCATCATAAAATTTCTCTTGATTTTTATGATTATTATTGTATTGAACATTTTCAACCTTATCAAAGTTATTGTGAAAATTGCCAGAAAAATATATGTTCCAGCTGTAAAGAATATCATTCAAATAATCATATTATTCAATCTTTTAGTCAAATTCAATTTGATTTTCAAAAAATTGAAAATAAACTTCAAGAAAATAAAAATTATATTGTCAAAGTTTATGAGATTAAGGAAAAAACTATTCAATCAATTAAAGAATTAATAGATAATATAAATAATAATTATTATAAATTTAAAGAAATTAATGATTTAGAAAATGAATTAATTAGAACAATAATAAATTCATATAAAATAAATATTCATCAATTAAATTATCAAATTATTTATAATTATAATAAAAACGTCAATTGTGAACCAAACAATATAAAAGATTTATATCAAGAAATAGAAAATGAAAAAAAAGAAATTAATATATTAAAAAAAATTAATAACTTTTATTTAAATGCATCAATTTTCAATAAAAAAGAAATTTTAAAAGATTCTTTTATGCCAAACACAAATATAAATAGAAAGTATGAAAATACATATACAAATAATGGAAAAGAAACTCAAACAATAAATTCAAATAGTAATAATAAAATAATAACTATTGGGAATACAAATTATATTAAAATAATAGAAACACATCCAATAATATGTATAATAGAATTAAAAAAAAAATATATTACATTAGGATTAGATAATGGTTTTATAAAAATATATAATAAAAATGATAATAATAATTATGAAAATATAATTTCAATAAATGAACATCAAAAACAAATATCTTGTCTGTTGGAATTAAAAAATGGAATTTTAGCTTCCGGGTCATTTGATCAAAATATTAAATTATTTGAAATTGATTTTATATCAAATTCTTTTAAAATTCTTTCAAATTTAACTCATCATGAAAGCCCTATTAAAGAAATTTATCAATTATATAATGAAGATTTAGTTTCTTTTTCTGAAAATAATACTTTAATTTTTTGGAATAAAACACAATATCATTCAAAAGGATATTCTGAAAATATAATTTTATATAATCAAAGTGGAATTTTTAATATTATTCAATTGAAAAATCAAAAAATTATTATAAATAAAAAAAATCAAGTTTGTTTCAACAGATATCATGATATAAAATTTGAAGAATATAAAAAAATAAAAATAGAAAATCCTTATATAAATAATGAAGTTATATATGAATTAAGTGACAATAATTTTATAATTGGAGAAAAAAAAGGTCTTTTAATATTCAATGGAACAAATGAAAAATTTAATAAATATATACAATTTAATAAAGAAGTGACCAATCTAATATATTTAAATCATATAACATCTTTTAACTTATTAATTTGTTTCGGAAAAGATATTGCTCAGTTTTACATTAATGATGAATTAATTATAGAAAAAAAAAAATATCATCCTCAATGTCATAAAGAAAAAATAACTGGAATAATATTATTGAATGATCAAAAAATAGCAACAATAAGTTATGACAAAAGAGTGAAAATTTGGTAAATGAAAAAATAAATAAATAAATAATATATAAAATAAAAATAAAATTAAAATAAAAATATACAAATTCTAAATATTATTTTTATTTTTCATATCAAAAAAAAAATGATAAAACTTCTTTTAATAATCTTATTAATAACAATGATAAATACAACAGAAGAAGAAATGGAAAATAAATTAAATGAAGAATTAAATAATACGAAAATAGAAAATAATTCAGAATCAATAGAAGATTTTTTAAATGAAATTCATTCATTGAATACATCCAACGACACAAATGAAACATTTTATAATTATTTTGAAGGAGCAGATAATTTAACAATATATGAGAAAGATAGAATATTATCATGTATAGAATTATCATCAATGTTATCAGATTTTGAAAATGAATTTATAGAAGGAAATTTAACTCAAAATAATTCTTTTAGGAGACAAGGAATGAAAGAAGTAATAATAATAAATATGATTAAAAATTGTGTTGAAAATATTAATGAAACTTTAGTTAACTTAATGTATAATAATTTAACTAGAATTGTAAATATTAGTGGGATTGATGATAGTGAAATTGATTATATGAGAGTTAATTATTCTTATTTTGGTCATTTAGATTTATATAATTTAACTCAAGAAATTCAAATATTTATTTATCAAGTTAATTTAGTTAAAGAAGAATATAAAAAAAAATGGGAAGTTCCTGAAAGTGAAGAAGAAAAAGAAAAAAAAAGATTAAAAAGAGAAAAACTTAAAAAAGAAATAATGGAAATGATCAATAATGGTACTTTAAATAATACTGATACTGATGATTTTGATGATGAAGAAATGTATGATAAAGCAAGTATGTTTAGATATGATGAACATGGTAACTTTGTTGAAGTTAATATGACTGAAGAAAGATTAAGGAAAAAAAAAGAAAGAGAAGAAAAAGAAAAAAAGAATAATAACAGCAATAATAATATTACTAAAAGTGAAGATGCTAATGTTGATTATAAAAATGAAGAAGAGAAAAATAAGGAAAATGATAATAAAAATAATGATGGAAAAGAAGAAAAAGAAAAAGAAGAAAAAGAAAAAGAAGAAAAAGAAAAAGAAGAAAATAAAAAAGAAGATGATAAAAAAGAAGATGATAATAAATCAGATTTATAATAAATTAAAAATGTTCAAAAAAAAATTAATTTAATAAATAATAATTATTTAAATATTAGAAAAAAAATTATTTAATTCAAAAAATTAAAAATTAATATGATAATAACAAATCCCTTTTCAAATAATTTAGAAAAAAAAGGATCTAATAATCCAAAAAATAATATAAATCCAAATAATATAATAGAAAATAATTTAAACAATTCAATAATTAAAAAAGAAAAACAATTATATCAAAAGTACAATTGTTCATCATATTATATAAATCCAATAACAAATATTTTTCCAAGAAATAAAAAAATAAATAATCAATTACCATTTTTTTTAGGAATAAATTTTTCTCCATTAAATTTAAATGGTAATGAGATTCCAATAATAAATTATTATCAAGAAAATAATTTTCCAAGATGTAAAAATCCTTTTTGTCATGCATATATTTCTCCTTTTACTAAATTTATACAAAATGGAGAAAAGTATATTTGTCATATTTGTAATTTTATCAATCAAACAGATACTTTTTTTTATCAAAAGTTAGAAAATAATTATAATAATAATATTGAATTATGTAATAGTTCATATGAATTTATTACTAGTAAAGCTTATTGGGGGAAAAAAAATCCAAATAAATCTTTTTTTATTTTTGTTATTGATACTTCTTTTCATTCAATTAATTCAAATTTTCTTTTTTCTGTGATTGAAAGTTTAAAAGATGCTATTAATAATAATATAATTTTTAATTATTCTTTCACTAAAGTTTCTTTTATTACATATAATAATAATATTCAATTTTATTCTTTTAATCAAAAATCTAATCAAACACAACCTCAAATCTTAAATATTACTGATGAAGAACCTTTTTTACCAATAATAATAGATAATTTAATTTTTGATTTAGAAAAAGAAAAAGAAAAAATATTACAAATAATAGATTGTATATCAACTCAATATTTAAATAATAATAATTTAAATAATATTATAAGAGATAGTAATAAAATATTTGATAGTATAAAAAGTGCTTATTTAATAGGGGAAAAATTAGGAGGAAATATATTTCTTTTTTCAAGTAGCAATAATATAAATAAACTCCCAAAAATGAATGGTCAAACTAATAATGATATTAATAATAAAGAATTATTTTATTATTCTCCTAACGATAAAAACCAATTAAGGCAAATTGGATTATTATTAACTAAAAGTAATTTATCTATAGATTTATTCGTCAATTGTGATAAAGTTATTAATTTAATCACTTTAAATCAATTATGTGAATATTCTAATGGAACAATTCATTTATTTAAAAATTATAATTATGATGAAGATTATTATAGATTATTTAATCAAATTAGGAAATGTTTATCAAGATTCAATGTTTATGAAGGAGAAATGAGAATTAGATTTAGTCATAAATATAAAATACAAAATTTTTTTACTCCCACATTAATTTCAAATATAAATAATAATACAGCAAAAGTATTTGTTTGTCCTTCAATTAATAATGAACAATCATATCAAATAACAATCGATTTTAATGATAATATTAATGATAATAACAATAATAATAATAATAATAATGATATTAACTATGAATTAAGTGATTATGATAATTATTTGTTTATTCAAAGTGCTTTATTATATTCTTATGGTGATGGAACTAAAAGAGTAAGAATTCATAATTTAAGTATTCCTTTAAGTGAAAATATAAATGATATATTTAATGGAATTAATTCTGAAAGTTTAATTTGTATGTTTATGAAAATGGGAATTGATAAAACTTTTAAAATAAAAAGTTTATCTAATTCATATTCTTTTATGCAAACAACATTTAATTATTTTATCACTTCTTTTTATAAATTATGTTATCAAAAAGAATTAACTCAAAATTTAGAAAATTTACCAATATATTTTTTAGGATTATTAAAAAACAAAATATATAACATTAAAGAAATAGAAAATAAATATGATATAGATATAACAAATTATTATAGAATAAGAATATCAAAAATTCCAAACGAAGAAATTCTTCCTTTTATTGTTCCAAACATTTATTCTTTACATAAATTATTATATGATCAAAATTTAGGATTAATTAATAAAGATACAGGAATAATTAATTTACCAGAAATTATTCCGCCAAAATTTTCTTCTTTGGAAAATAATGGTTTTTACTTAATTGATAATGGCTTTTATTTAATTTTATATTTTAGAAAGTTAACTGATACTCAAGTTATTAAAAATTTCTTTCAAGTAGAGAATTTAGATAATATTCAAGTTAATTATAATGAAAATTTATTTTTTGAAAATGTTGATGATTTGAAAGAAAAAATATTAAATATTTTAGATTATATTAGAAGTTATAAATCAATTTATCAAAAATTAATTTTTATATTTGAAGGAACTGAGGAAGAAAAGTTAATAAAAGAATGCTTAATTTATGATAATTATTGTAATTGGTATCCAATAGACTTTAAAAATTTCTATATAAAATATTTTCAATACCAAAACAACATTAATTATTAACAATAATAAAACTAAATAAAATATAATATGAAAAAAAAATAATTAATTTTTCTTATAAATAATCCAAAAAAATATATAAAAAACAAAAAAACAACTGGATGAACAATTTTAACATAGAATCCCAAAATTTATGTGAACAATCTCCATTAATTTTAAGAACAAAAGAAGTAAAAAATGAAGATAATAATCAAATTAAATCAAATATATCAAAATTATTTGATGCTTTATCTTCAAATATATCAAAGAAAAGGTAATAATATTATATAATAAATATTTAGTCTTGAAGGTTTTTCATCAATGATAAAAATTTCTCCAATTTTCCCAAAAGATAAAAATATAAGGAATAAACCAATAAATCCTTTTATTAAATTTTCTCCTTTTGATGAAACTCCACAAAGAAGTAATATTAAAAAAAATTTCCAAAAAATTTTTTCCAACAATCCAATTTTAGGAAGATCAATTTTCACCGAAAATGAAAATATAGAAAGTTTTTTTAATGAAAAAGAAAATAACAACAATGAAAACACTAAAATAAATAAAAAGATAACAATAATTTCTTCTTTATTTGTAAAACCTGAAGAAAATATAAGAAATAAATATTTAAATGAAATAAACTTCACTGAGAAAAATAATAAAAATAATAATATTATAATAGAAGATAAAGAAATAAATTATAAATGTTCATGTTCAAAAACAGGATGTAATAAAAATTATTGTCAATGTTTTTCTCAAGGAAAATATTGTTTAAATTGTAATTGTAAAGATTGTAAAAATAAAGATTTAGATAATTCATTGTCATTTTTTATGGAAAAAAAAAATAAAAATTATTTTAAAAAAATATTAAATATATGTACTTGTTCAAAATCAAATTGTAATAAAAAATATTGTGATTGTTTTAGAAAAGGAAATAAATGTTCTTCTAAATGTAGATGTGTTAATTGTCATAATTGCGATAATAATATTGATAATTTAAAAGAAAATAGATGTATTGGTTTATCTATTGTTAATAATAAATTTATTTTTGAAAGAGATAAAAATTTTTCAAATATTTCTTTTTTTACTCCAAAAATTCAAGAAAAATTATTTTTGGGAAATAAAAGAAAAAATAAAAATGAAGAACAAACTAATTTTACATCCGAAAAAAAAGATAAGTTTATTGATTTTGATGTGAAAAAAAAAGAAAAAAGAAAAGTAAAGAAATTTAAATTGAAATAAAGAATTTATGTTTTTTTCGAATATTAAAAATGGATTTTATTTCTTCTTTTTAGATTAAATATTTATTAATTTTATTATTTTTCAATTCAAGAAAAAAATATATTTTTATTTACAAATCTTTAAATTTTATTTATTTATTTGTTTATATTATTTTTTTTATCTGTAATAAAAAAATCTTCATTAATAGAATTATTTCTTTTAGTAACTTTAATATGAAAATTAATTTGATGATCACTAAGATTATTTCTATATTTTTTTAAATCACTAGATAAATTATTTTTATTTTTCTTAATTTTTTCTTTTAAAGGATTACTACTTACATTTTCAATATATCTTTGAATATTTAAAATATTATTATTTTGAGCATTAGCATTATTAATTAAATCTCTTATAGTATTTAATTGATTAATTAATGATTTAATATTTTTATCTTTTTCTTTAATTTCATCTGAAATAGAATTAATTTGATTAGTTAAATTATTTAATTTATTATTATTAGTATTTTTATTAATTGTTAATTCATTAATTTGAGAAGTTAAAATATCTTTTTGAATTAAATATTCTCCATTTCTTGATTTAAGTTCATTTATTTTTTCACCAAGTTCATTTTTAAGAAAAGTTTTATCTTTAATATTTTGTTTTAAAGAAAATTCTTTTGTTTTTAAATTTGTTTCATAAATTTTTAATTTTTTTAATAAATCTTCATATAATATTTTATCTTTATTTAAAGCAGAAAATAAATAATTCAGTTCTTTTTCATTTAAATATGATATTTTCATTGATAAAGGATTATAATTGTCTTTTATTTGTTTTTTTATTGTTAAAATATTTTTATTATCAATTTGAACATTCGTTGAAAAAATATTTTGTTGAGAAAGACTTCCTTTCATTTTAGAAAATTGTTTTTGTTTATTTGAAGAATTAAAACTAGATAATTTAGTTATTCTTTTATTTAAAAAAAATAATTTTTCTTTTAAATTATTATTTTTACTTTTTTCAAATTTAATATCATCTCTTATTAATTTTATTTTCTTTTCATATTCTTCTTTTACTAAACTACATTTTGAATGTTCTTTTAATTTAACATTTATTAATTTAATATCTTTGTTTAATTTTTCTATTTCTAATTCTTTTTCTTTTTTATTATCTTTTAAATTAAATTGAAGTTGAATATTTTTAGTTTTATTACATTTTTCTTTTAATAATTCATTTTCTTTTTTTAAATTAATAATTAATTTTTTTATATTTTCAATTTCTTTATCTTTCATTTTTATATTTTCTTCTTCTTCCAATTCTTTTTCATTATTATTATCTTTATTTTTATTATTTTTTTTATTATTTTTAAAATCTATTTTCTTTAAATTTTCTTCTTTTATTTTTTTTGTTATTACTTTTAAATTTATTTTCTTTAATTTTAAATCAATTTCTTTTCCTACATTTTCTAATTTTTTTCTTTGAATTATATTTAATTTTAATATTTCTTCTGTTTCATCATTTATTTTTGATATGTCATTTTTTAACATATTTACTATTAATTCTGAAGATTCTTTTAATTTTAAATTATCTACTTTATTTCTTTCTTCTTCGATTTCTTTTTCTAAATTTGTTATTATTAATTTATATTCTTTTTCTTTATTTAAAAAATTTTCTAACTTTTCTTTTTCAATATCTTCATTTTTATAATCTAAATTATTTTTTTCACTTGAATTTAAATTATCTTTATTTCCTTTTTTATTATTTCTTATTTCAAGATTAATAATATTATCAGTTTCAACCAATTCATTTTTTTTATCATTCATACTATTCTTTAAAAAAAATTAATAATAAACATTTAAAAATATTAAGAATTAAAAAAATTTTATATTTTATTAAATAAATAATATTCAATCATTATTTTCATTGGGTCAACCATTAATAATACTATTATTAGATTCTTTTTTAATTTCCAAATAAATCCTATGCTTTTTTGATTATATCAAAAGTTTTTTGTTAAACAGAATTTAATTGGTTTATTTGGAAATAATTATATTTTAAGGGAAATAATTTTTTATAAAAATTTTTTGATATTTTTTTTCAAATATTCTTATTTATTATCTCAATAAAATTACTTTGATTTTTAAATGAATTTTCAATTTCTTTAAAAATTCATTTCCATATTTTTTTTGCTGTTCTCTTAAATATTAATGTATTTTCTTATTATAAATTGATAAAATGCGAGATTGTCTTATTTACATTTTTTTATTTTTTTCATTAAATTTAATTTAAGATTTAAATCTTTCTTTGAATAATTGAAGATTTATTTTCCATTATTTGATAATTTAATTGTTATTTATTAATGAAATTTTTTTTATGAAAAATTGAAAAAATTAAAATTTAATAATATAAATAAAAATGTATTATGAATGGGAAGGTAAATTAAGAAATTTTTTTATAGAACAGATAAATTCAGAAAGAAAATTAACTCAACTTAGATTAAATTTAATATCATTAATTTCTCCTCAAATTTTATTTGAATATTTCGATGAAAATCTTTCAAAAAAAAATTATATAAGTTCAAATGATATAATAAAATTATTTCCAACTTTACAAGATAAAATAAATGAAATAAAAGCAATTATAATAATGTTTGATAAAGACAATGATATGGTTTTAAATAATAAAGAATTTTTTACTTTTTTAACTCCAAAATTTATTGATGTTGATATTCAAAAAATATGTAATGTAACAAACACAGAAATTAATGAAGAAATATTACAAAAATTTTCTCATATATTACTTGAAGAAATTAATACGATTTCAAATTTAAAAAATATAGTTTTAGACATTCAAAATAGTAAAAGCTTCACGATATATGAATCTTTTATTTTAATAACTTGTGATAGAAATGAAAAATCAATAAATGAAAATATGATAAAACATTTCATAACTAAATTAAATGAAGATGAAGAAATAATAGATAATGATAATATAAAAGTTTTTAATGAAGATATATCAAATTTTATATTTAGATTTGATAAAGATTCTGATTTCCAATTAAATTACGAAGAATATTCAAATATATTTAATTTATTTAACAATATAATAAATTCAAATAATGTAAATAATAATGAAAATATAGAAGATATTAATTCAAATAAAAATAAGAGAAATAAAATTCAAATCGAAGAATATAAGAATATTAATATTTCAAAAGCACAAACAATGAAAGAATTTCCAATTCCAGAAGGTCATTTATATTTTAATTATTCTCTTGAAGATTTTGATACAAATTCAAATGGTAATATAAATAATAGTTTTGATTTATCTAATCATCTAAAACAAAATTTTCTTAACACTTCTGTTAATTTAAGTATGCAAAATTTTCAAAATAATGTTAATTTACCTCAAAAACAATTGTTTAGAATAAAATTTCCTACTTTAGAAAAATTAAATTTAGAAAAAAAAAATTTACTTTTAGATTTATTTAAAACTATAATAGAAACAGAAAATAATAATGAAAAAAAAAAATACTTAATGTGTAGAAATATAGAAATAAATCTATCAGATATTTTTTCTTTATTTGATTATTCAAATGAAGATGCAATTTCAGTATCTGATATTTATACAGTATTGAAAAATTATTTTAATTACGAATCAAATTTAAAGAATATTAAATTACTTTTTATAAGATATGATAAAGATAAAGATGATAAATTAAATTATAAAGAATTTTGTGAAATGATTTTACCAAAAAAAATAGAATTTGCAAGAATGATAATTAATCATAAACCCGAAGAAAATTTTATTAAATTTTCAGATGAATCTAATAAAATTATTTTTGATGTAATTAAAACTTTAATTGATTCAGAAGAAGAAATTTATAATATGAAAATTAAATTAAATAATTATCAAGGTTTTTCTATTTATGAATGTTGGGAACTTTTAAAAAATAAATATGAAAATTTAATTAATAGAACAGATATTAAACATTTTTTAATTGACAATGGAGTCAATTTAATTAATGATGAAATGGAATTTTTAATGAATTACATTAAATTAATTACTAAATCAAAAGGAGATTTAAATTTTAATGAATTAGTTAGATTAATAAATCCTCAAAATCCAGAGTTAATTTTTTAAATATTCATTATTTTTTTTATTTAAAAAACTAATTTAAATGTCTGAAAAAATTAATTATGAAAAATTATTTGAAAAAGTTAAAGAATATGTAGATAAAAATGGATGTCCAGAATATTTTTTAAATTTAATTCAAATATTTGATTATTCTTGTTCTTTTCAAGATTTAATTTCTTCATCACCTTATATTTCTGAATATGCTTTTAAAATTAATAATTATATTTTAGTTTTAAAATTAGGAATCAAAATTTCTGAAATTTATCTTAATAATACTCAAGACTTTGATTTAATTATTCAAAATGCAATTTCATATTATTTTTTATTCCAAAATGTTATTAAAGTTTTAAATAAAGACCCTGAAAATATTTCTTCTTTGTTAATTAAATTATATTTTTATGAAATAATGAAAGAAATTTTAGAAAAGAATAAAAGTGATTTTAAAAATAATATTCATAAAGAATTTAAATTATCTTTTCGTGAATTATGTATTAAATTAAAAGAAAAACTAGACAATATTAAAATTAATGAATATTCGATTGTTACTCAAGATTCATTAGATTTTGATAATGAATTAAAAAATAATCTTTATAATGTAATAGATAATTTAAATAAAAATAAAATAAAAAATCTTACATCTGAAGATTTAAAAGATAATGAAGAATATTATTTATTATCTTTTGATTGGGCAATTAAATATTTAAATTTTTTAAATATGTTAACTTCAATAAAAGATAGTTTAAGTGATTATAATAATTTTTTATTAGTAGGTTTTGATATAAAAGGAATTTTTTCAAATTTTATAAATGTAAAACAAGAAAGAAGTAATGTAAGTTATATAGGTCCAGTTAATAATTTTTTCATAAAAGAATTTGTTGATTTTTGGGAAGATGATGAAGAAGAATATACAAATATATTTATTAAAAATAATCCAAATTTATTTATTAAAATAAATAAAATTCAATGGGATTTAATTATAGAAAATTTTGGAAATGCACCTGAAATAATAAGATATAAAAAAAATGGTGAATTAGAATCTTTTTTAAAATTATTTAAAGTTATTATATTAAATAAAGAAATGAAAGAAAAATATATCCAAGATATTATTGTTAAATACATGCAAATAAGTAAATTTTATACTTATGAAAATTTTATTAATAAAATAATAAGAAGTATTAAAAAAAAATGCCCAAATATTAATTTTGATAAAGAAGATATTATTATATATAAATCAAATGAAAATTCAGAAATTCTTTGCTTTGAATTATTATACTCATATTTTTCAAATGATTCAAAATTTTTTTTAAACTGTGAAATAATAAATGAAGAAAACTTTTCAATAGAAGAAAATTCTTTAATAATAATAGAAATAATAAAAAAGGAAGAAGAAGAAAAAAAATTTATATATCAATCAACAAATAAAAAATGTTCTTTTTGTTTAGAAAAAGGAATAAATTTAGAATTTAAATGTGATAAAATATCAAATTGTTCTTTTAATTATTGTTCAGAAAAATGTCTGAATGCAGATAAAGAACATTTAAATTATCATAATAATATAAAAAAATATTTTTTAAAAAGAGCATCATTTTCAGATTTACGTTTAATAACATTAAACTCATTATTAAATTCAAAAGAAAATTCTCATGGAATAACAGGATTAATAAATTTAGGAAATACATGTTATATGAATAGTGCTCTTCAATGCTTAAGTAATTGTGAAGATTTAACTAAATTTTTTTTATCAAATAAATATATATCAGAAATAAATAATTTAAATAATTTAGGAAGTAAAGGAGAAATATCAAAAGCATATTATTTATTATTAAATGATTTATGGAAAGGAAATAAAAAATCAATTTCACCAATAAATTTCAGGGAAAAATTTATTTTATATAATCATCAATTTTCAAATTTTTCTCAACAAGATTCAAATGAATTTTTAATATATTTATTAGATAAATTACATGAAGATTTAAATAGAATTACTAAAAAACCATATATAGAAATGAAAAATAAACAAGATTTTGAAAATGATGAGATTGCTTCTTTAAGATATTGGAAATGTTATAAAAAAAGAGAAGATAGTATAATAATAGATTTTTTTCATGGACAATTTAAAAATAAAATTACTTGTCCTCAATGCTTTAATATATCTATTTCTTTTGATCCTTTTATTTTTATTTCTTTACCTATTCCTTCTGGAAGATATAATATTAATGTTAAATACTTTTATTTTTTAAAAAATTTAGAACTTAAAATTGAAAATTTTAATATGCTTATTACTGAAAATTCTACTAGCAATGAATTTAAAGAGAAAATTTTAAATGAAATTAATTTTATCAGAAGTAAAAATAAAAATTTAAATAATTTAAGTTTTAAAGATTTTGATTTAATACTTCTTGATAAAAATAAACAAATTATTAAAGTTTTTAATCATAATGAATATATTTTTGATTATATTTTTGAACAAAATTCCTTAGTTGCTTACCAAAAAGAAAATAATGAAAATATATATGTATATTTAACTAAATATTATGTTAAATATTATTTTAATTTTTTTGCTTATGAAGAAATAAAATATTTATTTGAATATCCTTTTCCAATTCCAATTAAATTTCCTTATGAAGATAATTTTAATGTTTCTTCACTTTATGAATTAATTAATAAATTTATTATAAAAAGAATTGGAAATTTTGGAAGTAAAGAAAAATTATCTTTATTAAATTATGTTTCAGATATAAATGAAGAAAAAGAAAATTCATTTAATTTCAGATTATTTATTTATAATAAATATTCAGAAGAAAATCCATTTTGTAATTTTTGTGGATTAAATTTATTACATAAAAAAGAACATTCATGTAGATTTACTAAAAGATTTAATAAAAATGAAAATATAAAATACATTAAATCAAAATGTATAAAAAACTTACCATTAATATTAAACTTAGATATTAAATTAGAAGAATTTAATATAGAAAATTTGCTTTATTCAATAAGAAAAAATGAGAAAAACATAAAATTATTTAATCAAGATAACATAGAAATAAATTTATTTGATTGTTTAAATTTATTTCAAACAGAAGAAAAATTAGAAGAAGAAAACTCTTGGTATTGTAATAAATGTCAAAAGCATCAAGAAGCTTTTAAAAAATTAGAAATATATAAATCACCTCAATATTTAATAATTCAATTAAAGAGATTTAAACAATTAAATAACATAACAAAAAATTCAAAAGTGTTATCAAATATATATAATAATAATGGAAAGAATTATTCTTTAATTAAATTTCCTATTAAAAATATGGATTTAACAAATTATATTTTAGGTTCAAATAAAAAAGAAATTTATGATTTATTTGCAATTACAAATCATTATGGAGATTTATCTGGAGGTCATTATACTGCTTTTTGTAAAAATAATGGAAATTGGTATGAATTTGATGATTCAAGAGTTAAAAGAATTAAAGATGAAAAAGATTTAATTACTAATGCTGCTTATATTTTATTTTATAAAAAGAGATTCAATCAGTAGTTTTTACTTTATATTTTTGTTGTTCATTTTAATTTAAATTTTTATTTTAATTTTATTATTTATTTTAAATTGAGATTTAATTTTAAGAAAGAAAGAAATATTTCTTTTTTTGAATATAAAAAATATTTAATATTTTTCTTATCTTATATGAATTGCTTAAAATTTTTAATATATTAAATTTTAAAAGTAACAAAATAAAGATTCTAATTTATTTTTATTAAGTTTTTATAATATTTTGATTAATTAATTTATGAGTTATGGGAGTTTTAATATAAAAGAATTGGAAAATAAAATTTTATCTCAGGAACAGATTAATATGTTTAATCAGTTTTTAGATAGTTTTCAAATTAATAATCAAATAAAAAATGATATTAAATATTTAATAAATGATTATAATAATATAATAAAATCACATTTGAATTTATTACAAAATACAAAAAATATTTATTCAAATACCCCAAATTCAACAATAAAAAACAATTTTACTCCTCAAAATAATATAACAACATATAATAATTATAATAATTATTCATCAAGAAACAATATTCAAAATATAATTAATAATAAAAATTTTTCTAATATAAATCCAAACAATAATTATTCAAATTTAAATACATATTTAAACTCTAACTTAAATAACAATAAAACAAATAATTATAATAATAATTATATTCCAATTTATTATGATGATCCAACTTTTAATGAAAAATCAATTTATAAAACTTTAAAAAGAAATGAATCATTTAATAAAGATAATTATGATACTACTCCAGAAATTATAAAAGTAAAAATAACAAATGAAATATTAAAAACAATAAAAATAACATTAAACAATCCAAAATTATTTTCTTTAAATTACACAGAAGATAATAATTATAAAACATTTATTGATAATTTATTAAATTATAAATATTCATTGAATACATTAAATGATATTAAAAATGATATTGAAAGAGTTTCAAGGTATACTCCAAAAATAAATAACAAGACAAAAATAGTAAAAGAAGAATCTTCTTTTGATTTTAGTAAATCTTTAAGACAATATCCTGATCAATATGATGATTTAGATTTAATTTATAAAAAACCTTTTATTAGATTTACTTCTAATTATGGAGGATATTTTGATAAAGATTTAAATAGAATTTCTTCTCCTTTAAAACATAAAAAAGAATTAGAATAATTTTATTTAATAATTTTAAAAAAGTTTTTTTTATTTTTTAAGAATAATATTGAAAGATATATTATTTAAAATTATATTGTTTAATTTAAGTAAAAAAATATATTTATATAAAAACAATCAAACATAAATTAATTTCTTTATACATCATTATTATTTTTTTCCATTAATATAAAAGTTTCATCTAATATTAATTCGAAATTTAAATTAAATTTTTCAGAAAATAATAAATTTTTCATAAATTCAGATACTTGATCAGGATTAAAAGAAATAATATCAGTTTCATAAAATTTAATAATCACAATAATAAAAAAATAACAAAAGTTCCATCCAAAAATTATCATATAATCCCAAATGATAGATAAATATTGAGTTTTTAAAATAGAATTAGAAAATAAAGTAAGAATCCAATTTGCAGTAAAAAATTCATGAGATAAAGAATTTTTATCTAAATAATAATATACTTTCTTATTATAATTTTTAATTAAATTTCCTATTTTTTTAAATTTACTAGTTAATTTATTATTAATTCCAATTAAATCTTCTAAATTAAATCTATTAATCATTCCATCTAAAAAAATAAATATTTCTTCTTCTTTTTCAAAAATAAATAATATATGTGCTGTTAATAAATTTAATCCTTGAGCATATCCTATTTTATTATTATAATTTGAATAAGCAGTTAATAATCTATATAATTTATTATAGTAATTAGATCCTTCTTTAAATAAAATATTTTCAGGAAAAGTTCTTGGTAAATCTTTTTTTATTTGTAAATCATATAAGCTTTCACATTTATATAAATTATCATAATATATTTTTTGAATTAAATTTATATTATTATATGAAGGAGAATATTTAAATACATATTTTTTAATTTTTGTTCTTATTTCTTTATTTGGGTTTTTATTTATGTTTAAAACTAATTTTTTTATTTTTTCATATATTATTGGAATAAAGGAATTATGAAACTTTTTATTTATTAAAGTTAATGTATTTATCATTTCTAAATCACAATAATTAAAAATTAACTTTGAAAACAAAGGTATATAAGTAAAAAATTTTTTTGAATTTTTCAAAATATAATTTTTATCATTTTTATTTTCTTCAAAATGTAATTTATTGTTATTAAAAGGAATAAATTGATGAATTGGATTTTGAAAATGAAAACCTTCATTTTCATTTAAATCAAATTCATCAATGCTTTCTTTTCTTTCATTAAGAGTATCGTCTTTAGAACTAGAAATATCGATATTATTTATATAACTAGTTGATTCTTCGTCTTTTGTTTCTTTAGTATATTTTGATTCAATATTAAAATAATTTTGCCTTTTATTTATTGTATTTTCAACAGTATGAAACTCTTTATTATTAATATTTCTATTTATTTTATTTGCATTTAAATTATTTCTAATTATATCAGAAATTCTTTTTAAATTATTATTCTCATTATTTATTTTTGGAGATATTTTAATAGGAAAATTTAAAGAATTATTTTTAATGTGAATATTATCTTTTTTATTTAAATTATCATTTTTATTTATTACTTTATTAATTAATGGATTTTTTTTAAAAAGAAATCTCTCATTAACAGTTCCTTTATTATTAGAAATAAAAGAAATTTCTTCATCTAAATCTTTAGTTAAACAATCTTCAGAATTATTTGTGTTATCTATAATTTCACTATCAGAATCATTTTCTATTTTTTTTGTTTCATTTATTTTAAGAATTTTTTCTATTTTTTTATTTTCTTCGGTTTTTATACAATTTTGATTTCTTGTTTTTAATATTATTTCTTTTGGTTTAACACTATTTCTAAAATATTGTGGAATTTCAAACTTTATTTGTTTTAAATTTTTTGCTCTTTCTGAATTTTTTTTTGGATAAAAACTTACTATAGCTTTATTTTCTTTTATTATTATATTTTCTGGTTTTTTTAAATTTTTATTTTTAAATTGATTTATATTTAATTTTGGTTTATAAAAATTTTTCCCTGATTTTGAGTTTTGAATATTCTCTGTTTTTATTACTTTATTATTATTATTATATGTTATATTATGAGAATTTGTTCTTTTTATTTTATTTTTATTATTTATTTTTTCTTCTGTTAAAGTTTTTCCTTTTTTTAAATTTTGATTATTTTTATTTTCTAATTTATTACTTTTTTCAAGTATTTTTTTTTTCTGTAATGATATTGATTTTTTGTTGCTATTATTATCAGATGAAAAGTTGGATAAATTTTCTGTTAAAATATTATTTTTATTTTCTCTTAATTTAAAAAATATATTATCCATCGATCTTTGATTATAATATTCTTTATCTGATTTTGTTGTATTATTTATTAAATTATTGTTTAAATTATTTGGATATAACTCACAACTCATTCCTCTTCTTAATGATTTTGATTGACCAGAATAATTTTGGTTTGTTAAATTAAATAAAGTTAAATTCTTATATTTTGATTTTTTATTTTGAATATTTGTACAATATTTTATTACTCCTTGAAAAGGTTGGGAATTATTTTTTTGATGTTTTATATTTCCATTTGAAAATACTAACATTTATTTTATTATTATAAAAAATGCTTTATTTTCATTAATAAAAAATTATATTAAAATTCTAAATATTTAAAATAAAAAAATATTCTTAAATCAATGATTATTTATATTAAATATCTTATTATATAATAATATATAAAATATTATTGATAATTGATTTTTTTTTTGAAAATCAATTGTTTAATTGTTTAATATAATAAATTATGTTTTTCAATATATAAATAATGAAATTAGTGATTAAATATTATTTTAATAAAAAATATATATTCCAAAAAAATTCCATGTCTAAAGAAGAAGAAGAAAAATTAAAAGAGGAAATTTCAAAAATAACATGGGAAAACTACGGAGAAGTAATATTAAACACACCAAACAAATTTAATTTAACATTTAAAGAAAGACAATTTATAAAAATATTATTATCTCGAAATCCTCCGACAATAGAAACAAGAAGAAAAGTAAAATAAACCTAAAAAATAAATTTAAGTTTAATATTATAGTTATGGATGATAGGATCAGGAGCATTAAGAGAAATGGAAAATAATCCAAATTATTATCAAACTTTATTAGAAAATTCCAAAATAATACCAAATCCTTCAGAAAATCAAATTGAATTAGATTTAAGAAGAACTTTTCCAAATGAAGAAATATGTAATTCACAAAATTTTTTAGTTAAATTAAAAAATATATTATTAAGTTATTCAATAAGAAATTCTTCAGTTGGTTATTGTCAAGGAATGAATTTTATTGTTGGTAGATTATTAAAATTAATGGATAATGAAGAAAAAGTTTTTTGGTTATTTGTTCAAATAATGGAATATTTACTTCCTTTAGATTATTATTCTGAATTATTAGGAGTTATGACTGATACTGCAATGATAAATATATTAATTAGAAAATATTTACCTGATTTATATAATTTTTTCATTAAAAATAATTTCGGTTTGACTGTTAATAATTTTATTCATAAATGGTTAGTTTGTTTATTTACTTCTGCAGTTAATGAAAATATTTCTTATAATTTTTTTGATTTTTTCTTTATGGAAGGTAATATTGTTTTAATTAAATCTTGTTTAACTTTCTTCTCTATTTTAAGAAATATTTTATTGAAATTAAATGACTTTGAAGATATTTATTCAGTTATGAATGAAAAATTATTAGAAATCAAAAACCCAAATTTATTAATAAGATTTTTAACATATAGAAAATTTGAGTTTAAAGAAGAAAACTTAACAGCATTTAGAACATTATTAAAGCATTCAGTTTTAGAAAATTTATTTAAAGAAGGAATTTTACCTTCTCCAGAAAAGATAAAGGATAATAAATTTAAAATTAAAAAAAAAAGTTTATATATAAAAGCAAATCAATGTGATCCAAAATGGCCTTGTTGTATATATGATAATTCAATTAGAGAGGTAATTGAAGTATTATGTTTAAAAGAACAAAAAGGACCTTATGTGATTGATAATTATTATTATGAAAAAACATTTTATTATCCTAAAGAAAGACATAATTCTGTTGATCATATTTTTGAAAAAAATGATTATGGAGAAAAAAGCTTCTTATGTTATAGACAAAAACATATTTGTGATGATAAAAAATTAATAGATAGTTCTATTGTTATGCTTGATGAAAATGTTGTTAAAACTACTTTTTCTGAAGGGTACAATCAAGAAAGTGAAAATAAAAATAAAAAATTTTATGAAAGTTTAGAAAAAAGTGAAGATTATGAAAATGTTAAAAAATTGATTATGAAATATTTTAATCCTGAACCTATTTATCATGATGAAATTATATATAATGTTTTTGAGGAATAATTACTATTTAAAAATTGGGTTAGAGGAATTAAAATTTTTTTTTATTTTTTTTATTTTGTTTTATTTATTTTAAAATATAATATAAAGCAACAATAATATATGATTCTAGATATATTGTACATTACATTTTGCCTAATCATTTAAAAAATAAATTAATCGAATAATAAGCAAGTTTTTAGATTATATTGTTGTATTAAAAAAAGGTTATTTATCAGTATAATATATTTTAGGTTGAAGAAAAATGTTCTTATTATTAATCATAATTTTTTAATTTATTAGTTTTTTAAACATATCAATAATTACAATATAAAGAACAATTTAAAAAAAAAAAAATACTAAATTTAATTTACCAAAAATCATCTTCTAAATCAACTTCATCTTTATTTGTAGTAACAGTACCAATTTGATCAATATATTCAAAATGTTGTTCTTTTTTTAATTCTTTAGCTTTTTTAATCTCTTCTTTTTCTTTTTTTTTTTTTTCTTCCAATTCTTTTTTCATTTTATTTTTAACTTCTAAATTATAAGATTCTTTCTCAGCAGCATAATCAATATTTTTTTCAAAAGAATTTTTTTTTAATTTTTTTAACAATTCACTATTTTTAGAAATATTTCTAATATAATAAACTTTATTCATATCTTTAAAACTGACTTCTCCAATTTCCATATTATTAGTTTTTTTTAAATTTTCCCAAGGTGTATAACATATATTAACTTTCTCTTGTTTTCTTCCATCTTTTGAACTATCTTTTACTATTTGACAACATTCTTCTAAAATTTCTTTTGGAATTTTGTCACACGTAATATTATCTGGAAGTCTTAAATATACATGTGCACTTGAATAATTTTCCACATGAAACCATATATCTATTGGAAATCCATATTTTATTAAGTCTTCGTTTTCATATTTGTCTTTACCTAAATATATTGTGTAGTCTGGATTAGAACTTTTTACAAATATGACCATTTTTATTTTGAATATTTTTTTTGAATATTTTTTTTTTATAAGATAAATAATAAAATTTATAAAATTTTTAATTAAAAAATATTTTGATATTTTTTCCTATAGAAAATAAGTTTAATATTTCATCCTAATTAATAGTATTTATCTAATTATAATAGTATTTTCGTTTAAACATTATTCTAACATTTAATATCAATTTTAAAAACAGAATGAAGTAATTAAATATTAAAAGGTTTTTCTTATTTTTGTAGGGTAATTTTGAATTTTTATCTTTTTCTTTATTAACTTTATTTATATTTATTTTTTATTTAATTTTTATGTCTTTAAATTTTATTTTAAGGAAGATATGAATATAAAATTATGTTTAGTATTTTTAAAAATCTTGTGATATGGGTATTTGTAGATTTATAAAATTTTTGATTTATTATTAATATATTTTTGTTTTCTCTTTTTATACATATATCTTTTAAGAATATTGAATTTAATAAAATATTATTGAACCAAACTTCTAATTTATTTTTATATAATTTAAATTCAACTTCATGATCATTTATTCCAATTTGAGTGAAAATTCCTTCAAAAATCAAATTTTTTTTTTCATTTATATATTCAATTTCCTTTAGGTTGTTATTTTCAATATTTTTATTATTTTCTTTATTATAAAAATAATTATCAATAAACTTTAAAATACCATTATCATTAATATTAACAACTAAAAATTCAATATTATTTATATTAGAATCTTTATTTTCATTATTATTATTATTAACAAAATCACAAAAATTATCCCAATATTTATCATTAGAATCTTGATTAGAAAGGCTATAATTTTCATCATAAATTTCAACAGGAAAATTAATTTTTTCATTAAGTAAATTATCCCAATTAACATCTTTAAAATAATTGTGTTTCTTAATATCATTAATATTAAATCTTTCATTTACATTTATCAATATATGTTTAATTAAATCTTTAACATCATTATCTAAATTTTGATTAATTTCATATTCTCCTTTTTTAATATTATCATAAATTTCAAAATCATTTTCTCCTTCAAAAGGAGTTTTTCCATGATAAAAATAATATAATATAATACCAAAAGCCCAAATATCATTTGTTCTATAATCAAATATTGTTTGATTAATCATCTCTGGAGAAATATATTCTGGAGTTCCAAAAATATCTTTTTCTATATAATTATTACAGTCAATAAATTTATTTAAATTTAGATCAAATTTTTTATTTAATATTTTAACATTTGAAAAATCAATTAATTTCAAATGATAATTTTTATCTAACATTATATTTGAAGGTTTTAAATCATTATGACTTAATTTTAATTTATTATGTAAATAATCTAATACATTTATTATTTCTGCTGAATATTGTTTTGCTAAATTTTTTGGTAAAATATTGAATTTATTTAATACAAAATCTAAATCTTGATTTGGACAAAATTCTAAAATATAAAATAATTTAGTTTTGGTTTGAAAAGAAGATACTAATTTAATTATTGATTGATGATTAATTTTTGATAATATTATTTTTTCAATTAAAGCTTCATTTATTTTATTGTATTTTGATAAAAAATTTTTGGAAATAACTTTCATTGCAAATTTTTTTTTGTCTTTTTCTACTAAATATACTATTCCATAAGCTCCTTTTCCTATATATTTGATTATTTTATATTCTTTTAAATTTATATTTTGTTTTCTAATCATACTTTTATTTATTTCATTTTTTGTTTGTTTTGAAATTTTTGATTCTATTATTTTTTCACTTAAACTTCTTTTTTTTTCTTTTTTATTTTCATTAGAATTTGAATTTCGAGATTTTATTATTAATGAATGCATTAAATAATATTTAATTATTTTTTGAATTTAAAATATATTAAAAATATTCATATTATAAATATTAATGTTTTCATTTTTTTTATGGTTTTTTCCTTTTTTGACCTTTTCTTACTACTTTCCATTCCCCTTCTTCTTCATAATTTTTTTGTTTAATTTCTGGTCTTTTAAAATTAGAGTTTTTTAGAATATTATTCTCATCTTTTTTTTCTTCAATTTTTTCTTCTTTAATTTCTTCGTTTATTTCTTCTTTATTTTCTTCAATTTTTTCTTCTTTAATTTCTTCTTTTTTTTCTTTGTTTTCTTCTTTTTTATCTTGAAGAAAATCATTTTTTTTTAATTTTTCAACTATTGGTTTTTTATTTTCTTCACTTATTTTACTTATTAATTTTTCATTTTCTTTTTCTAAATATGAAATTTTCATAAGAAGATATGAAGATAATGCTCCTAAAAAAAATCCAAAACCAATAAAAATAACAAAGGGATTAAATAAATCTATAAAATATAATATAATTAAAATTACCTTCAGTAGGATTTTTAACTCCAC